>Ga0116185_1004571_pt1 | contig 11210 bp, 14 predicted proteins | sample AD_JPNNA7_MetaG_FD_89754 | JGI IMG/M metagenome (GOLD analysis project Ga0116185, IMG submission 89754) | Active sludge microbial communities of municipal wastewater-treating anaerobic digesters from Japan - AD_JPNNA7_MetaG | ecosystem: Engineered > Bioreactor > Anaerobic > Digestate | place... | reverse complement strand
TGGGGCCGAGAGACACTTTAGCAGGTCCCTGTTGCTTTTTCAAGCCCCGTCCGAATATTTCTTCGGGAGCCTACTCGATATCCGCCTTGGCGTGCCAAAACACGGGATTGATCATCCCGGCAGGCTGCGCAACTTGAAATTTACGAGTAGTTGACTTCATGGGAGCCAGTATAGCACACCCCCGTTGGCTTTGCAACCGAAACCCAAACTTTCTTGAGGCCGTGAGGTATCATGGACGCATGATGTTCCTTGCCCTCCTATCCCAGGTTTCAGCGAGCGGCGACACTTCCGACGTTCTCAAGAACTTGCTTACAGCCCTCAACCTCGGTGTAGCCGGGGTGTGGGTTGTCGCGTTCGTGAAGGGTTGGATCGTACCAGGCAAGATCTACGAGAACGAAAAGGCAATGCGTGAGAAGGCTGACCAGAACTACCGTGAACTGGTCAACACCATGCAAACCGATTTCCTTCCTGAGCTTGAGCGTGGACGTAACGCCAACCAAACCCTCGCTGCCCTTCTAGAGAAGTTGTTGCAGAAGATCCGAACGTAATGCGTGTTGCGTAATTACGCATCAAACAATGATGCGTACCGTAGAACGCTGCTTCTTCAAGTTCACCCCTGTGAGAGTTTCGAACGCACCACTCACAGCATCCATCTGGTCGTCGTGAAGGTTCGTTTCAGAACCGAACCCTAGCGCTTCGTCCTTGAAATCGTTGATCCATCCGCCGCCGCCCTTGAGCTTCACTTCGCCGCGCTTCACTTTCGGTGCCCACAAGTTCACTCGGGCTTCCTTGTCCTTAACAACAGGGAACCCAGCAAAGTCGTAACCCAACAGCACGTGACGACCGTAATGTGACACCTGTGCCTTACCGGCCTGTCCAGGGTCCTGATCCATACGTACCTTCACGCGAGGACCGTCGTCGTAAGCTGTTGCCTTGATGCGGCGCTCAACTTCAGCTGAGTTGCCACGGAAGCGTTGAATGTCAAGAATCCAGAAGTACCCGTCGACAATAGCACACAGAGCACCGACTGTCCAGTCGGGGTCACGGTTAGATTCGGATGGTTCGGTTGCTGCGAGGTCCCAATAACGGACAAGGTTGTAGCGGGCACGTTCAGGTACCTCTTCAGGTGCAACAATGTTGTCGTCAAAGTCGGATGCGTTGAAGAACTTACCGGATTCGACAGCGTACCAGTCTCCACCTTCCAGCTGAGCACGGTCAACAGGAGACAGACGGCTAAGAGCTTCAGCGTACGAAGCGTGGTCGATGTACGGGTTGTCCTGGTAGCCTGCTGGGATATACAGACGGCCCTTCTCGGGTCCTTCCTCAAGGAAGTAGCGGCGCACCCAGTTAGCGGCTGGGTTGGACGCAGAACGGGCACGTAGAGGAACGCGTGCGAGACGCTGCCCGGATTCCACCGATGGCTTACGCAAACGGGAAAGCATGTACCGGTATGATTGCTCACGGATTTCGGTTAGCTCGTCAAACCCCAAATATTGGAACTCGGCACCCTTGTAGCGAAGGTGGTCATCAGCATTCTGAAGGTAACCGAACGATAGGGTGGCACCAGAAGGAAAGTAAGCTGTAGATGCTTGCTTTGACCAACGAACCTCAGGGTACTCACCGAACCAATCCTTAGCACGGTCCATGATAGCGCCAGGAAGCGAAAGGTCAGCGTAGCTGTTACGGAAGATCATTCCAGCGTAACCAGGCACGTCAGCGTACTGCAACGCTGCCATAATCAGAGCGTCAGACTTACCGCCAGCTGCACGACCACCATAAAGAACTTCGAACGCCTCAGAGCGAAGGAACGCCTTCTGCTTCGGGTACGGTTCGTGAGGACAGTAGATCGGCGGCTTAGGTTCAAGGAACTTATGAATCTTCTCCCAATCGGGTTCAGAATCTGCTGCGATCTCTTGGGTATCTGTCATGATACCCAAGTTTACAGTAAAGTCAGCTTTACGCCTAAAAAAGCGACGGGGCCTTGCCAAAGTTCGCTAACTCCTGTTCCATATCCGCTAAACGCTGAATACGATCTGCGCGGGTTCCAACCAACAATATACCATCATGTATGTCATCTAGAACCGAACGCTCGACAGGAGGATTAGATCTGAAATCTGGTGCAGCACAATTCGCCATCATCGAAGCGATCACACCAATATTACGACAATCCAAGTAACCAAACCCCATACGGATCTGCTCACGGTAATGATCCCAACCATCAGGGTAACGGTCACGCATATGCAGCACCCTATGACAACGGTGACATAAAGCAACCAAACTGGTGTTGTCCGAGAAACTGTAATCTTCCCGGTGAGCTTCTACCCCCGCATCCATCCCGCACGCAGCGCAAACACTCGTATCGAAGATCAGGATCAGCCCTGCCTTACGTTTCAGCTTCCACAGCTTCGCGCTACGGTGCCGTTCAGCGATACTGAACTCTAGGTACGGTTTCTTGGCCATGCCGGGTGTGCCTCCACGTCTAACTCTACCTTGTTCAGTTTCGGGTTGTTCGGAGTGAGTTTCCAGCCAGCTTTCAACAGCCCCTCCTTAGACGCCAACCGGACAATAGCAACAACTTTAGTGAAACCCAACAGCCCGGTCATCTGAGCGGACTGATCACCGATAAACCCCAGCACTCCCATACGCCGCCATTCCGGCAACACAAAAATGCTCTTCAACCGTAACGTAGAATCGTTCACACGTATCAACCCGAAGATAGCGATCAGGTCCGTACCATCCAGTATCACCTTAAACCATGTGGTGTTCTGTGTGTCCTTGAACGACAACCCGTCCCTCTTAGCTAACACCCCACAGTCGGTTCTCCTGATCTCATCCCATGTTGTCAGGTCGATACGTAGACGATCCCAGTTCAGTCGGTCCATCGGTCCACGAACCTCTTAAACTCAGGGTTAATGAGCAATGGCTTATGAATCTGGATCAGATGAACACCAGGATCAGGGTTGATCTCGATGATCTTCGGCCCTGTAGGTGTAATCATCACATCTAAACCAAGATAACGCAAGAACCCACCATCATACAAGCGCTTAGCAGAATCCAACACCATGTGTTGTGCTTCATCCCAAAATGGGATACGCTTACCGAAAATCTGGTTGTCGCTTTCAGGATGCCTTTCAAAACGGTACGTATGATCGTACATCGGGAAACGGTCAGAACCGCGGCGCTTACCATCAAGGCCCCAACGCATGTTCATCGGACTGAAATCCTCAAAAGTATATCCCATTGTGCCACCTGACACAAACGTTGTTAGACCACCTTTACTGAAGTTGTCAAGTTCGCCTGATGCCTTTGTACCCCACTTGTGAACAACCGCAGCAATCCGCGCCTTACCTTCATCGTAGAAAGTGAGGAAACGCAAAGTGTTAAAACTATACGGCCATACCTGCATACTGTACACATGCGGTGGAAGTATCTGCTCAATCAGGAACTCATCACCGGTAGCTGCTAACCTCTGCATCTCAGTTGCGTCAATACCACCAAAATGAAACTCAACACCGTCACCTTGCCAACCTGAAGCGGGCTTTAACACACAACCGACAGGGATCTTCTTCTCACCATGAATTTCGCCATCCATAATGTGTGTGTAACGTTCAGCGAACAACGACTCGCTTAACCCAAGATTAGCGACAGTTTTGTTCTGAAACAAAGGACCGAACACACCGTTTGAATTTACCGCACCCTCCGAATCAACATCGTCCAAGAACATGTGCGCGTTCGAGTCGGTCAACCGGTACAGTGCGATACTCCAAGGATGGAACCTTTCAATCATCGGTTTCCCTTTCGAACTCTTCTCGTTCTTCGTCAGTCATCAGCTTCGTTTCAACCGGCACCCAAGCACGGCTATACTTGCGGGTCTGAAGGTTCTTGCGCTTCAGCAACGTACCATCATACAGCAAAGCGACCTCACCTTCAGTCATCCCCATCTTCTGGATCATCTCATCGGGTGTCGTACCGTAATCGTCAACCAACGTCTGCACAAGGTCACGCATCCGCAACGCAGCGTGCGTTCCTTTCGCACGATTCATGCGGACAGTCATCATGATCGCTTCCTTATCACCGATATCCACACGGACACACGGCACCAACCCGTTGTCGCGTGCAATAATCTTCTTCGAGTTAGACCCAAGGAACCAACGATGGTAGCCGTCAATAATCATACCGTTACGGTTAATGATGATGGGGAACACCCACCCAGCTTCCCCAAGAATCGACTCTTCAAGAAGTTTCAGTTCTTTGTTAAACACCACGTTAGGGTTCCAGCTGTTAGAAAACAACTCAGACGTATGCACCCATTCGATGCTGTCGATAGCGTGTGTCACTTCGGTCCCTTGTAACCCTTAGAATCTACGTAAATCCCTGTTAGCCTCTGCTTGATCTTTCCGAACGCCAGCGTCTTCAACAGCAAGTCAATCGGATAGTTCTTAGGGTCTTTTTCGTAGCGTGCCTTCCATTGTACCACACGCTTGATCGCTTCTTTCTTCTGTTCAGGCGGAACCTGTTCTTCAACGTAACGCATCGCACCGTTGAACCCACGACCCAGATACGGGGCTATGATAGCGTTCTGATCAAAATCATCCCAGTAGCGCGCCTGATCAGCCATGTCAGGGAAAATCTCAAGGATCTGCTCGTAGAACTCCGGTTCGATCTCAGCTAGCTGCTTGAATTTCTTAGCGGCTGCGGCATGAAGAGCAGTGCTGACACGCAAACCAATACCAGCAATTTCCTGTGCTTCATACACCTCACACCACGGCATACCTGACTCGTAAATGAACTGCAACACATCGTTCTGCTCCCAATCGTAGATAGGCTTACATAGCTTCACACGAGAACGCTGGTTGTGCTCGATACTGCTGATGTAGTTCTCGTTCAGCTTCTGCGTTACCGACCGGAACCGCACAAGGCTCTCAGACGCCCTCACGCCCGTCAGGAAGGCCACAGAACCAGGACCGCACAGGTAGTTGGCAATCTGGTCATCGACGCTGTGCTGGTCAAACTGGCCGTCTGAAGCCATCCCAACATCTTCACCTGTGATCGCCCATTCTGGTTGTTGCCCCACCCATTCACGGTCAGGGTCCCATTCGATGTACGCTTCCTTCTGCCCTAACACAAACTTGCCGTTCGACATTGGCAAACAGAACCAGTGCAAGTTGCACCAGTCATAATGGCGGAACGTTTCAACGAACTTCAGAACGCTAGGGTTGATTACCTCTTCGTGACGGAACGCTACAGTAACTGGGCCAAGCCCGTTCTTCTCATGGAACTCTTTTACCAACAACAACAGAGCTTCGCTGTCTTTGCCGCCACTAAACATCACCACCGTATGATCAAACAGATCGTACACATGTTCGATCCGTTCCCTTCCAGCTGTCAACACATCTTTGTCAATGTACTTTTTAGCGCGTGGCATCTTCGTAGCTCATGTTCTCGTACAGCATCTTGTCGATGTACGCTGGGCGAGCCGTGTTGTCAGTTGTGTACAAGTTGAAACAAACACCGATACGACAACTGTAGAAATCGGTCGGGCCAGGCGGAACACTATGGATCAGTTCGTCGCCCTTCATCAACACGATACGACCAGGGATCGACTCGATATCGACTGTTCCCTCTTCGCATTCCACACGCAACGGCGCACCCTGCTGTAGGAACAGCAAAGCAGCAAGAGGCTGAGTGTCAAGGTGACGACCCTCAGTGTCATCGCCAACATACTTACGAACATTCACCGACGAACGGTACCATGGTGACAGAATCAGATCCATACCAGTGACCTCGCGTGCCAACCTCAGAATCCAGTCTTCCCAATCCAAAATCCCAGGAGCGTACTTCTCGATACCGGCACGATCCAACATTGAGAACCGTGCCGGGTCACCCTGAGAGCCAACAGCTTCACGACGAATCCACTCGTCATTTCTGATGAAACGAACATCGCTCGCCGTATGGTTACATTGCCACCTATCCATAACAGGCGGCATCGCAACCACCTTATGACGCGCAAAGATCTTCGCAGCTGGGCTAGGTGAAGAGTAACTAGTTGAGATCAAGTCCGTTGATGTAAACATCAATTCGTCCTCCAAGGGTAGCTTCGTCCGGGTATTGTCCCTTCAACCAGCGGACAAACCTGTGCCACGTTGCCTGTTGTTCTTCGTCCTCAAAGACAATCGTTGCACTGATAACAGGTTGCGGGGTGGGGCGCTCAGGCGGCGGCGCTTCCTCTTCATCATGAAAATCCGGTATTTCGAAGGCGTCATCGTTTGCAGCAGCAACCAAACCGTCGAGCTTGTCTTCCATAGCGGCAACATCAAACAGATCATACATGGTCGCCGCCAACAAATCGTCGTCATGACGGAACTCGTTAACCATCTTCAACAACGCTTCATCATCGTACTCACCAAGATCATGAGAACGGTTATCAGCGATAGCGTAAGCAGCAGCCTTATCGTCGTCATCATCAACCAGCATCACAGCGATATGGGACCATCCTAAGCGCCTCGCAGCCTGCAAACGGGTGTTACCCGCCAAGATGACCACACCGTCCCCAGAAGGGTTCTCACGGCCCACAATCGGGGTACGCTGACCGAACTCGTTAAACGAAGCTACAACAGCGTCAACGTTGCCCTTACGCGGGTTTCCCGGCAACAAGCCGCACTTGTCTACCGGGAAAGCCAAATCTAGTAACGAAGGGTGGATACCTTCTGCTGACAGGTCATTCATTTCCATGAATGCCAGTATAGTCACTCAGGGTCGGATTACGAACCTGCCGGGTCCTGAATGTCCTCAATAGCTGTTTCCGTAGAAACAACCTCGACAGTTCCGTCCTCAGAAGTGATAGCTGCTGGGGTTTCAACAACATCCAACGTAGGATGGGTGTTAATCTCAACATCAACAGTCTCAACCTCAGGTGCCTTTGCCTTCGCCTTACCACGTGCTGGCTTAGGCTTTGATTCCTTCACAGGAATCTGACCTGGGGTGTCAGCTGACAAACCGACATCTTCAACCTCGACAGGACCAACCCAAGGCTTATCAACTGTGTAAATGTACTCAAGGATCTTGCCGTGAGTGACCTCAACAACAGCACCCGAGTTGCCAGCCGTGTACACCGAAGTACCAGCTGCGACAGGCTCACCGTTCACAACACCGTCCACGGTCGGGATAAGCACCTTTACAACGTAGCTGTCGTCCTGTGGCTCACCAGAAATGACACGGGTCTTAGCGATTACATTGATCAACCTTGGAAGGCTGTTCGCCAAAAGGTTCTTAACATCAATGTGGAACGCGTCACCTGTAGGACGGTCGTTCAACGATGTGAGAGTTGCCTTGCTCAGAACTGTTCCGAAAGCAGCAACACCGCTTTCAGCAAAGTTTACCGACGCCTGGGACTTAGAGGTTGTGAAAATAGGATTAGTCATATGTGTAGTATACCCGTTCTTGAGGTCACTCGAACAAAGAAGGTACAGCTGCCGTCTGAGTGTCGTCCGCTGCCTTCTTGTAATCGACAAGGAAAGAACCAAGAGAACCCGGTGCCAACCCGATCAGAACCTGTGCTGCCAGGCTGTACTTAGCGAGAGGCTGAGCGGAGAACGGAAGAATCACCGTGTCAGCAAGGCCGCTGTTAGCGAACAAAATGGTGATACCGATAGACACGGCCCACACATAAAGCTGAGTGAGAGCGCCGTTCTTATCCCCGGCCTTCACATACTTAGAAAAGTCAACAAACTTAGAACCGATAAGACCCAAGAGTGCGAGTGCTGCTGTACCAACCAACATAGAAGCTCCTTTTATGATGCCAGATTAAGCACCTTCTGAAGCCATAATACACCCTTGTCAAGATTTCCATAGACCCCGACCTTAATACCCTTGTCGCGCAGGTCGGTTTCGGTTCGTTTAGCCAAGTTCGCTGGTTGTTCAATCAGGATAGCTACACTGGGGGACTGATCAAAGTTCACACCAAAATGGACGCGTTCTTCAGGGATTGTCGCACCGAACAGCTGCTTCTCATCGTCACCGACAAGTAGAAGGAATTTACTTTGCACCGAACGAATGAGGGTAGCGGGTAGTGTCAACTACCAGAGTCGTGCCATCATCTTCGTACCCGAGAGCAACATGTGTTTCGATTTCACCGTAAGGTACAGCACGCTGCGTCTTCGTAACGAAACCTTCCTCGTCAATGACGTTACCTGTCAGGATCTTACCGTTAATGTGATGCAACAGGTGCGCCCAGTACAGGTCCACCACCGTCCCATCTTTCAGAACCGCACGTTCAGCGGCAGTCATCCTAATCGTCATGGTCCCAGTATACCACAGATCACTCGACTACAGGATGAGTACCGGCACCACTGTAGCTTCCGGTGTCAACAGGTGAGTGAGGAATAGTTAATGTAAGGTATTGTGTGGAAGAACGGGCCATCAAGTCATCCACGTTACCGCCGTTACCAAACGAATAGTCAGCCATCTCACACACGTACGTCCATGTCTTATGGTTAATGTTGATACTAAGGGTGTAAGAAAACTGGGAGAACGCAGTTGTAAGCTCATTCATACGAGTGTACAAATCTGCTTGAGATGAACCCTTAACACGCAACTTCAGAATCGAAGTTTGAACATCCTGCACAGCATGAACCAGTACACGCCCGCGAGTGTACAAAGAGTCCGCTGTGATACGTCTCTGAGATTGGTCACCTGGACCCCACCCTTCACGGGCAATGTACACTCCTGCGCCATCCGAACCAATGTTGGAAGTACCGAATGTGAGAGGACTAAGAGATAGTTCGGTTCGTGTGATCGAACCTTCTGCTGTCATTGTCATACTAGAGCCGCCTGTCGCTTCTTGCGCTGAGCGTCAGCCTGAACCTGCTCAAGAGTCAAGCCCTGGATAGGACCGTTGAACTGGTACTCTGTACGTGACTCAACAGGAACCGGAACAACCACAATGTTGCCACCGGAAGGACCAGAAGCGGATGCGTTAATCATATCATAGGAAGCTGGACGAGCCACCGGGGTAGACATCTCGCTACGAGCACGACCCGCTGATGATTCAACACCCGCACCCTGCTTAGAGTAAGCGTCCATCAAACCACGTGTCTGGTTCATTGCCTTTTGAGCATCAAAGATAGCGCCCTTAGCGAACTCAGGTACGCCACCAGTCTTACCCAAAGCCTTCTTCAACAGTTCGATCATACGACCGCGCTTGCTAAGAGGCAAGATAACCTCAGGACCATCCTCACCGAACACACCTAGCGTTGGCTTGTTGACAATATCACCTTGAGCGTACTTGGTGAGCTTCTGCTGACGACCGTTTGTCTTAGCGTACTTTGCCAGCTCCTTAAGCTCAGCTACAGAAGCGCGACCTTCAAGAGCCTTCTTCAAATAAGGCTCATCTGTGGTTGCTCCTGGTGCTGCGTAACTCTGCCAAGCAAACTGCTGATCAGGCTTAGACTGAGGGTACGCGTTGTACTCATCAGCGGCCTTCTTCTTCTTCACTGACTCAGCTTCACCCTGAGCGGTCTGGCCTTGCTTGTCCTTGCCTTCCATGATGCCACGGCGCGAATCATTGTTAGCTTGACCTTGGATAGAGTCAACGTTACCACCAGCAACGTAAGGTGAAGCAGAACCACCATTACCTTGGTTCTTCTTTGTGATGAAATCGTAGTACGCCTTCTGGAACTTAGTGCTTGTTCCGATGGATGCCTCAACCTCAGCGGCGGTCCTCAGGGCGTCCTCAGCAGCCTGGTTACCAGTATCAGAAACGAGCTTCAACAAGTTAGCGGCGCTATCAGACACAACCAAAGTTGCGGCGTTCATAGCGGTCTTCATGGACTCTGAGAAACCATCAGTGTAAACGTTAGAAGCATCGAACACGTCAGTGGTTAGACCGAAGAACTCATCCGACATCTGCTGCTGCAAAGCAGGGTTGTCAACAGCACCGTTGAAACCGTCAAGGAAGTTCTGAATCAGAACCTGAGAGTCAGGTCCCAAAGTAGTGACAAGCGCCTCGATCTGGTCAGCGTTGATTGGGCGACCCTGAGCGCCAGCGATCTGAGAAATCTGGAAGAGGTTCGCGGTGAACTTACGCTGTGCTGCCGCAGCCTCAGCGTACTTCTTAGTAAGCTCTTCCATTGTAGGAACAGGCTTCTTACCAAGCTCACCCATGCTTGAGTTGAAGTTCTCAACGAACTTACGCATCTCTTCCTCAGAACCCTGACGGAACTGAGCCAACAAAGGAACAGCGTCCTCGCCCATCTCACGGAACTGAGCAACAACATCGTCCTTCAAACCCATACCGGACATGATCGCCAAAGTACCGTTGAACGTGTCAGATTCGGTCTTAGCCTTCTTTAGGCCAGTGATGAACTCTTCGATGCTCATCTGACGCTCAGAAGCGTAATCCTCAGCTGACTTCTTGGTGTCCTGCAACGCATCCTTCTGCTCATCGAGCGCGGCGATCTGCGCATCGTTAGCGTCATCAATCTTTTCTTTCTTCGTATCGCTCTTAGTCTTCTTCTTAGCGTCAGAAGCAACCTCGTTCAAGAACTTCTTCTGCTTTTCGATGTTCTCAACCTGAGATTCGATACCTTCATTGTACGCCTTAGCGGAAGCATCAGCGTTCTTCTTCAAAGCGTCGTCAATGTCCTTCTGAACATCAGAAGCGACCTGTGCTGGCGTCTTAAGAGCGGTACGAAGGTTATCAGCCAACGCACGGGCATCCTCAAGGATCTTCTCAGAGTTGAACATCGCGGAGAATGCCTCTTCGAACTTCTTGGATGTGTCACTGATCTCACCGAGAGCTTCCTCAGCATCAGCACCACCAACAGCCTCAGAGATCTCGTCGTAACCCATATCCGGGTTAGCCAAGTGGATGTTCATGAACTCATCCTGAAGAGCCTGGAAAGCCTTCACACGGTCCTTACCGGACTTGATAGAGCCACCCATCTTCACGATCTGGTCGTTTAGCTTACGCTGCTGATCCTCAAAGGAAAGCGCGTCCATCCAGTTCTTGTTGTTACCTACACCACGGTTACGGCCAGCCCATTCCCTAACCTTCACAGTACCCTGCATGATGTCAAGCATCTTCTTGTTGACATCGTTAGCTGTGTTCTGTGTGGTAGCAGACTTTGTCTTAGCGTTCTTAGCCTTTTCTTCGACACCAGGAACCCAACCGAACAAGGTGTTACCAAGAACAGCAAGGTTAGAAGTATTGG
>Ga0116185_1004567_pt1 | contig 11213 bp, 11 predicted proteins | sample AD_JPNNA7_MetaG_FD_89754 | JGI IMG/M metagenome (GOLD analysis project Ga0116185, IMG submission 89754) | Active sludge microbial communities of municipal wastewater-treating anaerobic digesters from Japan - AD_JPNNA7_MetaG | ecosystem: Engineered > Bioreactor > Anaerobic > Digestate | place... | reverse complement strand
GAAGATGGGGCATGAGTGGAAGTCGAACAGCGGGCCCGAGATCTGGGACAACGAAGTCTCGATCCTTGCGCCCGCCCTGGCCGGGATAAAGTTCCGCCGCATCGAAGGCGACGGCCTCCAGTGGCCTTGCCCCAATGAAGAGCATCCGGGCACACCTGTCCTCCACCGGGGAGGCGTGTTCACGAGCGGCAAGGGCCAGTTCACCCCGGTTGAATGGACTCCGCCGGCAGAGGTGCCGGACAAGGAATATCCCTTCGTGCTTTCAACGGGCCGAAGGCTCTATCACTACCACACGAGAACACAGACGGGCAGGAGCGGCCTCGACTATCTTCTCGGCGAAGAGACTGCGGACATCTCTCCTGCCGATGCCGGAAGCTTGGGCATCGTCCATGGAGATATCATCCGGGTCAGGTCCCGCAGGGGAGAGGTAAAGGTGAAGGCCAAGGTGACGGACCAGGTCCCCAAGGGCATGGTGTGGATGGCGTTCCACTTCAGGGACGGGAACGCGAACTGGCTTACGAACGCAGTCTTCGACCCGTTCACCCAGACCGCCGAGTACAAGGCCTGCGCAGTAGCCATCGAGAAGATCTGAACTTCCACGGGGTCGGGAGTGTGACTCCCGACCCCGTGTTTCTTGACAATTCTCGAACGAAGGCAGATACATTTAATATGTAGGCAAAAATGCGAGGGAAATGTGATTGAGGAGAATGATATGTTAAAATATGTTAATAATAACATAAAAGGGCAATGCTTCCGCGGCACGTTGAAGGTCTATGCCCTGTGCCTGTTCGTCCTGCTCTGTATGCCGCATTCCGCTTCGGGCGGAGAGGAGCTGCGGGTTGCCGTAGCGGCGAACTTCATCACCCCGTTCAACGAGATCTCGGCCATGTTCGAGAAGACAACCGGGATACACGTCGAACCGGTATTCTCTTCGACCGGGAAGCTCTATGCGCAGATCATCGAGGGTGCACCCTATGATGTCTTCCTCTCGGCAGACGAAAAAAGGCCCCTTGAGCTGAATCGGAAGGGCCTCTCCGGAAAGCCTTTCGTCTATGCAAGGGGTATGGTGGTCCTGTGGACTGCCAATAAGGACCTGTGCAGGGGGAGCGACTGGAAGGCCGTGGTCACCGGCGCTCAGACAAAAAAGATCGCGATCGCCAATGTCGAGACGGCTCCCTATGGAACGGCGGCCATGGTTGCGCTCAAGGATGCAAAATTGTGGGACGGCATTCAGGACAAGCTCGTCTTCCCCCAGGACATAGCCCAGGCGTTCCAGTATGCCTTCACCGGGAGTGTCGATGCGGGATTCTGCGCCCTCTCTTCAGCCCTTTCCGAGCAGGGAAAGACAGGATGCTATCTTGAGGTAGAGGGGGCGCCAGAGATCGTTCAGGCCGCCTCCGTCCTCAACAGGAGCACCGATAAGAGTGCTGCGGAAAAGTTTGCCGCCTTTCTCCTGTCCCGGGAGGCAGGTGCCGTGAAGGGCAGATACGGGTACAGATAGGAATTGGGAATGGTGGATCTCCTCCCCCTCTATCTTTCCTTAAAGCTCGCTGCCGTGAGTACGGCCGTTCTGATGGTCGTGGCAGCCCCGATTTCCTATGCCCTCGTATTTCACCGCATACCGGGCAAGTCCTTCCTCGAGGCGCTCATCAATCTTCCGATCGTGTTGCCGCCTACGGTCCTCGGCTTTTACCTGCTGGTCGCCCTCGGCCCGAGGGGGAGCTTCGGCCGGGCATGGGAGTCGGTCTTCGGTTCGCCGCTCCTTTTCACGTTCACGGGCATTGTCGTTGCGTCCCTCGTCTACAGCCTTCCGTTCGCCGTGGCCCCCATGAAGACGGCTTTCTGCCGGATCGACAGAAGGCTCGTCGAGAATGCCCAGATTCTGGGTCTGAATCCTATGGCAATATTCTTCAGAGTCATCCTTCCGAATTCCCTGGCGGGAGTGGCTGCATCGGCGATCCTCGTCTTCCTGCACACCATCGGCGAGTTCGGCGTCATCCTCATGGTGGGAGGCAGCATACCCGGAAAGACAAAGGTGGCTTCCATCGCGATCTTCGAGGCGGTAGAGGCCTTGCGGTACAGCGATGCCTGGCTCATGTCCCTGGCGCTGGTGCCCGTTTGCTATGTCTTCCTCCTTCTCGTGAACCGTCTGACCCCGGAGGCCCAGCATGGAACTTGATGTCAGGATAAAGAAGAAGCTCAAGCATTTCGACCTCGATGTGTCGTTCTCCTGTGCTGAGGGGAGGCTCCTCGCGATAGTCGGCCCGTCGGGTGCAGGCAAGACCACGATCATCCGGATCATTGCCGGGCTCGACAGGCCGGATGCGGGATTCATCTCCTGCAGGGATACGGTATGGGCGGATATGTCGGCAGGGATCAACGTGCCGACCAGGAAGAGGGGCATCGGCTATGTTTTTCAAGAATTCACCCTGTTCCCGAACCTGAGCGTCTATAAAAACGTCGCCTTTGCCGCCCGGAACAGGGATACCGTGGAGTATCTGCTGAAAATGTTCGATATCTGGCACTTGTGTGAAAGCAGGCCGCACCTCATCTCCGGAGGCGAGCGCCAGAGGTGCGCCATATGCCAGGCCCTTGCCCGTGACCCCAAGGTGCTCCTCATGGATGAGCCTTTCTCGGCCCTCGATGCCCTGAGCCGCCGGAAGCTCAGGGAGATGATGAAATCCATAAAGAGCGAGCTTCATATTCCCATCATCCACGTGACCCACGATATCAGGGAAGCGCTCTTCATCGCGGACGACATCATGCCCGTCGTCCAGGGAAGGGTAGAGCAGAAGTGGGTTATGCATTTCATGCTCACGGCGAGGGACTTCGACCGGGCCAGGTGCTCCCCGACCCGGGCGGAAAAAAGGAGAGACGAGGAAGAGGACATAGAGTTATCCATAAAAGCAAAGGAGTATATGAAATGAACATCGGACCCTACTCAATCGAAGACTATATGCACATGATCAAGTCGTTCCACGGCAATATCGCGCCGGGGCTCATCATCGGAGGATTCATGGTGGATCTCGCAAAGAAAAATCTTCCCGACGAGATCCTCTTTGACGCCATCAGCGAGACGAGCACCTGTCTACCGGATGCGATCCAGCTCCTGACGCCCTGCACCATCGGCAACGGCTGGCTCAAGGTTATGAACTTCGGGCGGTATGCCCTCTGCCTCTATGACAAGTATCAGGGGAAAGGCGTGAGGGTGTATCTCGATTCCGATAAGGTGGAGAACTGGCCGGAGATCAGGGACTGGTTTTTCAAGAAGAAGACGAGGAAGGAGCAGGACCCGAACAGGCTCAGGGACGAGATCATCGAGGCGGGCCCCGACATTCTCACCTGCCAGAGGGTGGTCGTCGAAGGTGCGTTTCTCGGCAAGAAGGGCAAGGGAGCCATTGCGAAATGCCCGTCGTGCAACGAGGCGTATCCGGTCAAGGATGGGACCCTATGCCTCGCCTGCCAGGGGGGCAGCCCGTATCGAGACACACCCCGGACAGACCCGACCGAGGAAAAGCCGAGTCTGCGGATAATAACCGGAGATTGAGCACGTGGGATTCGATCGTCTGTTCTCACCCATCGCCATACAGGGGATGGAGCTTAAGAACCGCATCGTCATGCTCCCCATGAGCACGGGATTCACCGAGCCCGACAATACGACAGGCGATCGCTTCATCAACTTCTATACCGAGAGGGCAAAGGGCGGCGCCGGTCTGATCGTCATTCCCTTCACCCCGATGAGTGACGGGGCACCCATCGAGCCCGGGCTCTTCGACGACCGCTTCCTCCCCGGCGTCAGCAGACTCACGTCGGAGATTCATTCATACGGCGCCAAGGCAGCGGCCCAGCTGATTATCTCGTACATCGTCATCCTCCACGGCGGCCTCCCCGAAATAGTAGGCCCGTCGCCCGTTTTCAACAAGATCCTGCGCACGGTCCCGAGAGAGCTCACCAGGGACGAGATACGCCTCATCGTCTCCGCATTCGGCGATGCGGCCCGACGTTCGCGCGAGGGAGGCTTCGATGCCGTAGAGGTCCTTGTCGGCGGCGGCTACATCCTGAACCGCTTCCTCTCACCAATCGGCAACGAGCGAAAGGACGAATACGGAGGCAGCCTCGAAAACAGGATGAGGATCATCCTCGAGATCATCGAGGACATCAGGGAGAAGGCGGGCAGGGATTTCCCCATCATGTGCCGCCTGAATGTCGATGAACAGATGCCGGGCGGGCACACCATCGAGGAGTCGAAAGAGGTGGCCAGGGCCCTCGAAAGGGCCGGCGTCAGCGCGATAACCATCTACACCGGCTGGCATGAGTCTCCCGTCCCGACGGTAGCGCCTTCGCTGCCCAAGGGCGCCTTTGCCCACCTGTCCCAGAAGCTCAAAGAGTGCATAGATATTCCGGTCATCGCCACCAACCGGATCAACGACCCCTACATCGCGGAAAAGATCCTGGCCGAGGGAAAGGCCGACCTCATCGGCATGGGACGGGCCCTCCTGGCCGACCCCGAGCTCCCGAACAAGGCCGGGGAAGGCCGGGTCGAGGAGATCCTCCCCTGCCTGGCCTGCTCCGAGTGCCTTGCGCTGCTCATGGCTGCAGCGTACGGCGGGGCTGCCGGCATCGATCGGTCGTTCTGCAGTGTCAACCCCCTGGCCGGGAAAGAGGCTGAAGGACTCCTCGATGCGCCGGCCCGGAAGAAGCGGGTGTACGTCATCGGCAGCGGTCCGGCGGGCATGGTCGCGGCAAGAACGGCAGCCTCAAGAGGCCACGAGGTAACCGTGCTCGAAAGGGAGAGCGGGCCGGGAGGCAGGCTTGTCACCGCAGCCCTTCCTCCGTTCAAGGATGAGATCCGAAACCTCGTCCGGAGCCTCCATGTGCAGGGTCGGAAGGCGGGTGTCAAATTCAGGTTCAATACCCATGCCGGTCCCGAGCTCATCGAAAGGGAGAAGCCGGATGCCGTCGTGCTGGCAACAGGGGCCGACGTCCTCATCCCTCCCGTGCCGGGAATCGGCGGGCGCAATGTCGTGCCGGCAGAGGACGTGCTCACCGGGCACCAGAGCGTGCACGGGTCGGTAATAGTTGTCGGCGGCGGGATGGTCGGCTGTGAGACGGCCGAGTTCCTCGTCGAGAGAGGCGTGAAGGACGTGACGGTTCTCGAGATGCTCGGCCGGATGGCGGACAACGTCGTTCCCACATACCGCCCCTTTTTCCTCGCACGGCTGAAAGATGCCGGTGTGAAGCTCGAAGCCAATACGACCGTAACCGGGATCACGGAGCAGGGCGTCAGCGTCGTGAAGAATGAAGTCCCCGGATTCGTTCCCGGAGACACGGTGGTCCTCGCGGCAGGCTTCAGGGCGGACCCCGAAAAGCTCGAGCGGTTCAAGGGAAGCGCTGCCGAGGTCTACTCGGTGGGTGACTGCGTGAAGGCCCGGACAATCAAGGATGCCATCGAAGAGGGGTTCAGAGTAGGAAAATCGCTTTGACGGACATCCGGCTTATTGATCCGGCAGCTCATTCTCCGAATCACACACGGCCCATTTCCAGGATTCTGTTCAGTGATTCATTTGCCGGATCAGAAAAACCCCTGAAGCGGACGGATGACGATTAGGCTTGATTTTTCTTCTGCCGCGGACAAAATTGGATTCATGATACAGGTCGTCGAAGGAAGGGTCTGCGAGGTCTGCGGGAAGAACGAGGCAGTGGTCGCATGCAACGGGTGCGGCAAGGCGCTCTGCAGGGAGTGCCGGACCTTCGATATCTGGTGCTATGGCTGCGGCCACGGCAACACCATGGCGTTCTGCAAAGAGTGCAACAAAAACCCGGACGTAAACATCTGGAAGGGTCAAAAGTAACCGGAGCCGCGGAGGCATGTACGTAAACACCGATATCCCCTTCGATGAAGGCACCTATCTCAATGCACAGCTGGATCTGGGAGGTTCCGGCAGGCCTCTCTGGGTCCAGGGCCGAGTCGTGAGGTCCTCGGGAGAGGGCGTGGCGATGGAGTTCTCCCATGCGGAGATGGAGGGGTTGAGCAGGGCGCTGACGATATCATGAACCGAGCCGGTTTCACTCCGTAATCCAAGGCCTCCTGAAACCCTTCGAATCTGGAAATTTTTTTCTCCTTTGGAGAAATATATTACTCACGCCAAATTCAGCATTTTCTTGGATGATTTTATAAATCTTTGATAATAAAGAAGAGATTTGTTTTGATGTATCTCCTGTCTCGGTTTTATCAGCCTTTTTTTCTGGCATGATAATTGATAAAAATCACGACGGTAAATTGTGTTTATGGAATTACCAGGAAAGTACCGGCAGGTTTACATCTCGAATATCAGGGAGAGAAGGCTACATGGGAAATACAACGAAAGAGCCCGGGCTTGTATTGATCCACCGTTCTTCGGAAACCAGGAATCAAGTCGTCATCCCCCCGATCATCATGAAGAAGATCTACTCGATCGGAAGTCTGAAAAACATTGAAGAGGGTGTGTCGTTCACCATAAAGAATCCGCTGAAAGACACCCTGATCATCGGGCTCAACGGACTTTCCCTCGATGGTTGTGTGATTCCCCCGGAAGATGTGGAGTTGAAGAGCGACGGAATGAGCCTCAGGGCGAGCGAGATGAGCGAAAACCAGCCCTTTCCCTTTCCCATGGGCCAGGATGTGGAATTCCATGTGCGCGCTCTGCCCCTGGCAAAGCACACCGAGCATAAGATCGCCGTATCGTGCAGCACCGATCTTTACGGTATGCTGAACCTGGAGGCATCAGATATCGTTATCGAGATGAGAGAATCCCGGAAGAAGCTGCCGTACGACAAGCAGAACAACTACAGCATGGACGTCATCAGGGCCCGGCAGAAGTTCGTGGAAGAGTATACGGGTACGAGCTTCAATCACATCAAGAATCACTCCTTCGACCCCATCGTAACGCAGGGGAACATAGAGAACTTCACCGGCGTCGCACAGGTGCCTCTCGGGTTTGCCGGCCCGCTCCTCATCAACGGCGAACATGCCAAGGGCGAGTTCCTTATCCCCATGTGCACGAGCGAAGGGACCCTCGTGGCATCCTACAACAGGGGCATGAAGCTCATTAACATGTGCGGAGGGGTCAAGGTGACCGTGGTCGAAGACCGCATGCAGAGGTCGCCGGCATTCGCCTTCGACTCGGCCCGGGAAGGCAGGGACTTCATGCTCTGGGTAGACGAGCACATGGATGAGATCCGGAAGCATGCCGAGTCCGGCTCGAAGGTCGCCAAGCTCCTGGGCATCGAAAGGTACATGGCGAGCAGGCTCGTCTACTTAAGGTTCAACTACTACACGGGAGACGCTGCAGGCCAGAACATGGTGAGCATGTGCACCTATACGGCATGCAACTGGATCCTCTCCCAGGTCGATACGGTCCGGCACTTCTATATGGACGGCAACATCTCCACCGACAAGAAGGCGTCCTTCATCAACAACCTCAATACCCGCGGCAAGAGGGTCATCGGAGAGATCCTCATCCCAAAAGAGATCATGATGCAGCACATGAGGGTCGATCCCGTAACTCTCGACTATCTCTGCAGGGCATGCCAGCTCGGCGCCTTCATGGGAGGAGCCGTGAGCAACGGCCTCCATGCAGCCAATGCCCTGGCAGCTATCTTCATCGCAACCGGCCAGGACGTGGCGAACGTGTCGGAGTCGTCCACGGGCATGGTGTGCACCGAGATCACGCCCGAGGGTGATCTGTACGGGTCGCTGACGCTCCCTTCACTGATCGTGGCTACGTACGGCGGCGGCACAGGCCTTCCCACCCAGCGGGAATGCCTCGAGTCGCTCGGGTGCTACGGCCTCGGCAAGGCAATGAAATTCGCAGAGATCGTGACCGCTGCCGCCACCGCAGGGGAAATCTCCCTTGCCGGAGCGATCGCGTCGCTCGACTGGGTCACGAGCCACGAGCGCCTGGGCAAGAACCGCTAGTATACGGCAGCATCCAAACCAAGAGGGAGATATGCAGATTCAAGGACGATGCATTAAGGTCGAGTCCCCTGCAGATCAGCCCAGAGGGTCATTCCTATGGAATACAGCTATCCGGGAATCCGGGGACAGGTCGATCTCTTCACCCTCGAAGAGCGGCTCTCATACCTCAGGAGATACGGCAACCAGTGCATGTCTTTTTCAACGCTCCAGCCCGAGATGCATTTCTTCGATGTCCCGGGCATCGGATTCATTGCCTTCAGGGAGAAATGGGGCAACCGTCTGACCCTCGCCGATCCGGTATGCGATGCGAAGGACCGCGAGGTCCTGCTCAGAGAGCTTCACAGGGACGGCAAGCGCACGACCTTTGTTCAGATCTCCCAGGAGGTTGCAGAACTGCTCCATGACAAGTTCGGGTACTATGCCACCCAGTTCGGATCCGAGATCAGCGTCGACCTCGAAAAGTGGGACCTGAAGGGAAAGAAGAAGCAGATCTTGAGGACGTCCGTCAACCATGCCAAGAAGGCGGGTGTGGTCATCACTGAAAAGTTCGACTACGGCGAATGCCGACGGCTCGCGGATGAATGGCTGAAGACGCGCAGGTTCAGGAAATGCGAGATAGGATTTCTGATAAGGCCCATGGACATGGACTACCAGGAAGAGACGAGAAAGTTTTTTGCCTATCTGGATGGCGAGCTCATCGGGTTCGTCTATTTCGATCCGATCTACTTTCATGACAAGGTGATCGGATACGTGCCCAATATCTCCCGCTTCAGCGGCAGGTTCAAGCCGGGCGTCTTTTACCCGCTCATGGTTCACGCCATCGAGGTATTCAAGAGCGAAGGCGTGAAGCAGTTGAATCTCGGGCTGTGCCCCCTGGTGGTGAGCGATCTCGACATGCCCTGCGAGTCTGCCCTCCAGAAAAAGCTCAATCGGTTCCTGTACCGGCACGGCAACTGGATATTCAGCTTCAAGGGGCTCTACTTCACCAAATCACGGTTCGACGGGGTCGTGACCAAGGTATTCGGCGCGCACAGGGAGTATCTCCCGGTAATACCCTTCCTGACCATGTTCAAGCTCTCGAACATGGTGTGAGATACTTCAAGCGGACCTTTTGCTAGAGCGCTTTTTTCTGCCCCCGTATGGACCAGTGGCAGTCCATGCCGAGCATCTTGAAGTATTTTATCTCTGCAATTTCGAAGCCCAGTGACTTCAAGAGGCCGGGATAGTCGTAGATGGGGTGGACGGCATTGTCTGCGGTAAGCCAGTAGAGTGTCGCAGCGAAATACCAGTAGATGGTCTGGAATGTCTTATAGAAGCTGCCGCCGTTTTGCGGCAGGGTGAAGTCGCCGATGACCATTGAGCCGCCCGGCTTTACGCAGCTCGTGAGATGGGTCAGGATCTGAAGCATCTTCTCCCTGGGAAATACGTTCAGAAAATAATTCGCGATGACCATGTCATAAACAGGACCGTGATGCTCCTGGAGGATGTCATTGTTTATTATCCGGATGGGTTTGCTCAGCCTTGCCCGCTCGATCTTCTTCTGCATGTACTTGAGCATGGTCTTCGAGATATCGACCGCCGTGACATCGACCCCTCTCCTGGCCGCCTTTATTGCCTCGATGCCGTGCCCCACGCCCGCGATGAGCAGCTTGTCGCCCGGCTTGAGGTGATCGAGCATCGCCACCTTGCACTTCGGGATCTGCCCCAGGCTGTAAAGGCTGCCCGTGAGCTCGTACTGGAATCCCATCAGCCAGTATCCATCTCTCAAGTCACCGTTTTTCATAATGATCCCTCATTGAATTTTTATTATCATCCGCACTCTTGGAACTATTGAACAAATTATACCATTTCTCCATCCTTTGTGCCACCACAATGGTGAAAATTATTTGGAGATTTGCCTATAAAACACTGGAAAACAGATGCGCTGCGGGTTATAGGAGATGTGGACTTTTTCAAGTCGGTATTAGACGAAGCACGAGGCATCCATGAAGAAGAAAAACGCAAAGGAAAATTCGGAAAACCAGGTACGCAAAACCCCGGAAAGCAGGACGGCCAGGGGCGAGCTCTATCGCTTCGGCGAGGTTGCCGTGCAGGTCGAAGGAGTGGACGTAAATATATGGCAGTGCTCGGTCGAGGGCACGACCATCGGGTTCGTGACCTATACCCCCGAATACAAGTTCAGGACCGAGAGCAAGGGGAGGGACTACGGCTTCCAGGGCTTCCATTCCGATACCATCGAAGACGCGCAGCTCTTTCCCGCAACCGACGTGAACCGCTATTCATCCTTGAGGAATGCAGCCAGGGCCGTCGTGGCCTGCCACTACAGCGGCAGGCAGTACACTTATATCCACGACAACATCGCCATCCTCGACGGCAAGGTCGTACCGGAAAGCGTGTTCAAAGGCAGGAAGATCATAAAGCCCACCCTCGAAAGCTGAAGTGCGAATGCCCTCAATCGGTGCGGTCGGCTTTGCACAAAAGGGGAGGACCGGACTCTCCCGTACGCCTACCCTTTCCCTGCCGCCGGTTTCTGAACCGTGTACATGCTCCTGATCTCGTCCGCGAACCGCTCCTTGATGATGCGGCGCTTGAGCTTGAGCGTGGGCGTCAGCTCGCCTCCCTCCACGCTGAAGGGCTTGGGGAGGAGGGTGAAGTACTTGATCTGCTCATAGCGGGCGAGCCCTTTGTTCACCACGTCCACCTGGCTCTGGATGAGGGCCTTGATCTCCTCCCGCTTAACGAGCTCGGAAGGATCATCGACGGCAATGCCCTTTTCCCGGGCGTATTTTTTCAGCTCGTGGAAATCGGGTACGATGAGCGCGGTGAGGTACTTCTCGCCGTCCCCTGCCAGACAGGCCTGATCGATGTACGGGCGGGCGATGATGGCGAGCTCGATGGGATGGGGGGCGACGTTCTTGCCTCCCGAGGTCACGAAGAGCTCTTTCTTGCGGTCCGTGATCTCGAGGAACCCGTCAGAATCGAACCTGCCGATGTCGCCGGTGAGGAACCAGCCGTCCTCGGTGAACGACTCCTCGGTTTCCTTTGGCATCTTCCAGTATCCCTGGAAGATTTGCGGGCCCCTGGCGAGGATCTCGCCGTCTTCCGCAATCTTTTCCTCCGTGAGCATCACGGGCTTGCCGACGGTCCCCGGCTTGACCTGGAGACGGTAGGCCATGGTGTTGTATGCGACGGAGAGCTTGAGCGACCGGGCCGGATTCGTGTGGGGAGATTTCCCCTCTGCCTGCTTCCTGACCAT
>Ga0116185_1004561_pt1 | contig 11217 bp, 16 predicted proteins | sample AD_JPNNA7_MetaG_FD_89754 | JGI IMG/M metagenome (GOLD analysis project Ga0116185, IMG submission 89754) | Active sludge microbial communities of municipal wastewater-treating anaerobic digesters from Japan - AD_JPNNA7_MetaG | ecosystem: Engineered > Bioreactor > Anaerobic > Digestate | place... | reverse complement strand
CGCAAGCAGGAGGTTGGGCCGGACGGCAAGTTGGTGCGCATTTTGGAAAAGAATGAAACCATCAAAAAGGCCAAAAGCGATATTGTCCGGCTCGTGCCCAGCACGCCGGAACGGGTGGAGACCATCCGGCGGATTTTCCGATTGTACCTGGCTGGCTATGGCGGCCATCATATCGCCGCCCGGCTCAATGAGGATGGAATTGCCAGTTATACCGGGGTCAAATGGGTCAGCCGACAGATTCGGGGGGTATTGGAAAACCCTGTCTATAAAGGGGCTCTCGTTTGGAACCGACGCACTTGCGGCCGTTTCCATGGGGTCGATGGCGAAGGCAACCTGCGCCCCAAACGCAATTATACATCCACCACCAATCCCAAGGAAGACTGGTATCTGGTCGAGGGGGTTCACCAGCCGCTGGTATCGCCCGAGGATTTTGAAAAGGCCCAGCAGGCCCGGTCCCGGCGCAGTTACATGGGCGGCAAGGCCAAATCCACCGACCGAGCCTTGTTGTCGGGATTGATTATCTGTTCCCATTGCAACCATTCTTTTTTCAAGAAATATGTGAATTATAGGCAGGACGACATTCGCAAAAAGTACTATTACTATACGGATTCTGGGTATGCCCGAGGGGGCAAAGCCCTGTGCAAACTGACCAATGTCCCGATGGAACCCTTGGATTTGTGGGTCTTGCAGCAAATCAAGCGAGCCATCCTGGGCGACCATAATAGCGCAAAGCAGGCCGTCGACGCCTTCGTAAAACGGGTGCTGTCGGGAAAGGAAACGCCCGATGATACTTCGGGCATCCAGAAGGACCTGGAGGCCACCCATCGCCGCATCAAAGCCACACTTGCCATGCTGGCCGACCCGGCCTTCGAGGGGCTGGAGGAACTGAAAACCATCCTGGCCGAATTGAAACGCCGCCGCGACCAGCTCCAGGACAAACTCGGGACCGCTAAACCCGCCGCCATCGTCTCATTCCGTCCGTCCCAACTGCGGGATTGGGCGTTTGATAAACTATCGGCCATCGACCAACTCATCGCCGCACCCACCGCCTCCGTGGAAGCGCGGAGCCTGGTGCATGCCTATGTCCACCGCATCGAAATCGACCCTTACGCCAAACAGGGCGTATTGTACCTGCCCAAAGAGGTCTATGGATTCTTCACCCAGGATTTTTGTAGTAAGGGGAGTCACGAGGACTTCCGCGGAGCGGTGAAGATCAAGGGCGAGGCGTAAGCAACAATCAACCTTAGTGCAGGAGACCGATGATGGGTGCACGATTTGTTCAGGATGGAATCAGTATTGACTATACGCCCCATTCGGCCGTGACGGCCGGGGCGGTGATAGTGCAGGAGGATTTGATCGGCATTGCCAAGATCGACATCCCGGCTAATAGCCTGGGGGCCCTGGCGATTGAGGGGGTCTTTGACTTCCCCAAGGCCGCCGGCGCCGGTGCCGGGATTGCCGCCGGCGCGATCTGTTACTGGGATGCGGCCGATCAGCAGGCCAAGACGGACTCAGAGTCTGGAGCGAATAAGAAACTGGGTAAATGCATCCGGGCCGCCGCCGACAGCGACACCACGGTGCGAATCAAACTGGATCCGTAGCCCTGGAGGTTTCGATGGGAAATCTGCTTCAAGAAGCCTTGCAGTTCCTGGAATCCAAGCGACGTGGGCACATGGCCCAGGAGGTCGCCTATAAACGAGGCGCCGATTCAGTAGTTGTGTTAGCGACCTTAGGAAAGACCGCTTACCAAGTGGAGGCCTCTGAAGGCATTACCGTCGGCGCCGAGGTCGTTGATTTTTTGATCTCCGCGTGCGAGTTGGCGATTCAGGGATCTCCGATCCGCCCACAGTCCGGCGACCGGATCCTGGTAGAAGGCCAGGGAACCTTTGAGGTCCTGGACCTGCCGGGGGCTGGGTGCTGGCGTTACAGCGACCCGTACCAGACGACCTATCGAATCCACACCAAGAAGATCGCCTGAGGAGGGCTGTATGACCGGCAAGAGAGAAATCAACGGGCAAAAGCTGACGCTGACCGTCCTGGGGCTGGCCACGACGATCCTGCTGTTTGCCTTCGGCTCCCTGGAGAGCCGCAAGGTCGACAAAAGCGCCTTTCAGGTCCATCTGGAAAACCAGCGGGAGCAGTTCCGCCGAATCGAGTCGTCCCAGTCCCGGATCGAGGAGAAGATCGATCAGCTGATTTGGTCCCAGCAGGCCGCTAAGAAACCCTCTCCATAAAGGGAAACGATGTCTCTGGTCAATCCGAAACAAATGGCGGATGCGGCAGCCAGAACGCTCAATGGGGCCAGTTTCAGCATCCCCTTTCAGAGCCAGGTCCTGCTCTGGCCCCTGTTGGATCTGACGGATCTGGGGGATTTGAAGGTCACGGTTGTGCCGGTTTCGCTGGCGCTGGAGAAAGCCGCTCGCCGGCTTTGCGGCGGCCAGTATGAAATCGACATCGCGGTCCAGCGGAAATTGCCTGCCGAGGACATCGATACAGCCATCAAGTCCCTGATGGATCTGGTCCTGGAGATCGCCCTGTTCCTGGATGGGACCTTGCTTGAGTATGAGCCGGGCAAACACGCAGCGGCGCTCAAGACCGAGATCAAACCCATCTATTCGATGAAGCATCTGGCCGAATACAAGGTCTTTACCAGCGTGGTCACCGTCGCCTATAAGGTCATGTAAGGAGAATTCCTATGCGTACACTTGCTATCATCCTGTTTGGTCTGCTCTTCAATAAGATCTGTTCCGGATGGATTGGGGGGATCCTGCTATGAACAATCTGATTGCCCGAGTGATCGACCTTACCGCGGCCTTTTTGCCCCTGTCTTCGGTCAGGACGGTGGGCACGATTACGATTACCGCCCCGCCAGGCAATAGCGATATGGCGTATCTGCAGGGCGACAGCGGCCAGGAAGTGCCTTTAGCGCCCGGCGAGTGGCATCGACTGGAACGGGTCAACCTGGCCGACATCCAGGTCAAGGGAAGCGTGGGAGATAAACTGACCGTCATCGGAGGGACCTGGTGATGCCTTTCATTCGGCTGCAAACCCAGCAAAATCAATTGATCAAGACCGGTCAGACCGCCCGTTATGAAGACGGGGATGACGGGGATCTGAAAAAGGGCTGGTCCGGCAATCCACGGTTTATCCAGAAGACCTACAACGGCCAGGCCATCGTCCTGGACCGGGCCAGCGGGCTGATCTGGCCCCAGTCGGAAGTGGATCTGTTTTTGATCGACACCCGCTTTCAGCGCAGCAGTTATACCACGTGTCTAACTGTTCTGGACGCCTTGAATGCCGCTGGCTTTGGGGGATACAACGACTGGCGGGTTCCCAATATCCATGAACTGCTGAGCATCATCGATTTTTCATCGACGGCCACTTATCCCGGCAAGAAATGTTATTCAGTCTTTACCCCGAAGTGTTATTTGTCCTGTCTGATGGATTACTGGTGGTCCAGTACGGCCGTTGCGAACTCGCCATCCTCTAATTTTGTGTACATGAATACCGGCGCCGCGACCGGCTTTCTAACGGCTCAACCGCGAACCTATTCGGCCACCTTATTTCCCTGCCGGGGGTGATATGACAGTCCAGACCGATGAACACGGCAATCAGATCCTGACCTTTGACAGCGGCGTCCAGGCGGTCCTGCCCGCCCGGCAGGTCCTGCTCAACAAGCGGCAGGCGGCGCTGGATAAGGCGTCGGCTCAGGCCGTGCGAGAGACGCTGGCCCTGGAGCCGGACTGCGGCCGCACCTGCGGCGCCAATTACCTCCACTGCGGATGTCACCACTGCGCCCGGTATGGGGGCTTTTATGCCCCTGAAGAAAAAGAGCAGGCCTTCACGCCGCCCCAGCGGGCCTTGATCGACTCGATGTGGGATAGCGAAAAGGGCTTTCTGGGCGAGCGGGGCTGCCGTCTGCCGCGGCTTTTAAGATCGATGGCCTGCCTGCAAAACATCTGCGCTTTTGACACAAACCTGAAGAAATATCAGCTGCTCTACTTGTCCCTATGATCGCATTGGTCCAGCTCAAACAGTTGTTCTTTGACCGCCCGCTCGTTCAGAAGGCCCTGGACAAAGGCGCCCGCAAGGTCTTGTCCCGGTTTGGCGCCCTGGTCCGCCAGCGGGCCCGCTGGTCCATCCGCAAGCGCAAGAGGCCCTCCCCGCCCGGCCAGCCGCCCTCCAGTCACACCGGCCTGTTGAGGCGCTATCTCTTTTATGCGTATGAGGACGCCCGCAAATCCGTGATTATCGGCCCGGCTAAACTCCAGGCCAAGAAGGGATCTGCCCCGGAGATCCTCGAATACGGCGGCAGGACTTTACTGGAGATCGGGAAAGACAAAAAGAAGATCCAGATCGCCGCCAGACCTTATATGAATCCGGACTTTGAAAAGGTCAAAACCCAACTGCCGCATCTGTGGCGCAACAGCATTACTCACTGACAGGAGACACACTCATGGCAACTACCTATAAATTAGGGATGGAAGCGGTCATCAAGTACCAGACCCCCGCCCTGGCCGATCCCTCGACCCTCAATCCGGCCTCGGCCGGCGGGATGACCGAGCTGTCCAACGTGCGGGACGTGACGATCAATCACCAGACAGGGGAAGCGGATGTGACCACACGCGCCAATCAGGGCTGGCGCGCGACGGCGGCGACGCTGCGGGAGTGCTCGGTGGATTTCCAGATGGTCTGGAAGCCAAACGACGCCGGTTTTGAAGCGATAAAAAACGCGTGGATAAGCGGCAGCGAAATTTCGATGGCCTTTCTTTCCGACGATCCGGCCCAGTCGGGCGCCGAAGGGCCGTGCGGGAATTTTTCCATCACCAACTTCAGCCGAAGCGAGGCGCTGGAGGAGGCGATTGTGGTGGATGTGACGGCCAAGTTGTCGGCCTGGGGCAAGTGGTATTCGGCAGGCTCGTCGGGATCGGGCGGATCGTAAGCGAGCGGTACACAGAACAGAGGCCCATGGCGAAAGGATAACAGAACAATGAAGGTGTTTACAGACAGACAGAATCGAAAGTGGGAGTTGTCGCTGACGGTTGGGTCGGCCAAACGGGTGAGGGATATTCTAAACGTCAGTTTGCTGGAGCCGGAAGGCGGCGACCCCCCGCTTTTGACGAGGATTGCAACGGATGTGATCCTGCTTTGCAACATTCTTTATGTTCTCTGCAAAAAACAGGCCGACGGGTTTGGGGTCTCCGAGGAAGACTTTGGAGAGTTGCTGGGCGGCGAGGTATTGTTCAAGGCAAGCGAGGCGTTTTATCAGGAATTGATTGATTTTTTCCAGAAGTGCGGCAGGACGGATCGAGCCACAGCGGTGCAAAAGCAGGTGGAAGTGATCGACTTGACGGTCAAGACAGCGGAGTTGAGAATCAGCCAGATCGACCCGGCCGCCGCGGTAGAGACGGAATTTGGAAGCAAATTTACTGGATTGCCGGATCAATCGGAGTCGATCCAGAACCCCTGACGCTGCGGGAGTTGCTTTGGATGAGCGAAGGCCGCGGGGAGAGCCAGTGGGGTCGAACCAGCAGTGTGCTGGCGATGCTTGCCAATGTGAACAGAGCCAAGAAGTCCAGTCGGGTCTATAAGCCCGAAGACTTCAACCCCTATAAAGAGGCATCGAGAACCGGCGGCGCGGTGCGGGTCACAAAGGAAACGATGCCGGAATTTCGAGAGTCGTTTATCGGAAGGTTTGAAAGGAGATAAAAGACATGGCGGGCAAGGCCGGGGCTGTACGAGCGGGGAGGGCGTATGTCGAACTGTACGCTGACAGCAGCCGCTTTATGGCGGGGATCAGGCAGGCCGAATCCGCCCTGAAGGGCTTTGGGAGCCAGTTGCAAAGTATTGGGATGAAAATGGCCGCAATGGGGGCGGCAGCGGTGACCCCGTTTGCCCTTTCCGCCAAGACATTCAGGAGTTTTGAAGACGAGATGCTGGTCGTTCGGGCGGTGACCGGACAGGCGGGAGAGGAGTTTGAGAAGTTGGTGAAAAAGGCCCAGTTGCTGGGAAGCACAACGGCGTTTAACGCAAAGCAGTATGCCTCTGCGATGGCGGAATTGGCGCGGGCGGGCTTTACGGTCAAGGAGATAGACGATTCCATCGAGCCGATTGCGAATATGGCAAGGGCCACGGGGACTGACCTTGCAGAGGCGACGATGTATGCGGCCTCTACCCTGCGCTCGTTTGGGCTTTCTTCAGACCAGATGACGCGGGTGGTGGATGTCATGACCGCCGCGGCCAACCGATCCGCACAAACCCTGTCAGACCTTGGAGAGGCCATGAAGTATGTCGCTCCAACAGCCCATGCCTTCGGAATGAGTATAGAGGATTCCGCCAAGTCTCTTGGGGTACTGGCCAATTTCGGAATCAAGGGGACAATGGCCGGAACCTCGCTACGCACCATTATGGTGAGACTGTCGAATCCTGCGGTACTTGCAAAACTCAAGTCCCTTGGGGTGTCCGTAAAGGACGCAACCGGAAATTTCAGGGACTTGGCGGCCATTATGAGGGATATAGGGGCGGCCATTGGCAAGATGTCAGACGTGGATCAGATGAGCATTCTGTATGAGTTGTTTGGGACGCGGGCTATCGGAGCGGGCGCCAAACTGACCACGGCCCAGTTTGAGGAACTCATTCAGGCGGTTGATAACGCAGGCGGAACGGCGGCCAGAACCGCCAAGATCATGGACAGCGGGCTGGGCGGCGGGTTTCGGAGATTGCGTGGAGCCATTGAAGGGATTGGAATTGCCGTCGGGAGTGCTTTTGCAAAGCCCCTGACCGTCGTGTTGGATGTGATCGCTCACGTATCCAGACAAATTACCGACTGGGTGGAAAAGAATCAGGGATTGATTGGTTCTTTGGCGGCGGTGTCGGTTGTTCTGCTTGGCAGCGGAATGGCTCTGATTGGGATGGGAATGGCAATCAAGGCGGCGGCCTTTGGATTTACGGCCCTGAGGACGATTACCGCGGCGGTTGCAGTTCCGTTCAAACTCTTGACGGCCTTGGCGGGGATGCTGCTAAATCCTCTTGGACTGCTTGCAACGTTATCGGTTGGGTTGGGAGCGGCCTTTGTGTATATGAAAGATCGAGGGGCTGCGGCGGTAGGAGCGTTGTCGGCTGGATTCAAGACATTGCAATCGGATGCCATTCAAGCGTGGGAGGGCATACAGGCGGCCTATGCAAGCGGGGACTTGGGGACGGCGATGCAGATTGCATGGCTGACGGTCAAGATGGAGTTTGTGCGGGGGATCGACTATTTGCAGCGCAAGTGGGTGGACTTTAAGTTTGGCTTTGTGGGGGCGGCCTATGATGCTTTTTACGGCGCATTGGCGGCGTGGGAGTATGTCAAATATGGCATCTCGGCTGGAATGACCGAGGCGGCGGCGGCTGCGACAAAGGCGTGGAGCGTGTTTATTTCGTGGTGGAAAAAGGCCATGGAGGGGACGACGCTGGCGCTTGCAAAGATGTATAACTGGATGAAAACGCTGACGGATAAGGGGTGGGACAGCGAAGGGTTTATGAAGGCGGTGCAGGAGAACTTTTCAGAGAGCATGTCGGGCATAGACATTGATCTCAATGAAAGAAAAAGAGCCGCCGAGGAGAGAAGACAGGCCGCAAGAAACAGGCAAAATCAGGAACTGGAAAAGAATTTAACGGGCCTTGCCGAAAGGCGCATTCAGTCTCAAGAGAATATCCAAACGGCAAGAGATGAAGAACTGTCAAAACTGGGAGACGAGTTGGCGGCGGCCCGCAAGGAGTGGTCAGAGGCGATTGGCAGAGCGATTCAAAACAATAAGGGCGAGGAAACTCTAAGCCGCCAAGAACAGATGCGGAGAAAGATGGAGGAAGCGGCGGCGGCATCGAGCATGGCGTTTTCGGAGGCCATGAAAACAGCGACTGCAACGGGTACGTTCAGCGGCTCGGCGGCGGCGGGGCTGGGAGCGGGAGGATTGCAGCAGAAGATTGCCGATGCAACGGCGGCAACGGCTAAAAATACCCAGAAGATCGCCGATTCTGTGGGCGAAGGAAGCGTATTTATGTAGGAATTAGCCATGGCTGGTGAGACGATCCAAGAGTTGTTTGAGGGATCGAGAGATGTGACGCGGGGACAAAACCCAAAGGCCACCTTGCGATATGTAATCCGGGGAACGGACCAGTACGATACAGCGATTGGCCTGCTGGCGACAACTGCGCCTGCTCGCTTTGACATGCTGCCTCGATTGTCCTATCGCATTATCCCAGTCGGCCCACAAATCTGGTTTGGGGAGGCGTATTACGGATTCTTTGCTTCGCAGGCAAGCAGCGGGGTGTCGGTGTTTAAGTTCGACACAGGCGGCGGCCAGCAGCATATCACCCAGTCGATCAGCACCATTCAGCGGTATGCAAGGGCAGGCCAGACAGCTCCGAATTTTCAGGGAGCCATTGGGGTGTCGGCCAACAGCGTCGATGGAGTGGATATTGTCGTGCCTGTATATAATTTTTCGATTGTTAAATACGAAGGCACCGCCTCCATTAACGATACCTACAAGAATACGCTTTATAACTTGACAGGCAGGGTAAACAACGGCTCTTGGAATGGGTATGCGGCGGGCGAGGTGTTGTTTCGAGGAGCGGCGGGGTCAATGCGAAAAGGCGGCGACTGGGAGATGGAATATGTTTTCTCGGCAAGCCCGAATAGGACGGGAATTACAATCGGAGATATTACGGGCATTGCAAAGAAGGGGTGGGAGTATCTGTGGGTGCAGTACTTAGACGACGTAGATGGCACCGCCAAGTCATTGATAAAGCGTCCGCACAGCGTGCACATAGAGCAGGTCTATCCGAGCGGGGATTTTAGCGACCTGCATGTGTAGGACGGCAAGAAAAAATGGCAAAGCAAGGGATCAGGTATAGTTGCTATTTGCATCGGAGCCGGGTTGCGGTGGTGGAGAAGGCGGGCCGTTTTCTTTGCTGGGAGCGCTATCTGGGAAAAGAGAATTTTATAAATCGCTTTGGGGCCGATTTTTACGATAAAAAAAGAGCGGTAAAGTAAAGGGTGCAATAGAGTGTCCGACTTCCTGAAAAAAGTACAGGCAGGCGATAAACTGGCAATTCCCGCGGCGGCGTATAACGCCTTTGTAGATGCGGCCTTGGCCTATAAGAACTCTCAGATCAACATAGGGGCCGGGAGTCAAAACAAGATGTTTCTTCAGGGGAGAAACCTTGTCAAGGTCAAGAATGTCAGCGGCTCGGCAGTGGATCGGTTTTCCGTGCTTGGAATCAGCAACTATATCTTCGATCCATCGACTGATTTACAGATGTTTCAAAGCGAGGCGGCTCTTGAAGGGACAACGCCCGCCGCAAGTCACAGAGGCGGTGGGTTTGTAATTTGCGCAGAGCCGATCCTCAGCAACGGCATAGGGCTGGCATGGGCGGCGGGGGTGTGTATTACAAAAATAAATGTGGCAGATGAATCACACAGGTATGCAGACGTTGCAACGGGGCAGACGGGGTATCTAAACAGTGCTACCAGCGGCCCGTGTTATATCTTGAAAAAAGAATCGGGCAAAGGAACCAAGTGGGGAATTGTAAGGTTTGGTGCCAGTTGCGCAGGACGAATCCGACGCGCCGTTGCAACCGCCAATGCGGGTTCAGGTTCGACGATTGTCTGCAATTTATATAACGATGACACCGGCGAAGCGCAGTCCTCAGGAGACGAAGCGGGAATCACTGTGTATTGCACAATCTGCGGCGGATCGAACCTGAACGAAGCGGTGCCCAGATTGGCCGCCGGAAGCGATTTATTTGTGACCTACCTTCCGTACTATTCCGGCGGCAGTACTTCGTATCGCTGGTACTGTACCACTGTGTTTAACGCAAGTATGGATTGCTCCTAATGGCAGAAATCGGCTTTGATACATCATATCTGAGGGTGCTGACCAAAGACGGCAAGGTTTGCACGTCCTGCTGCTCCTCCTTGTATAATGATGATTTTTGCTGTTGTTTTGTCGATCCGTCTCCCGATCCTTGGGAGGCATCAAATACGTATAAAAAGTACGATTGTGTGTCGCATAGCGATGGTCGAAAGTATTATAGTAGAGTAGATGATAACAAAGGACATGAACCTGCGGTGTGGCCGCCCAGTGCATGGTGGGCTTTTTATGGTTCATGCAGCGAGGGAAGATGGCAATACGGCCCCTTTGGTGGAATAAATAAAGTCCCCAAAAAGTATTATATGACTGTTGCAGGGGAGATGACTGAGGTATATAGGGCCACTGGCTATACTTATATATGTCGTGTTCCGTCTCAACGTTTTGAATTGGAACGAACAGCAGGGTATTCTGATTTTTGTTTTTATACGGGCATTTGCACTGTCAGCACACAAAATTGGAATAGCACTACTAATACTTGGACAAACAGGGAGTCTGAAATCGTTGTAATTTTGGCTCTTAGGACAAAAGAGGCGGGTTCAGATGAATTTGAGTATTGTACTGGATTTTATACGGCAAATACTGGAAACCCTCCGATAGTTTCTGTGGGCTGGCTTTGGGGGCCGAAAGTTCCAGTTGCCAGTAGTTCATTTTGGATACCTTGGGGTGGTAGTTGGCTTGATTCTATTGAACCGCATTATCCTTCTTGTTCTATTGTGAAGCAAAGTTCTAAGAGTTGGGAGACAGAGACGTTTATATGGGGAACGGGCTATATTGACAGGTCTTATACTGTAAATAAATCTTGGGTTCCGGCGGATTGTGATTATCAAGCGTGGGATTCTGCTGTGAATTATGTCACTGGGGATTGTGTATATCATGGGGGGTGTTTTTATAAATGCACCAATGGCCATATCAATAAAGAACCGCCTAATGCAAGTTATTGGGAATTAGTGGAATAGTCGGCAAGGTCAAGAGGTCTCATGAATTGCTGCAATAAAATTAAAAATATCGTTGTGGGATACAAGAATCTTGCGTTTAACGTCAAGTATGAGTTTACGGACGAAAGAATCAGAATCTGTCATAGTTGTAAAGAGAGTTTTTTTACCAGCAAAAAACTATTTTGTAAGCGGTGCGGCTGCTTTCTCCCCGCCAAGGCCCGTGTGCCGGAGGAAACCTGTCCGCTGGGGCGATGGCCTTCTGCGGATTCGGGACTGTCAAGAATCTTTCGCACTTTTTCTGATAGTTCTTTCCTTGGTCATCTCTCTTGCCTTGCCTGTCACCCCCGGGGGTGACAAAAGTTATCGGT
>Ga0116185_1004544_pt1 | contig 11246 bp, 11 predicted proteins | sample AD_JPNNA7_MetaG_FD_89754 | JGI IMG/M metagenome (GOLD analysis project Ga0116185, IMG submission 89754) | Active sludge microbial communities of municipal wastewater-treating anaerobic digesters from Japan - AD_JPNNA7_MetaG | ecosystem: Engineered > Bioreactor > Anaerobic > Digestate | place... | reverse complement strand
GGATGGCCCGTCCGGCCCCCGGGTAGGTCGCTCGAGGCAGCAGGCAACTGCTGACCCAGATGAATGATCGCCACCCGGTTCGAGGCAACTCGGTCCGGGAACAGAACCCGGCTTATGGACTGCTTCATACCCTTTAACGTTTTTTTACTTGAGTGCGAATAACGGAGCTTGCCGGTTCTTCGATGGAAAAAAAGTCACGATTCGAGCTTGGACACACTGAAAAGATAAGGCGTTCCATCTATGTTTTTCTGCGGGACGAGCTTGAGCTGAAGCTCAAGAACATCGCCCTCGAGGAACCCTACCGCATCTGCATGGAAAAGGGCATCCCCTACCCGTACGTGGATTCCAGCGAGCTCCGTCCCAAGAAAAAGGAGTTCTCGAAGGAGTCCTCCGTGGCGAGGCCCTTCTCCATCATCTTCTGCGAGGACACCATCGACGATTCTCATCAGAGGTACATCAGGTTCTCGGAATTCAACCGGGTGAGAAAGGACACGATCTCCCTGGTACCGGATTTGCGGCTCCACCGCCCCTTCTCTTCCACGATCCGGTTCTTCGAGCGGGACGCCTTCTTCGAACTCTTCGAGCAGCTCCTCGATGTGGATTACTGCCTGCTCATCCAGAGAGACAACCGTCTGAAGAAGCACAACCGCTATTCGCTCACCCATTTTCACGTCAAGATCGACTGGCCCATCTCCGAGGCGGCCGAAAGCCTGGCTAAGGAGCTGCGCTACATATCGAAGAGCCTCTATGAAAAAGGCGACCGGTATGCCGACATTCTCCAGCAGAAGCTGTTCGAATACTACGGCTGGCATCACCAGGCCATCGGGGGCCGGAGAACAGCCGCCCTGTCCGCTTTCCAGTACCTGAAGACCGTCTCGGGCCTGGCTACCGTATACGTTTCGAGCGCCGAGGCAAAAACGCTGACGAGGTATTCCGAAAAGGGAGTGGGCCGCTATGCGGTCATCCAGTTCGACAAGGCGCTGGCCAGGCAGGTCATCGAGAACAACAACCTCACCGAGGAGAGCTTCCGGCAGGGCTATGCGCTCGGCGAATCGGAAAACTTCTTCGACGTGATCCTCTTCGTGACCTACAAGCACACCGAGTGGGGGATACCGCCCGCAGACGGCAAGCTCAGGATCCTGAGGCCCGACTACAGCTGGCTCGCCATCGACATGGAGATGATCCTGCCCATGCCGCATGCCGTGAGCTTCCGGCCGCTTCTCGTGAAATGGGTGTACCGAACATAAAGCAGACAAGGAGAGAGTATTGGCCACCATCATTGACGGCAAGGAATTGTCCAGGAAGAAACGCTCTGAGATAACCGCTCAGTCTGAAGAATTTGCACGCACGTACGGCAGGCCGCCGGGCCTCGCCGTGGTCCTCGTGGGCAGCGACCCTGCCTCGGCCATCTATGTGAGGAACAAGGGGATCGCCTGCGGACAGACCGGGATCAGGTCTTTCGAGTACCGGCTCGACGAAAAGACGACCCAGCAGGAGCTCCTTGCGCTCATCGACGAGCTCAACGGCCGGGACGAGGTGGACGGGATCCTCGTGCAGCTTCCGATCCCGAAGCATCTCAACGAGAAGGAGGTGCTGCTCCGGATCGACCCGGCCAAGGACGTCGATGGATTCCACCCCTTCAACATGGGCATGCTCCTCATGGGTAGCCCGACCCTGGTGCCGTGCACGCCGAGGGGCATCATGGAGATGCTCCACGAGTACGGGGTGGAGATCAGGGGCAAGGACGCCGTGGTCATCGGGCGGAGCAACATCGTGGGCAAACCCATCGCACTCCTGCTCATGATGGAGCACGCGACCATCACCATCTGCCATTCGCGCACGAGAGATCTCAAGGACAAGATCAAGAGGGCGGACATCGTCGTGGCAGCCATCGGCAAGGAAGAGATGATCCGGGGCGACTGGATCAAGGACGGCGCCGTCGTGATCGACGTGGGCATGAACCGGAGCGAGACTGGCAAGCTCAAAGGCGATGTCGAGTTTTCCGAAGCAGAGAAGCATGCATCGATGATCACCCCGGTCCCCGGAGGTGTAGGCCCCATGACCATCACCATGCTGCTGGACAACACCCTTATTGCAGCCAAGGCTCGCTTGTCTTAAAGGCTCTATCTTCCATTCTCGAGCGGCCTTTGAAATGATATGAGAGCAGCGGCCCCTGCGAGGTTTTCAAGGAGGTTCGCTTCATGTGCATCCGTGAGGTGGCGCTTATGGACAGGTGTGCACATTATATAAATATAGGCATGGGGAGAGACGGATCGTGAGAACCCCGCTTTTTGAAGAACATGTGAAACTCGGTGCGCGGATAGTCGACTTCCACGGATGGGAGATGCCCGTGTGGTATGCCGGCATCAAAGAGGAGCACCTCGCCGTGAGGAGCGCTGCGGGCGTGTTCGATGCAAGCCACATGGGCGAGATTTACGTAACGGGCAAGGAGAGCGTTCCCTTCCTCGAGCGCGCCCTCACGAGGGACATAAGCCCGATGCCGAAAGGCAGGGTCCTCTACGGCTTCCTCCTCAATAAGGGCGGAGGCATCATCGACGACCTCACCGTCTACTGCATCGAGCCGGACAGTGAATACATGCTCTGCGTGAACGCGTCGAACACGGAAAAGGATTTCGAGTGGCTCTGCTCGAACAACCGGGAAGGCGCCCGGATAGAGAACAGGAGCGATGAGACGGCCCTCGTCGCGCTCCAGGGGCCGGACGGCGCGAGCATCCTCAAAGATGCCTTCGGGTTCGATCTCGACCGCTTGAAGAGATACACCTTTGCCTTCGAGGACACCCGGTACGGAAGGCTCCTGATCTCGAAGACCGGATACACCGGCGCAGGGGGCGCGGAGATCTTCCTCGAATCCGCCCACGCACCGGCATTGTGGTCCGAGCTGATCGAGCGCGGAGCCGTTCCCTGCGGCCTCGGCGCCCGGGACACGCTCAGGCTCGAGATGGGCTATCCCCTCCACGGCAACGACATCGACGAGAGCACCACGCCCCTGGAGGCGGGGCTCGATTTCGCCGTGGACATGGCAAAGCCGGAGTTCATCGGCAAGGAAGCACTGCAGGAGCAGCTCCGCTCCGGCCTGACCAGGCGGCTGCGGGGCCTCGTTCTCAAGGAGAGAGGCGTTCCCCGCCAGGGCTGCATCTGCGTTAAAGACGGCCGGGAGGCGGGCGTCGTCACCTCGGGGAGCATCTCGCCGGTCCTGGGAACGGGGATCGCGCTGGCATACCTCGAGAGCTCGGTTCAGGAGAACGACGTGCTCGACGTCATGGTGAGATCGAAGCCCTTGAAGGCGATCGTGAAGCGCCCGCCGTTCGTGAGCGGAACCATATCCAAATAAGGAATGCGGGAGGTTGATGGATGAAGATACCGGATGAACTGCACTATACCGAGGATCATGAGTGGGGCAAGGCCGAGGACGGAATGCTGAGGGTCGGCATCACCGACTATGCCCAGAACGAGCTGGGCGACATCGTCTTCGTCGACCTCTTTCCGAAGGGGACCTCTGTCGCAAAAGGCGACCCCATCGGGACCGTCGAGTCGGTCAAGGCCGTATCCGACGTCTTCGCTCCGGTCGACGGAGAGATCGCAGAGGTGAACGATTCCCTCGAGGACAAGCCCGAGCTGGTGAACCAGGACCCTTACGAAAAGGGCTGGATGGTCGTCCTGAAGATGGACGATCCCTCCCAGGTGAACAAGCTCATGGATTCGCAGGCATACGAGGAGTACCTCGAGGCAGAGGCGAAATAGATGTCGTATATCGCCATCAATGAGCAGGACCTTCGGAAGATGCTGAAATCCATCGGGATCGCTTTCCCGCAGGAGGTCTTCTCATCGATCCCGGAGGAGCTCCGCTACGACACCCTCCTCCCTATCGACGGGCCGCTCGACGAAGAGTCGCTCCGGAGGAGATTCGCCTTTACCCCTTCGAAGGCGGTCTTTGCCGGGGGCGGCATCTACCGCCACCATATTCCGGCAGTCGTGGACTCGCTCTCGTCGAGGCAGGAGTTCGTGACGGCGTACACGCCCTATCAGCCCGAGGTCAGCCAGGGCACGCTCCAGTCGATCTTCGAGTACCAGAGCATGATGGCGGACCTCACCGGCATGGACGTATCGAACGCCTCGATGTACGACGGCGCCACCTCCCTCGCGGAGGCAGCGCTCATGGCACTCAGGGGAAAGGGCATCAGACGCGTTCTCGTCGCACGCTCGATGCAGCCTTCCTACCGCCGCGTTCTCAAGACCTACCTCGCCTCGATCAGCGATGTGAAGGTCGAAGAGATACCCTTCGAGCCCTCCACGGGGCAGATCGATCTGACTGCCCTCGAGGGAGCCATCGCTGCGGACTGCGCCTTCTTCATCCAGAACCCGAACTACTTCGGGGTGATAGAGCCCATGCAGAGAGTCGCAGGGATCGCCTCTCCCCGTGCGGGCTTCTGGGGCATCACCGTCACCGAGGCCCTCACGCTGGGTCTCTTCGATGCCCCGGGCATCTACAGGCCCGACGTCGTGATCGGCGAGGCCCAGTCGTTCGGAAACCCGGCGAATGCGGGCGGTCCGCTGCTGGGTTTCTTCTGCACCAGGAAGGAGCACGTGAGGCGCATGCCGGGCCGGATCGTAGGACTCACGAAGGACAGTGAGGGGAGGCAGGCCTTCTGCCTCACGCTCGCCACCCGAGAGCAGCACATCCGGAGGGAGAAGGCCACCTCGAACATCTGCACGAACGAGGGGCTCTGCGCATTGAGGGCGGCGATCCACCTGAGCGCCATGGGGCCCGAAGGCCTGCGCGAAGCAGCGCTCCAGTGCGCGGCAGGGGCCAGGCACCTCATGGCCCTTCTCGCGGCCAAGGGGATACGGTCACTCTTGTCGGGCCCTGTCTTCCACGAGTTCGTGGTCCCCATCGAAGAGGCGAAGAGAGCGGCCCTCGATGCCGAGAGGATCGTTCCCGGGATTCCCATAACAGGCGATTATCCCGAGCTCGAGAACGCCGTGCTCGTGACGGTCACAGAGATGAATACCATGGAGGAGTGCCGATGCCTGGCAGAACGGATGTAGCCCGGTTCCCCGAGGTCAGGGAGCCTCTGCTGAACTTGCGGAGCGCCCTGGGCAGGAACAAGCGCCTCATACCTTCGCCTTTCGACGTGCCGGAGATGCCCGATCTGCCGGTGTCCACGGACCTGGCCGACCTTCCCGACGTGTCCGAGGTGGAGACGGTACGGCATTTCACCAGGCTCTCCAGCCTCAACTACGGGATCGAAAACGGCATGTATCCCCTGGGATCGTGTACCATGAAGTACAACCCCAAGATCGCCGAGGCAGCTTCGGCGAGTCTGCGGTCCGTCCATCCGGCAGACCCGGCGGCCATGTCGCACGTTCTCGAATGCCTGGCGCTTCTCCAGAAGTATCTCGGGGAGATCTGCGGCATGGATGCCTGCAGCCTGTGGCCTGCAGCAGGGGCGCACGGCGAGCTCACGGGCATGATGGTCATCCGCAGGGCCGTCGACATGAAGGGAGAGCCGAGGACCAAGGTCCTCATCCCCGACACCGCCCACGGCACGAACCCTGCCTCGTGCACCATCGCCGGGTTCGCCACCGAGAGCATCCCGTCGGGAGGCGACGGCTTTCTCACGGCCTCGATCCTGAAGGAGCACCTGGGTCCTGACGTCGCAGCCCTCATGATCACCAACCCCAACACCCTGGGCATCTTCGAGAGGGAGATCCGCGAGATAGCAGGACTCCTCCACGACAACGGGTCGTACCTCTACATGGACGGCGCAAACCTGAACGCCCTCCTGGGCGTTGCACGGCCGGGCGACATGGGGGTCGACTGCATGCATGTGAACCTGCACAAGACCTTCGCTACCCCGCACGGCGGCGGCGGGCCGGGCAGCGGGCCGGTGCTCGTCAAGAGCGGGCTGGCCCGGCACCTTCCCCTGCCCCTCATCAAAGAGGGCGAATCGGGCTCGTACACCCTTTCCTGGGACGGCCCGGAAAGCATCGGCATGGTCCACTCGTGCCTGGGCAATGTCGGGGTGTGCATCAGGGCGCTTGCCTATATCCTGAGCCTCGGGCCCGTGGGACTTCCCGAGGTGGCGCAGGCAGCCTGCATCAATGCAGGCTACCTGAAGAGCAGGCTCTCGGGCCTCTACGACCTCCCCTACCGGACGCCCACGCTCCATGAGTTCGTCCTCTCCGACAGGCTGCAGAAGGAAAACGGCATCACCACCATGGATATCGCGAAGTCGCTCATGGACTTCGGGTTCTATCCGCCGACCATATACTTCCCTCTCGTGGTCCAGGGTGCGCTCATGATCGAGCCCACCGAGACCGAGCCCCTCGAAGAGCTCGACAGGTTCGTCAATGCCATGGAGGAGATTGCGGAAACGAGCCGGACGAATCCGGAAGAGCTCCACGGCGCGCCCCGCACGACCCCTGTTTCCCGCGTCGACGAGGTATGGGCTGCCAGGAATATCGTCCTCACGTGGTCCAAGAGAGAATCCTAATGGGAGGAACCGGTATCTAAATGGTTAAGAAGCGGGACAAACAATCAGATGCGGATCTGGTTCGCGAAATAAAGCGCGGTGATGCGCGGGCAATGGAGGAGATCGTAAAGCGGTACTCGAACAAGGTGTACAATCTCGCGTATCACCTTACCCGGGATTCTGCGGCGGCCGAGGAGATCATGCAGGATGTTTTTCTGACGGTGATCTCGAAAATAGGCACGCTGACCAACGAAGAATACTTCTCCACGTGGCTTTACCGCGTGACGACGAACGCAGCCTACGGTTTCTTAAGGAAGGAGAAAAAGTTTTCCGAGCAGACGCCGGTCGAGAACATCGACCAGGAGGTTCAGCCGAGCTACGACTGGTCGGACCTTCCCGATGACGTTCTGCTCTCGGAGGAAAGCAAAGAGGTCTTGAGAAAGTCCATCGATGCCTTGCCGGAGGCCATGAGGACGGTCGTGATCATGAAGGACATGGAAGGCTTAAAGAACGAGGAAATAGCCGAGGCCCTCGGAATGAGCGTCCCGGCCGTCAAATCCAGGCTCCACCGGGGCAGGCTGATCCTCCGAGATCTTCTTGCCGGATATTTCAGGAAAAAATATACAAACCACTCAGGGGACGACGAATGAACTGCAAAATCTGCTCAACCCTCTTTCAGGAATTCCTCGAAAAATCACTCTGCGAAGAGCTCATCGCCGAAATGGACGACCACATGCAGGCCTGCAGAAAGTGCAGGACATCGCTGCGCACCTACAAGCTCACCATCATGCTTTCCCAGCAAGCGGACCCCCCCTGCTGCGTAAGACCCGAAACAGTCGACCGGCTCAAGAAGATCCTCCTCCAGAGGTTCTTTGCCAAGGAAGATGTCAAGATCAAGGTCTAGGCACGAAGAGGTGCCGGTTCCACAAGCCCCTGGTACGCATACCTTCCCTGCTGTCGAGCGCTGCCACCCCGATCCGCACGGCAACGTTCCCGCCTCCTTTGAAAACGGTTTCTCTTAAAGGGAATTCCCCGGCAGACGACCGCTTTGTGTCGCGGTCATCCGCTGCTCCGAGCAAACGATCCGCAGGCTGCAGCACGGCGGTCTACTCCTGGAGAATCACCTGGCACGTCCCTTCGTATTCACACCGTTTCCTGCACCTGTGGACGGCGCCCGTAGTCAGATTTGTCAGCACGATCTCGACCTCGTAAAAGTCCCCGGGCTGAAAACGGGCTTCGGGATCCTTATCGACCTGGACGTTCAGCAAGACGCCTATGCCCCTGCTCCACTCACCGCAGCCAACCGTCACACAGCTGTCTTGCTGATGAAAACTCCGGAGGTCCCCTATGGTATCGCCGTCGCATTCCCTCGTTGCCGTACAGTCATTTTGGGCAAAGCATATACTCATATCTCCCGGCCCGCTGTAGACGACATCTTCAATATTCAGCCGATATTTGCAGCCCGGAAACAGGTTATTGGCGCATACGCTTCCACTATTTCCCAGGTACCAAGTGGGAAGAGCAATGTCCACCATCTCGTGGCTTGTCGAGGAGAAAAACTGTATCTGCTTATGTCCGACACAGACGGCATCGGTCTCGTGAACGGCCGAACCCGCACCAAGGTTTCCCCTGTAGACGACGAAGAGATCGAGAAGGCCGTCGAGCTGCCGATTCGGCAGATTTTTTCTCAGCACATCGAATGAAAGCGAACCCGGGACCTCCCTCTTGCCGTTTGCTTCGAGTGCCCTGACGTACCCGTACGTATTTTCACCTGTCGGATATTTGATGACCAGCTCGATCCTCCCGTCGTTCATATCCTCACCGGTGGCGGTCGTGTTCGTCACGAAAAAACTGATGCGGTATCTGTCATCGAAGGTCTCGATGGTGCTGTCGCCTATCGACATGGTGCCCCGGAAGAAATAGTTGATGAGCCCTGCCGCGTAGCCGACGGTCTTCGGAACGAGATTCGCCGCATATGCCTCATGGACCGCATCGTCGAGGCAATAGGCGAGACGGTAGTATACGGTCAGGTCATTCTCCGAATTGGCGTAGATCCTGTCTGCCATGTATTTCACGGCCACGAAGTTGTCGATCTGCTCTCCATGCTTGTCCTTGGCCGAATGCATGACCAGATCGACCTTGCCGTCTTCCGCGGTTATCTCGTGAGGAACAGCGATCGGAGAGTTCAGGCTCGACACGCCGGGAAAGGGATGATAGTGCTTGTGTCCCTGCGGAAGGCCATCCGTGAAGATGGTGAAACGGCTTAAATAATTGGCATTGCAGTATTCGGCGAGCCCTGCCTGGGGCCGGCCGCCGCCCGCAACGGTCGCCTCGGGATTGGTGCCGTTGTAGACGCCTGCATCCCAGTATTCCTGAGGGGTTGAAAATTCAGGGATGGGTGCACCCTGGGCGAGGCCCGGAATATACGCTGCATTCTCCCTTGCCCTTTTCTTGACATGGAACTCGTAGAGATTCCCCAGCCAGGACATGGGATCAGGCCCCGCGAGCTCGGTATAGTCGAGGTGGCCGGAAAAGTCGTTCCTCGTGTGCGCGGGCACGCCCATGTCCTCGATGAGGTGGATGATCCGGCCGAGGCTCTCGCACATCTCCCTGAAATTCTCGTTCCTGACCTCTTCGTTTATGTCGGTCAGGGCTTCGTAAAAGTGCTCCCTCGCCTTTCTCCACGAGTAGTCATTGCACGAGCCGTCCATCCAGTGGATTCCCCAGCCGCATGCATACAGCTCCTCCCCGTTCTCGCCATACCCCAATGCCCAGCTCCGGTTGGGCAGGCCGGTCATGAGATCATTAAGGCCATTATCCTTGCACGGGTTCCAGAAGTGGTTTCGCGCGCGCACGCCAAGGTCTTCGTTTGCGCTGCCATTCGTTATCAATTTTAATATTGGTTCTCCGTCATATCTTGTTCCTATTCCACCTGGTAGATTAAGATAACTTTTCAAATAGTTATCCAACTCTGATTTATTTATTGCTGATTCTGTAATATATGGATGTGCATATTTTTCATCATAGGCTATAGCATTACTGCCCAGAAAAAAGGCAGGAATAATGAGAATGAGTATTTCCCATTTACTCATGGCCCTTCCCTCCTACTCTTTTCTTCCAAAATCTCCTTCCTTTTCTTATAATTTTCAGTACGTTCATTCGATGATAGGGAGCTCTCACGATAAAAGGCATCTCTAAAGAGATGCTTAGGAGCACTTGAATAATCACCGAGAGTAACCGCATGAACAAACGTCTCATGCCCTACAAACGAAAAACCCTCCGGCCACTTCTTCATCCTGACTGTGCGGTTCTTCTCGCCGAAGTCGATTCGTTTCGATGCGTTAAGCGCATCGATGTAGATTTGCCCCTGGTCCCAGCAGACATAACCGAACTTGTAGATGGTCAGGTGCGGCTCGTTGTTCTCGAAGAGGTGCCAGCTCCAGAAATCCTCGATGAAGATGTTCCCGTCCTTGTCGGACACGACCTCCTCGATCCTCACGACCACGTCGGTGCCGCCTTCCCACCATGCCCGTGCAGTGGAGCTGTGCTTGCGCCAGACAGCCAGCGCCACCGCGCCCTCGATGGGCCTGCCCGTCTCGTCGTCGATGACCGTGGCTGCGGGCGACGGATTGTCCCGCAAACTGAAACACTCGCTGCCGGTGCTGCTGAAGAGGCACATCAGAAACACCACCGACCCTAACAGGGCTGCCCCTGCTGAACTGCCCGAACCCTTCCTCATCGTATCTCCTCCTTTTCATTCAATCAGAAACTGTCAATATACCAATTCCCGTATGCATCCCTGGCAAAGTAAATATAATGAGTAATCCGGTATTGTACACCGTTTATCACCTCATTTTTCCTGATCCGGTATTTTGCGACCGCGTCGTCTATGTACACCTTCTCGATATCCTCCATCCCGGCGGTAATAACGGGAAGCTCCCGGCTCAGCAAGGTGAAGATCTCCCGGTATTCCACTATCGAGGGCAGGGTGAAGAATCCGAGCGCGCCTTCCGCATCGCCGTTTATGAGTCTCGTCTTCATCCCGTTCCACTTTTCCCTGATGCGTGCATCGGTATCCTCCTGGTCGAAAACCACGATGCCCATCGTATCCCTCAAGTGAGAGCCGTCGGTCAGCCGGGCAGTGAGGTAGTATATGCCGGGCGCCGTCATCCTTGCCGTATATTCGCTCGAGGATGAGCCGTCCAGATACTCCACGCTGCCCGGGCCCGCTGTATCGAGAAGAAACGTTTTCAGGGACAACGGGGTATCGATCCTCATGTTCGTCTCGAGGGGAGAGAAGCCCGATTCGCTGCTCGACACCAGGGAGAAATACGGCCCTGCCGTCGCTGCATAGACGGTGATGGAGGCTTGCGCCGAATGACCCTGGCCGTCCCGTGCAGTTGCAGTGATGGTGTTGCTCCCTTCCTCGAGCGGGACATGGTTCGCAACGAACGTGTCCCCGTAGACCATGGCCGGAACGCCGTTCACCAGGACTGCCGGGTCCGGGCTCAGAGCATCGCGTATCGTTCCGGTGACCATGGTATCGGGCCGGAAAATGCTCTCGCCGTCATGGGGAGATGTGATCGTGACGAGCGGCGGCGTCACGATCAGGGTGAATGATGTAGTATTCGTTCCGGCAGGCCCGGTTGCCGTTATCGTGTAGGTCGTGGTTTCAGAGGGCGAAACGGCCAGGGAGCCTGACAGCTCGATCTCGCCGATACTTTGGTCCATGCTGAGCGTCTCCGCATCGGT
>Ga0116185_1004541_pt1 | contig 11249 bp, 10 predicted proteins | sample AD_JPNNA7_MetaG_FD_89754 | JGI IMG/M metagenome (GOLD analysis project Ga0116185, IMG submission 89754) | Active sludge microbial communities of municipal wastewater-treating anaerobic digesters from Japan - AD_JPNNA7_MetaG | ecosystem: Engineered > Bioreactor > Anaerobic > Digestate | place... | reverse complement strand
TGGGGGTCGAGTACCTGATCACCGGATCCATCACCGAGTACCGCCACGAAGCGGCCGGCGGGGTGGTGCCCCTCCCGGGCCTTCCCGGCGGCGTGGCGGTGGGTTCCCACACGGCCTACGTGACCATCGACACCAGGGCCATTGACGCCCAGACCGGGGAGATCCGGATGGTGGCCCGCGAGCAGGGGGCCTCGAACCAGACGCTGGGCGGTGTCGCCTACAGCGGCGCCGCCTTCGGCGGAGGCAAGACGGGAGGGGTCCTGGCTGGCGCGACCCATAAGGCCGTGGTGAAACTGGTGGATAAGTTCAGGGAGCTCGCGGCGTCGGCCCCGGCGAGGTCCGTGGAGTTCAACGTCATCCAGGCCGAGGGTTCCCAGATCCTGGTGGACGGCGGGAGCGCCAACTCGGGGCTGACGCCCGGGACCTTCCTCGCCGCCTACAGGGAGGGCGCCCTGATAACCGCCATGGACGGCACGGTGCTCGACGCCGAGAAGATCTACCTTTCCATCCTCAGCGTGGTGGAGGTCAAGCCCCAGTACAGCATCTGCTCCATAATCAGGGGGATCCCCCTCCAGCGGGGCGACAAGGCGGAGACCCTGGGCGACCGCTCGCCCGAGAGCATTGCCCTCGGCTCGAGGTGATAGGATCCTAGCGTAGTCTACCGTGGACGGCCAGCCAGAGGCAAAACGGGTCCGATGAGGTCGACGCCACCCGGTGCCCGGTGTGGGCCGGTATGAAGACCCAGTCGCCGGAGCGGAGGCTCACCCTGGAGGAGTCTTGGTATTCCAGGGTCGCCTCGCCCTGCAAAAGCGCCACCCACTCGTCGTCATCCTGATCCAGCCAGGTGCCTGGCGGTGTCGCCTGCCCCGACGACAGGATCCTCTCTATCCTCACTGGGGGTCCCGCCAGGAGGTCTTCGAAGACCTCCCCGTCGGGGAGCGCCTCCGGCAAGGAAAAAAGATTGCCCGAAGGTACCATGGTGACCGCCTCCCAGCGTCAAGGGTTTTCGGCCAAGCCTCCCCTGGAATATACACTATAGGGCCCGTCGCTGAGGGGGCGGGGGGCGCTTCAATTGTCGGCGCCGCTGGTATATCATGGCCTTCAGGGGCCGCGAAGACCCCGATGGGGGAGGCGAGGGATCATGTGCAGGATGCTGATGGCGAACAGGTCGGGCATATCCAGGCTCGTCGAGAGGCTTTCGGAGTTCCCCGACTGCAATACCCTGGCCGCCTTCCTCAAGGGCCTCGATCTCCGTCACGGGGGCCACGGGGGCGGTGTGGTTCTTTACGGCGACGGGTCGGTCCTCCATTATGAGAAGGGCGTGGACATGCAGCCCGAGCGCGCCGCGGCCGTACTGGAGGGGCGCGACTACGAGTGGGCCGTCTTCCACGCCAGGGAGGCCAGCGTCGGGTCCGTCAGCGATGAGAACTGCCACCCCTTCGTCATCGAGGGGCGACATCACCTGGTCCTCGCCGCGAACGGGAGCGAGAGCGCCATGGCCGCTTTGGGACGCGTCATAGGCGACAGGACCGACAGTGAGTTCATAGCGAAGATGATCGTGGATATGGACCTCCCCTTCCCTCAGGTCCTGTCCTGCTTCAACTCAAACTTCGTCGGCCTTTACGACGGCCGGCCCTTCGCGAAAAAGGGCGACCGGCAACTGCTCAAGTACCAGACGGAACGGGACATCGTCTTCGCCAGCGACCTCCCCTTCGGGCTGACGGGCATTACCAGGCCGGGACATAACTACTGCTGGTTCGACTGGGAAGAGTCCGTGCTCCCCGGCTGAGCCCGGAAGGAGGCGCCATGGGCAAGATCACCGTCTACGGAGCAGGAAGCTGGGGCACCGCCGCCGCCGACCTCCTCGCCCGGGGGGGGCACCAGGCCACCCTCTGGTGCAGGAGACCGGAACAGGCGCGGGCCATTAACGCCACGGGGAGGAACCCCGATTACCTCAAGTGTACCGACCTCAGCCCCGCCCTCTCGGTCACGGCGGACCTCGAAGAGGCTGCCGTCTCCTCGCAGTTTCACGTCACCGCCGTGCCCACCCAGTCGGTCAGGGAGTTCCTTTCGGGCGTGGCGAGTTACTGGCCTCGTGACGTGAGGGTGTGCAACCTGGCGAAGGGGATAGAGATCGCGTCGGGCGACAGGATAAGCCAGGTCGTCGCCGGGACCCTCCCCGGGTCCAGGTACTCCATCCTGTCGGGACCGAGCCACGCTGAAGAGGTCGCCGGCGGCAAGCCCGCCGCCGTGGTGGCCGCTTCCTCCATCCCCGGCGAGGCGGAGCTCTGGCAGGGGATCTTCTCGGGGAAACTATTCCGGGTCTACACCAGCGACGACGTCGTCGGCGTAGAGACAGGGGGGGCGGTCAAGAATGTCATCGCCATCGCCGCCGGGATAGCCGCCTCCAGGGAGATGGGGCACAACGCCCTGGCAGCGCTGGTGTGCAGGGGCCTGGCGGAGGTGATGAGGCTCGGCGCGAAGTTGGGCGCGCACCCCCTTACACTGGCCGGGCTTGCCGGGGTGGGCGACCTGATGGTTACCTGCTTCAGCGGCCTCTCGCGAAACTACAGGCTGGGCCTGGCCGTCGGCGGGGGGATGACCCTGACGCAGGCCTTGAATTCCCTGGGCCAGGTGGCCGAGGGCGCTTATACCGTGGACGCCCTGGTGAAGAACGCCCGGGAGATCGACATCGAACTACCCCTCACCGAGGCGGTGCACCGCATCCTATACGAGGGGGTCTCACCCGAGAGCATGGTGGGATCCCTTTTCGGCCGTGAACTGAAACCGGAACTGCCGCCGGAGATGTACTGGGGAAGAGGGACGAACAGCGGCGACTAGGGTTCGGAGATCCTGAAACCCCCGCCGAGCCAGGAAGACATGCCCCAGGCTATCAGGATCAGGAGCGGTATCGAGACGGCGAAGCGGACGATGGTAAAACCTACCCCCAGGAAAGAAGCCTCGAAGACCGTCATGGGGATCCTGCAGATCATGGAGGCGTTGAGAAAGGTCAGGATCACCTTCATGGAGGCCCCCTTCTTCTGAAGGACCAGGCAGAGAGGCAGGGCGACGAAAAGACCGCCCACTATGGTCCCCGCCAGCACGATGGCCCAGAAGTAACCCTGAACCCCGGACTCACGCCCCATGTGTTTTTCCACGGTCTCCCGCTTCACCCAGGAATGGAACAGCCCCACCAGGAGAAAGGTCGGCGGCAAAAGGCCCGCCATCGTTCGGGCGAAGGCCAGGAAGTCGACGCCGCACCTGGTTCCGGGCTCAAAATGAAGCGCCGAGGAGAGCGCGACAAAGGCCGCGAAAGCCAGGAACAGAACCACCCAGAAAGGCAAGGACGACCTCTTCCCGCTCATGGCAACTCTCCGAAGAAGCAGCCGATGGCCACGGAAACGACGAGGGCCATCGCCAGCCCGGCGAGGTTCCTGACCAGGGCGGCCCTGAAACCGAGGTACTCCCTCTCCAGGGGAAAGGTCACCACGCCGACCATCATGAGGGTCGTGGTGAAGGCCGCTATCACCGTGTAGGGTACGTTTTTATCAAGGAGGATGGCTGACAGGGGGAAGGCCACGGAACTGGGTATGGCGGCGATGGAACCGGCCACCGCCCCGGTGACGCTCCCGACGAGGAGCCCCCTGCCGACGAGCAGTTCGAGAAGGACCTCTTCGCTGATGAGCCCCAGGCTGAGGGATGTGAACACCAGGACGATCACGAACATGGGGAGGACTTCCCTGAAAAGGGACCAGGCCAGCCGGGCTGCTTCCAGGGTTCTCTCCCGGTTCACGAACCACGATACCGAAAAAAGAGCCGCCATGAGCACCCACGCCACCACCATGCCTTCCGCTCCCCCCTTTGACCCCGGCCTCGGCGAAACCGCCGCGTCATTCCCGCTCCGCCCGGGCCACCAGTATACCGAAAAAACTCCTCCAGGGGACGACCCGGCACGGAATGGACCGGAGGGGGCATCCCAGGGTGATATCGATGCCGCTGCGAAGTGATACAATGCGGTAAAGGTGGTGAGATCCCTGCAGGAAGCGATCCTGGCCGCCCTCAGTTTCGCGTCGAGGCTCACCGATAGGGGACATGAGGCCGCCGTGGTGGGCGGGGCTGTCCGCGACCTCTTGCTAGGCCGGGGATCGGCGGAGGCCGACCTGGCGACTTCGGCCCCATGGGACCAGGTCCTGGAACTGTGGCCCGGGGCCCCTGTCGTGGGGCACCCCCCGGCCGCCACGGTCATAACCCGCTCCGGCGAACACCGGGTGGATATCTCCTGTTTCCAGGGGGGAAGTCTCGAGGAGGACCTGGGGCGGAGGGACCTCACCATCAACGCCATGGCGGTTACCGCCGACGGCACGATCGTGGACCCCTGGGGGGGGACGGCCGACCTGGCGAAGGGGCTGCTGCGCTTCACCGGCGACCCCCGTGAGAGGCTGGCTTCCGACCCCCTGAGGGCCGTGAGGCTCGCCCGGTTCGCCGCCGAGCTGCCCAGCTTCAGGGTCGACCCCGCTTCCCTCGAAGCCTGCCGCGGGTTCGCCTCCCGGGTAGCCTCTATGCCGCCGCCCCGCATCGGAAGGGAGGCTCTGAAGGCCCTGGATGGGGACCTGCCCACCTTCCTGGATAGCCTCGAGCGGCAGGGCATCATCGCTTCGGTCCTGCCCTCTTGGGGAGAGATACTCTCCGACAGGAAGAACGCCGCGCTGGAGCGGGTACGCAGGGCGTGCTCCTTAACGTACGACCGGGCTGTCAGGGCGGCATGCCTGCTGGCCGACGCCGGCCCGGGCGTCGGAGCCATGGTCTCCGCCTGGGGCTGGCCGAAAGGGCTGGCCAGGGAGGCGGTGAACCTCGTGAGGTACCGATCTCTCGCCCTCCGGGGCGGCAACGCCGGCGACTGGGCCTCCCTTTTCAGGTCCCAGGGAGCGCCCTGGCTTGGAAAACTCCTCCTGTTCGGGTATATTGACGGGCTGGGAAGCGATCCCTTGACCGTGGAACCGGCGATGTACATGCTGCGCCTCCAGGCCTTCGGGCCCAGGGTCACCGGCGAGGAAGTGATGGGCCTCACCGGCCTCGAGAGGGGGCCGCGGATCGGCGGGATCCTCGCGGGCCTCGACGAGGCGATTGCCCTGAAGGAGGTAAAGGACCGGCGCCAGGCCCTAAGCTGGGTTCTATCGCACCTTTCCTAAATCCCGATGACATAGTATCCTTATAGCACGGTTGGGAATGTTCTTTTAAACGGGAGGTCCCGATGGACCAGTCAGAAATGGGCAAGGCGGCGGTGGAATTCAGCAAGCAGCAACGGAGGCGGAAGATAGCGACCTGCTTCGTGCTTTCGGGCTGGTACGCGACATTGTTCATCACCGACAACCTCTTCGGGTACCACCCGGCGGTGCGGGTCGACGGGGCTTTGGCCCTGGTCTTTTTAGCCTGCGCCTTTGGCACGGCCTTCATGACCTCCTGGAAGAAGCGATCCTTGCTGGGGTTGTCGGCCATAGCCGGGCTGCTCCTCATTTCCTCCACGCCGCTTCTTTTCACGGTGCTGGGCCTTCCCTTGAGCATACTGCTCCTGCGCCACGTCATGACCCTCTTCTTCTGTGTCATGGTTGCCCCCTATTTTCTGAAGCCCAGAGGGTTCGCCTTCTTCCTGGTCCTCCTTTACAACGCCCTTTGCTTCTACTACCCCATCCTCCGCACGAGGGAGCTGGACGAGACCATGGCCTACGCGATAGTGACCTACTCCTTCTCGCTGCTCTTCGCCTACTTCTTCCTGGACATCCTGCGGATGAACCTGGACCATGTCTCCTCCCTCATCGCCGCGAAAAGGGACGCCGAGGACAGGGCGCTCAGGGATGACCTCACGGGGGTCTACAACAGGAGATATTGCGACAACCTCCTCCGGGTGCTCATAGAGAACGAGACCGAAAAGGCCCTCCTCTTCATCGACCTCGACGACTACCAGAACGTGTACCAGGCCCATGGCCACCTGGTAGGGGACGCCTATCTCAAGAGATCGGCCGAGGCCATATCGGAATCGATCAGGTCCGGCGACGTGGTCTCGCGTTTCAGCGGGAACCAGTTCGTGGTGGTCCTCGACAGCAATGACCTGACCCTGGCCGAGACGGTGGCCAGGAGGATCATCAAGGCCGTCGGGAACGTGATCCCCGAATTCGAGGGCATCTCCGTGGGTGTGACCAAGATCATTCCGGGGATAACCCAGCAGGCCGTGCTGGTCAACGCCGACACGGCCCTCTACCGGTCGAAGCGCTCGCACCTGGTGGGCATCTCCATTGTGGACCCCGCCAACCCCCGGATCGAGCCGGAACTCTGGCCTGAAACGGACATGACCCCCCAGTAAAGATGATGAGAGGGGCCCCGGGAGGGCCCCTCTTTCGTCAGGGCAAGGGCACCCGACCGGAGGCGAAAAAACCCCGGAGGAGCTTCCCTACCCATAGGATGGCCGAGGCCACGGCCTTAAAGAGGATTCACACGGCCTTCACCTGCCTCGTACCAACGATACCATGAAAGGAACCGGGAGGTCCGCCATGAGTGACGGGGCTCTTGAAGTCATCCTCTCCAGGAGGAGCATCAGGAAATACACCGACAGGGCCGTCGAAGAGGGGTCCCTCGAGTTGATCCTGCGCGCCGCGATGAGCGCCCCGAGCGCCCATGATCAGCGGCCCTGGGAATTCGTCATCATCGACGACAGGGAGACCCTGCGGGCGATCACGCTGTTCCACCCCTATTCCAGGATGCTCCACAAGGCCTCCGTGGCGATAGCCGTTTGCGGCCGTACCACCGGGCTCCAGACGCCGGACTTCTGGCCCCAGGATTGCGCCGCGGCAACGATGAACATCCTGACAGCGGCCAAAGCCCTGGGGATCGGGTCAGTATGGCTCGGCATCCACCCCATGGAAAACCTCGTCAAGGGGGTGGGCTCCCTGCTGGGCCTCCCGGGGGAGGTCACGCCCTTTTCAATAGTATCCCTGGGGTACCCCGCCGAGGAAAAGGGGCCCTCCGAGCGGTATGATCCCGCCAGGGTTCACAGGAACCGGTGGCGGGGATAAAGGGGGGCTGGCCATTCCTAGGGGTGGGACCGCCGGGGCAAGACGGCCTCTTTTTTTTGACCCCAATCTGAACATCGTCTTCGGCGTCACCCTGATCTCGGTCCTGGGCGTCGCCAGCGTCACCCCGGCTTTCCCGGAGATGACCCGCGCCCTGGGGGTCAACCAGGAGGACGCGGCGTGGCTCATTTCGGCCTTCACGATACCGGGGCTCCTCTTCACCCCCCTTGTGGGACTCCTCTCCGACCGCTACGGCCGGAGGCGGGTCCTGATCCCGTGTCTCTTCCTTTTCGGCGCGGCGGGGGGAGCCTGCTTTTTCGCTCCTGGCTTCGGCGCCCTGATGACCCTCAGGTTCCTGCAGGGGATCGGGTCGGCGCCCCTCAACGTGCTGAACGCGGCTCTGATAGGGGATTTTTTTGAGGGCGACGACAGGCCGGCGGCCATGGGTTACAACACGAGCATGATAGGGGTGGGAACCGCCCTTTACCCCGCCCTCGGCGGGCTGCTGGCCATGGTCGGCTGGAACTACCCCTTCCTCCTCGCCCTCCTGGCCCTCCCCGTGGGCGCCTGGGCATACCTGGGACTCGAGGAGGGGAAAAAGTTCCCGGCGGGAAGCCCGCCCTCGGGACGCCCCTCAACGTCACTCCGGGCGGGGCTCACCGGCAAGGGGATCCCCTTGCTGCTTTTCGCCACGATGATGGCCTTCGTGATCCAGTTCGGCGGGTTCATCACCTTCCTCCCCTTCTTCCTGGAATCAGGCTACGGCGCGACGCCCCTTACGATAGGGGTGATCTCGGCCGTCATGTCCATCTCCGGGGCCGTAACCTCGTCGAGAGCGGGGTGGCTCTCGGCCCGTTTCAGCCGCCGCTCCCTGGTGACGGCCGCCTTTGCCTTGTACGGCTTCGCGCTCCTGTTCCTTCTCCGCGCGCCCGGCTGCTGCGGCATGTTGATCCCGGCGGCCCTCTTCGGCATGGGACAGGGCGTCAACATCCCGAACCTGCTCACCGCCCTCACCGACAGGGCTCCCGAGGAGAACCGGGCCGTGGTCCTGTCCCTGAACAGCCTCTCCCTGAGGCTGGGGCAGACCCTGGGGCCGCCCCTTTTCGGGGCGATCTTCGCCTCCAGGGGCATCGAAGCGGTCTTCACCGCCGGGGCGGTCCTGGCGGCGGCCATGGCGGTGGCGATCTTCACCTTCCTGGGGGAGGGCGAAAAGAAATAAACCTCCGTTCCTAGCGGCAAGGACGGAAAAACCGGCGCCGCCTTTCGTTGCGGCGCCGGCCTTTTTCGATCCACTCCGCCTTTGGGCGGCAGGTTCATCCCTTTACCGGATGAAAAGAGGAGCGCCGACGGACGGGTCGAACCCGTTGCCCTGGACCACAGTGCCCTCGGCTCCGGAAACCCACACCCCGTACTTCTCGCCGCTCACCCTGTTGCCCACGACCAGGGTATCCTGCACCTTGGCGACGGCCCCGACGACGATGATTCCGGCGGGGTCGGCCAGCCCGACTTCCTGGTCCGCGCCGTTGCCGCGGACCGTATTACCGCTGACGATGGTGCCCTGCACCCTTTGGCCGGGGGCGTTGCTGTGGATGATCACCCCGGGGAGGAAATTATCGGTGATGGTGTTGCCGCTTACCACGTTGTCGACAGCCGACGTCCCCGGAGGGTTCGCGGCGACGATTATGCCGGCCGGGTTGCGGCTTACGGTATTGCCGGTCACCAGGTTGCCGATGACTCCCTGGCCGGGGTTGAAGGCCGCGACGACGATGCCGCAGGACTCTTCGTTGTCGTTGACCCTGTTACCGCTGATGACGTTATACATGGCCGGCCTCGGCGTCCCGGGCACCAGGGCGCCGGGGTTGATGGGGCCGCTGTCCGTCACCGCGATGCCGCCGCCCTTGTTCCGGGTGACGGTGTTGTCCAGGATGTAGGACGAGGAGACACCGACCAGGAGGATGGCCTTCGTTTCGATCCTGTCGCTGGTAGGCGCCAGGGCGTTATCTTCGATATTGTTGCCGCGGATGATGATATTGCTAGTGTCCTCGGCGAAAATACCCTGGTTGTTGGCATGCTGGATGGTCAGGCCCTCGATGACAGTCCCGGCCGCGCCGTCGCCCTTGATCCGGATGCCCTCGTCAAGGCCGGCCGCGTCGACAACGGTACGGGCCGAGCCGTAGGCCCGCCCGGGGTCAGACATCAACGTCACCTTGCGGGTGATGTTGAGGCTTTCCTTGTAGGTCCCCGGCAGGACAACGACGACGGCACCCTCCTTCGCCCTGTCCAGGGCATGACCGATCGTACGATAGGGCGAAAGGGCGGTCCCCTCGCCCTCCTCGTCGTTGCCGGTCTTTCCGTCCACGACGGCGAAGGATCTCAAGGCACCGGTCTCAGCCGCGCCGGCGGGAGCCGCAATGACGCCGCCCGGCAGGGCCAGCCAGGCCGATAATAGGATCACCGCCAGAACCCCTATAACACGGTATTGGCGTTTCATAACCAGAACACCTCCTTCTTGCACTCACCTCTCGTTGAAATGCGCTACCCGCCAGTGCGGGAACGCGCCCTATGTTTTGGAATAAGAAATTTGTTAGGCTGACCTATCTTATGCCCCTCTCCCCGCTTTGTCAAGGGGATGAGTCTTTTTGATATCATTTCATTTGGATATCAAGAACCCGGTCCCTGGGCCATTCTCCCGTTTACTGTTTACGAATTCGGTCTTCCGATTTACGGTTCACGATTCACGGATTTCGTCCTTCGCTTCACGCTTTTGATCCTACGTCTTACGCTCTTAAGGTTTGGCCTTGCTCCTTCGATTAACGATTCACGGATTTCGCCCTTTTCGTATACAAATGCTCAAATTCAAGGTCTGACCCCAATCAAGGGCTGCAAGGTCTGACCCCAATCAAGGGCTGTGCTATGATAACGAGTATCTTTTTGGGAGGTGACAGCCATGTTCCCAAGGAGGTTTTTATCGCTCATTCTTTTACTGGGCCTCATCCTGCAGGGCACGGCCGCTTGTGCGGACTTCGAGGTCTCCTCCGTCAAGGGCCCCCATATCAAGGACCTTTACATGGTGATCTACCGGGACCCCGACTCGCAGATGCTGGCCCTCCAGAAGGGTGAGCTGGACGTCCTCGGTGACATCGCCCGCCCCTCCGACGTGGACCGGCTCGCCTCCAACCAGGAGGTCTCCCTCTCCATTTCCCGAGGGTTCCACCTGTTCTTCATGGGCTTCAACCTGAGGAAGGAACCGTGGGACGAGCGGACCCTCCGGCAGGCGGCGGCCATGGCCGTCCCGTCAAGGCAGATCGTGAGGGACATTTTTTCCGGGTACAGCGAGCCCGTCGACACCTACCTCCCGCCTGTCTCCCCCTACTATGAGCCCGACGTGACGGTCCACGAGCACGACCCCGCCAAGGCCAGGCAGATCCTCGCCGACGCGGGGTGGAAATGGTCGCCCGAGGGCACCCTCATCCCTCCCGGCGGCGACCGGCCCTTGAAGTCGGTGAAGCTGCTTTCCCCCACCGCGCAGGTGGCCCCCACCACGGCGGAGATCTCGAACAGGATCGCCGAAGCCCTCAAGTCGATCGGCATCCCCCTGTCGGTGGAGCCCCTGGACTTCTCCAGCATGATAAGCAGGCTCGACCGCCACGATTTCGACCTCTTCGTCATGGCCTGGAGCCTGTCGAGGGACCCCGACAGCCTTTTCGCCTTCTTCCACTCATCGATGGACGTGCCGGGAGGCTACAACATCCAGGGGCTCCATGACCCCGAACTGGACAAGGTCCTCGAGGAGCTCCGCTGGGCCCCCGACGAAGAGACCGCCGGCGAGGCCGCCCGAAAGGCCCAGCGGATGCTCTCGGATATATCGCCCTGGATACCGATCTACTCCCGCTACATGGTGGCCGCCGTCAGGAACGATTGGGAGGGCGTGGTGAGCACCCGGTCGACCTCGGCGGACAACCTCTGGACCTTGCTTAACATGAGGCCTCTCCACGGAGGGGAGAGGCCTGTCATGTGGTGCCTCCCGGAGGAACCGAGGTCGCTCAACCCGCTGGGCACGAGTTCCGCCTACGACTGGCAGGTGCTGACCCTCGTCTACGAAGGCCTGATCGCCGTGAACCCGGAGACCCTGGGGGACCTTCCCTGGCTGGCCACGGACTGGAAGGTGGAGACCGTGGACGGCGA
>Ga0116185_1004534_pt1 | contig 11269 bp, 14 predicted proteins | sample AD_JPNNA7_MetaG_FD_89754 | JGI IMG/M metagenome (GOLD analysis project Ga0116185, IMG submission 89754) | Active sludge microbial communities of municipal wastewater-treating anaerobic digesters from Japan - AD_JPNNA7_MetaG | ecosystem: Engineered > Bioreactor > Anaerobic > Digestate | place... | reverse complement strand
GGTTTCAGAAGGTCGTGGAATTGAAGAGTTGGAAATAAAGAGCAATATAAAAGCATTAATTTATGATAATCTTGAAGCTGAGAGATTAAATTTAATTGATGAGTCTGGGAACAAGTATGTTGCTTATCAGAAAATAGCTGAAATGGCGAGTTTGGGAGATGATTTCCAAATTATTAGAGATAGTAGTGCAAGTGGGGTTATTGGAAGTTTTTGGGGTATGCTAGGCAACAATTATGATGTAAATAAGAATTGGTATGAAGGTAAATATCTTGTTTATTGGGGAGGATTCTAAATTTAAAAGCGAACGAGTGAAAAAATGTAATTTAGTGTGGATAAGTCAATATACAATAAATAATGAAGAAATATGAATGGATACTATTTGATTTTGACGGAACTTTAGTTGATACGCTTGCGTTGAATCTAAGTATGATTAATAACTTGGGAGGAAGGATTTTTAGAAATTTTGAGCCAATAACTGTCGATGAAGTAAAAGAAAAAGGATTTTGGTATTATTTCAAAAAATATAGAATTAGGAAAAGATATATTCCCTTTGTTGTATTGTTTTTTCAGATATTAACAAAAAGATTATATAGAAAAGTTTATATTTCTAATGAAATTAGATCTCTAATTATTGATTTAAACGCAAAAGGTTATAAATTGGGAATAGTTTCTTCATTGAACAGTTCAATAGTCAAGTCCTGTTTAAAAAGAAGTGCTCTTAATGGTTATTTTCGTTTTGTTAGCACTAGTCCCTCACTTTTTTCTAAGGAAAAAATATTAACTAGAGCTATCTTGAAAAATAACATTAAATTGAATTCAGTAGTCTATGTTGGAGACGAAGTAAGAGATATTAATGCATCTAAAAAAGTTAATATTCCAGTAATTGCTGTTGAAGGGGGTTTTGCAACAAGGGAACGATTGATAAAAGCAAACGCCAATAATGTTATTGGTTCACTTGCAGAATTAGTTAATTTGCTTTAGTGATTTCCTGGAGGGTTGTTATATCTGTAACGTTCTTGTCGGCTCTGTCAAATTGGATTAATCTTGGAAATCTTAAACTTAAACCACTTGAATGATTTTCACTTCTACTTATTTCATCTGCTTCAACAACGCAGACAACCTCAGGCTCAACCAATACGTCAGGTTTCAAATCTTTTGGAATCTTTACGAATTTTGGGCTTTTGTTGACTTTAATCTTATCTAGTCTTGTTTTAATTTGTTGTAATTGTTGGTCAGTAATACCTGTTCCTACCTTTGCTATTGTTAATATCTCTTTTTCGTCAGGACTTTTTAATATTCCTGTTAGTAATGTTCCAATTCCAAACTTATTTCTTCTCCCTGTTCCGAGATAATAGCCGAGTACAACAACATCAAGAGTATCAGCAAATTGTTTGTTTATACTTTTTTTTAATTTAATCCACTCAAAGTTTCTAACTCCTGGTTGATATTCACCTGATGGGTTTTTTGCAATCAATCCCTCGAAGCCTTTGTTTACATATTCAGTAAATAAACGGTCAATTTCTTTTGTACTATTAACTAGTGTAGTTGGCGCTTTTCCAATAATCTGGTTATTATTAAAATCGATGAGTTTATCAATAAGACTTAGTCTTTTTATTGTATTTTTGCGAATTACTGATCCGTTGTGATATATACAATCAAATACAAAACATTTTATAGGGATCTCCTTTTGAGTCGATGTAATATCATGTTTTCTTTTTCGTTTTATTGTCTCTTGGAAATTAAGAAATTTTCCATCTGAATTGATACCGATTATTTCGCTATCAAATACTCCATTTTGAATTTTACTTTTTAAAATCTGGGTAACGAGGTCTGGAAACATGTGCGTTATTTCTTCAAGATTGCGTGAAAAAAGCTTAACCTGCCTTGTCGAAACTGGTTTGGAAACAAAAAGAGAAGTATTGTTTTCATGTGAAAAGTACTTTCTCCATATAGGTTTTACAGTTCTTTTATCAGGTTTATCCGTAAAAATATGTATCTGACATCGTAAGCCATCATATTTGGGTTGAATGTAAACTTGATTGTATCTTTTAATAATTTCATCACTATTTTTTGCTCTTTCAACTAATTGCGAACTTACGGGAACACCTAGCTGAACATCGATTGTTTTAATATCTGTAATATCGTTTTGCTTAATAACCTGGATAACGTATCCAATATCAGAGCATGCCCCTAGCGCATAATCAAGATCTGTACTAAAGTTGAGATATTTTTTCTTATAGGCTGATAAAATTGTTCTTTCAGTACACCCTAATCTCATTTTGCCACACACAAGTCTAGCAATATATTTTTGTTCCTTGGTAGAAGTATTCTTAAATAGCTCCTTAAGTTTATCGATTTTATATGCAACTGATCCACTACCACTAATCTGTGCAATATCCCAAAGTTTTTGATAAATTTCCGTAATTGACAATGAGCTGGATTGATTTTGGGAACCTATTTTTTCGATAACTGTACCAATATCCCCTACTTCAGAATATATTTTTTCAACATCATATTTAGGATTGAGTGATTGAATTGCCTTTATTACACCTCGAATGGACATATTAAACTCGGTTGTTACAAACATAGGAGAGATCCTCTCAATAAGCATATAACAAACAATTCCTGCTTCTTCGGGAGTTAATAAATCTATAAAATCTCTTATGCACTCTTCCATTTTGAGTCTTGAAGCAGTGTTTTCAATTTTTTCAAAAAAGGATGCAACCGATGTAAAGTAGCTCATTTGCGGTATTCCTTAAATATGAGATAGAATCTGTTAAAATACTTCTTGAGAGTGGTGAAAATGTCTTTTAGTGACTGATCTTTTAGAAGAGCCAATGTTAATAGGTAAATAATAATACCAACTACACAATTTACTATTATAATTAATAATGTATCAAGAGTTCTTTCGGTATCAAGAATAATTGTTGGAACCAACTTGAAAACATAGAGGAAAATAGTCATAACAATTCCAGCGATAATTTTCTTTATGACTTCTCTTGTTAAAAAGCGAATTGGAATTCGTATTCTTTTTCTTACCAATAAAGTTAATAGTACAAATTCAGTAACTAATGCTAAACTGATCGAAAGAGTAATACCTCCTACTGCAGAATATGAAGTACCTCTCGTAGTTAACAATCTGAAGATTGTTGAAGGAAGATCGTAGATTTGTTCTTTAGTTAGGTTGATAATCGCATCTTTAAACCTGTCAATACCTGGGTAATTGCTCCAAAGATTTGAAAGTAATATGTTACCGACAATGACTTGAATAGTTGCAATAATTGATACCACTAGTGGAGTTATTGTGTCGTCAATTGCATAGTAAACTCTTAAAATTACTGGTTTCAGTGAACTAAATACAATTGCGATTGCAAAAAGTGCTAGTGCCCACGAAGTAATTACAATATCTTCCCAATCAAATAAACCTGTACTTAGGAATACCCTAACAATTGGAAAACGCAATATCAAAATAATCGCTGAAATAGGAATAGTTGAAAATAGTATAAAATTTAATGCTCTAGAAACAATCTCACTTATTTTTTCTTTATTGCCATCTTGAGCAAGTGAAGTTATTTTAGGGAATAAAGCTTGAGAAAGTGAATGTCCAATTATTCCTGCTGGAATAACATAAAGTTGTGATGCATAAGTAAAAGCACTATAGGCTCCCCCACCCAACTGTAAGCATATTTGAATTGCATGGAATTTTGGAATATATTCGTTTATTAGTGTAAATATTCTTGGCGTTGATTGTTTAAACAGATACTTAATCTGTGGACCAAATAGTGGTTTGGGAAATATAAAACTATAATTAATTGCTTTCAATCCAGGAATTTGTATTAACAAGTGTGCGATTGTTCCGATTATTGTTCCATAAACCATACCCATGATTGGTGTTGCTGTTCCATGATTTCCAAACTGTGCATAAACGATTATTCCAACAATTGTTCCTATTGTGTGGAGAGGCATTGATAGTGATGATATAAAAAATCTTCTTTTTACTTGTAAACCAGCCATTATTACTGTACTCAGGCTAAGTATTAATGGTGATATAGCTAATAACCTAGTAAATTTTGTCATCATATCTGGATTATATAGCTTTGGATTCTCCAATGATCTTATATAGATATCAGTTATTTGAGGAGCAAGAAGTATTAATAGAATAGTAACTGCTGCAAACAAAAGTGAAAAAAATACTAGAATTCTACTGAACGTTTCATTAAATTTTTCCCTGTCTTGATTTGATTTTTTTGCCAGCAATGGAATCATTGCGGATGAGAACATGCCAGCAGATAACGCTGTAAAAAGGGCGTCCGGAATTGTATTTGCTATCCAAAATGTATCAAGATCAGTTGAAGTTCCGAAGTAATGAGCTACTATACGTATTTTAAAGAAAGCAATTATTTTGGTTATTATAATAATTGCTGTTATAACGAAGGTTGCTGACGATACAGATGTCTGTTTATTTGTAATAAGTTTAAAAATGTTTGTTTTCATCGTAATTTTTAAGAATGACCACCCTACCCTTCTTAAGTGGGGTACAATTTACGTTAATTCTTTATCTTTCTGTAATATGATATCTTAATAAGATGAAATTATCAAATTCAAGGTAATGAAGTTGCAGAAATCATATCAAATAATGTATCATAAAGATTATGAATCTATCAAAATTATTAATAATTGCGTTTATTGTTGCTATCTGTTCATTTTTTCTTTATAAATCATACCTTACAGTAAAAGATTTGAATGCAAGAAAAGTACAAAGAAATCAAATTGAACGAGATATTGAAGACGAACGCTTTGATTACTTGATTATTATGCTTCAAGAAAAAGAAATTGTTGAAAATACTGACGCTTTTATTGAAATGGAAGCAAGATTGAGATTGAAGTATGCTAAGGCAGATGAAACCGTTGTTTATTATGGCAATGAGTTTGACTCAGAATATTGGGACTTTGCTTCAGATCTTAATTATGAAGAGCCTGTGATTGAAAATATTGAGCTGTGGAAAGGCGTTTTATTAGGAAATAAATAAAAAGTGAAGTTTTAATGGGTTTACTTTTTTAAAACTGATTGTTAACTACTAGTTGATTCCAATCTATTAAATTATGTAAAAGGAATGTTTACATTGTGAAAATACTTTTATACAGTTTTTATAATCGTTGGAGTATAAGTTGCAGGTCGGTTTATGAATTTTGTTATAGTAAAAACCATTTGTCTAATAATCAAAATTTAAACAACGTTAGTGGAAAACGTGAGAATAATATAATGAATAAAACTCCTGATTTTGATGTGGAAATAATTAAGTTTTATTATGGAAAATTTTCATCGTTAAAACGCTTGTTGATTGATTCCGACTTTGATTATATTTTTGGGGTAGGTAATGGACGAAAAAACGCCAGATTCTATAAAGTTGAATTATGTTTTATCAATAAATATGGTTCAAAACCAATAATTCCCAAATATCCAATTACTCAGGTTTGGAATTCAACTTGGGAAATTAAAATCCCCAATGAATTATTGGATTCAGTCATATATTCTAATTCAATAACCACAGGTCCTTGCAATAGAAGTGTTGTAAATATTTTAGAGATAATTCGATTAAACCAATTAAAATGAAAAGTTGGATTCATACATTTGAGAAAAGATGAACTTTCAAATATTAAAGTGATTATTGAGTCAATTATACTCGATAATATTATCTTGTAATAATTATTTCTTCACCTAAAGTTGCAATTTTATTGTCAGTTACTGTTATGGCATCCCCATCTCTTAGTAATCTAAGTTCTCCATTACTTTTCCTCCAATTACTCTCAATTTGTGGTAATAATTCTTCTTTGTAATGAGGATATATTTCAAAGTCAATTAACCCTAATCCTGGTATTAAACTTGCACCGTATTCTTCTTCTCCAATTAACCATTCTGCAACATTTTGGGTATATGAACAAATCATACTTCCGGCACTCGAACCAACATAAATCTTGCCTTGTTCAAGATATTGAGGGATTACCTTTTCTAATTGACATCGTCGTATCCAATACAGCAGATATCCAGCCATTCCTTCAGCAAACCAAATAATATCTGCTCGGTCAATCGATCTCCTAATATCGGTTAAAAAATATAATTCAAGTTCCACTATTTCAATTTTAAACCCTAGGGACTTCACAACTTTTAAAGAGTCACTCTTCTTCCAAGAACCATATGTTTCTCCATTTAAAGCAGTTGGAATATATGCAACACTCAGATTATTAAAATCTTGTCCAATATAATCTCTCAAGTGTTTAATTGTTGTGGGGTGTTTTGCCTGTGAAGCCAAAAACATTCTTTTCATGATAAGAAAGAGTATAAAATTTATTGATACGCTTTAATACATTTTATCAATTCAATCGTTTTTAATCAAATTAATTTCTATACACGATAGTTTATTTTATCTCTTTGTAAACATATAGATAACAAAATATTAGATTTATAATAATATTGGAGAACTTTGTACCTGCATGGACTTGTTGAATACAATGATTACTAGAGAATGAAATCCACCTTTGGTGGAAACTATGGACCAGTATAGGAAGAGTTTTGACAAAAGCGGGGGAAATATGCACCTGCATGGACTTGAACCATGGACCCCCGCTTTATAAGAACGGTGCTCTAACCAACTGAGCTACAGGTGCAATATAAATTGTAAGTAAGAAGTTTATCTTTAGAGTGATTATACAATAGTATAAAAACACGAGCAAGTGCATTATCGCAGTTGCGTCTGCCTGTATTACCTTAAAATAAGGTACAGTATACAGGTGAGCGTCAAAATAAGCATGATGAATTCAAGTCATCATACGTTGACGAGAAGGGTGCATCCATGCATTGTCACTAGCACATAGATGAGCTTCATTCCCATATTTTAATAAGTTGCTCTATTGTTAGCTCCTCAACTCTCTTCTCAGATAATTTTAAGTTGTCAATGTTAACAGTAAATTTTTCGAGATTAGAAGCATCTTTTTTATATGCCATTTTAATTGAGTTCTTAATGGTTTTTCGTTTATAGCCATAAAGATTTTTAACAAATTTCAAGAACTTAATTTGCTCTTCAGTCCCGTTAATGAATGAACTTGTTTTTTCAATTTTGATTACTGCGCTATTAACTCTTGGTTTGGGGGTAAATGCTGATGGTGGAACATCGAATAAATATTCGCATTTTCCCACTAATTCAATTACTCTACTAAGAAAATTTGCATTTGGTGGGGTAGAGCAATAATCTTGGGCTACTTCTTTTTGAATTATAAAGACTCCTGTATTGAACCATTTATGTTGAAATAAAAGTTGAAATAAAATCTTTTTTGAAACGTTATAAGGCAGTGATGAAAAACAAACAGTATTTTGACCATTTCCCAGTGAATTACTGTCGATATCAAGAAAATCGCTATTTAGGATCTTAAGGTTTTTAAGATTTTTATTATCTTTTTCGTTTATCCAAAAGTTTGAAAAAGAATCATCTTTTTCAATTATTGTAACTGATTTGTATTTCTTTATAAAAGAGTAGGTTAGGGCACCTTTACCAGGTCCAATTTCAATTATATGATCTGCATTTATACTCGATAAAGTACTAATAATGCGGTTTATAATACTTTTATCTCTTAGGAAATTTTGTCCAAGTGATTTTTTAGGTTGGTGATTAAACATTAAGTTCATCTATTTTTGGATATCGTAAATCGTAAATACCATCAATAATTGGGAATTCCTCTTTACATTCCTCATTAATACATACAATTTTTTTATTTTCTTTATCAATATTTATTTCACCGCCACATTTAGGACAAATTAATATGTCATCTATAGTTATTGGAGCTAGAGGATTAGTTTCAGATTCTTTTTTCGATAATTGTAGAAAAATACTTGGTGCAAATTCGTGAAATGGAAGTGCCTGTATTATTTTTTCAAAAGACAGTAATATTTTATGTGAAAAATGTCTCTTGAAAAAACCTTGTCTAAAGTATGATGCACCTGTCTTTTTATTTATGTCTAATCCGTGTCTCTTTAATAACTGATAAACAAAATTGGGCTTGTATCCGAGAAATACACCCGTTTGTCCCTCTTTCAAGCCTTCTTTGGTTCCGTCTGATGGAATCCTACTAACCTCTTGGTTTATATAATCTCTAAATTTTCTATTAAATAAAGCTTTTATTCTGTTTTTAATATGAAGTTTATTAGGTATTTCGAGAACAAATTTACTTTTGGCTGTTAATACACGGAATATTTCATTAATAGCCGTATCTTGTTCTTCAATGTGATGTAAGACTCTAATCATTTGTCCACCATTTATCGAGTTGTTTTTGAAAGGAAGATGATAAATATTTGCGGCAATCAGTTTTAGTGAAGCCTTGTTTCCCCACAAAGACTGAGCTTTTTTTAACCCAATCATTGAGTAGTCAACAATTATTTGTTGTTTGGATATATTCTCGTAGGTGGGAAATAATCGGCCATAAGAACCTCCAAGATCTATGAAAATTGAAATAGGTTCAGATTGTCCCCAAATCTTATTAAGTACCTGAATTTCTACAGAATGCTCATATTTCCTATCATTCCAGAAGTTTGAGTAATCGTAGTCCGACAGATCATAAGCTGAAATTTTAGGTTCCATGTTTTTATTGTTGTGCTGTTTCTGTTTCTGCTTCTGCTTCCTTTTCTTCTTCTTCCTCAGTCTCAGCTTCCTGGGTTACCTTCTGGAATGTAGCAATAGTAACTATTGTTCTTTTGGTTTCTGTAGCGTTTACTGGTTTCACACCCTCTGGCAACTCTATGTCCTCAACGGCAATGTTATCTCCTACTTTTTTTAATACTGAAACATCGATTTCAATTTGAGGAATAATATCTTCTGGTTTTGCCTTTAGTTTTATGTAGTCTAAAGCTTGCATTATGACACCCCAACCATTTTTTACTGCAATTGATACTCCATGTAATTTTACTGGAACATCAAAAACTATTGGATGTCCTTTTTCTGCAATGAGTAAGTCAATATGAATCACTTCTTCAGTTAAAACATCCTTTTGTATTTCTTTAACTACTACCGGAAAGGTTTCCTTTTCAATGGTTATCTCAAATGGAGTCGCAACATTATCTTTTTGTAAAATTGCTTTTAGTGTTTCCTTATCAATTGAAACAGGAATAGATTCATGTTTATATCCGTAAATTATTCCTGGAGTGAGATTTTCTTTTCTTAGTTTTTTACATTTTTTTCCAGAGAGTTCTCTCTTCTGTACTGTAAGTTTTGTTTCCATCAGGTAAGATAAAGTTTTAAAATTATTTTATAACAATTTTGATGTCAAAAGATACCTAACTTGCATAAGTGTATCTCTTGACTATTAATTCTGCGTAAGGTATTATACACGAGTTGAGTAATTTAATAAAGAGTAATATGAGTAAGCGAACGTATCAGCCAAGAAAACGAAGAAGATTAAAGAAATTTGGTTTTATGAACAGGATGTCTGATAAAGACGGTAGAAAGGTGTTAAAGCGTAGAAGGTTAAAAGGAAGAAACCGCTTAACAGTTTCTGACGAAATGAGATTGAAGAATAAAAAGTTTTAATGAAGTTTTTGCATTCTTTTACATTTCCAGTTGATTATAACAACCTTCGCAAAAGGGGTATCCGATTTAATGGCAATTATGGTTATGGTTATATATTAAAGAATTCAGGCGATAATCGGATTTGTATTTCTATTTCAAAAAAGAAGTTAAAACTAGCCGTTGATAGAAATTTAATGCGACGAAGAATCCGAAATGCTTTCACTTTTTGTTTAAAGAAGGAGGGTATAAGTTATCACCTCTTTTATACATATAATTTTTCTGATATACTCCCTTACAATAAAATATTAAATGAAGTAACTTTTATTTTAGAAAATTGTAGATGATAGCCTATTTATTTGAATTTTTGCTTATACAGCCTATTGCTAACGTATTCGTGGTTCTTTATTACTATACCAATAGTTTTCTAGTTAGTTTACTGTTATTAACAATTGGCTTTAAAATTTTTCTTTATCCTCTCTATAAAAAACAGATAATTTCTGCACAAAAGATGAAAGAGGCACAACCAAGGATTGTTGCGATTAGAGAGAAATTTAAGAAAGATCAATTGAAACAACAGGAGGAGATTTCAAAATTATACAAAGAGATTGGTTATAAACCTCTTGGTTGTATAACGACTTTTGTTGTTCAGTTTCCATTTTTAATAGCTGTTTATAATGTTATCAACAAAATATCAAGTGGTGATCAAATATATATTTATAATAAAGTTAGGGCATTTTTAAACTTATCAAGTGACTTTAGAATAAATCTTGTTAGTTGGGGAATTGATTTTGGAGAAAGTGTAAAAAATATATGGGACAATGGAATTAGAGGTGGTGGTGCATTTCCTTATGTATTAATATTCGTCTTGGTAATTTTGGCTCAATCAGTTGTGAGCTACATAAGTTTCTTGCAAAGTAGTTCTGACAAGAAAGAAGATGGTAAAAAGAAAGAAATTGAGAAAAAGAAAACATCAGAAGAAGATGATCCAATGGCAAATATGATGGGTATGATGGGTGGTAATCAGAAACAATTTTTTATGTTCAACACTTTAATTATGGCATTCTTTCTGGGTACAGTGGCATGGAGAGTGTCTGCGGGTTTGAACTTATATTGGATTTTTCAGTCAATACTTTTATTATTACAACAAGTTTTGATTCGTAAACTTTATATTAAAGAGAAACCCATCAATTCCAACAAAAATAAAAAGGAAATCAATAAATTAAATAAAAAATCAAATGGATCAGTCAATTCTAAATCAAATAAGTGAAAAATGTTCTAGAATTATTGAGTTAGTTGGGATGAAAGCTAACGTTGCCATTGGTGAGAAGCCTGAGGAGGGAATTATTGAGGTAAAGATAGAAGTAGATGATGGAGGTATTCTTATTGGTTATCGTGGACAAAATCTTCAATCTTTGCAGTATTTATTGTCTTTAATGTTTGGTGAAGAGTTAGAAGGACAGCATATGATAATTGACGTTAATAGATATAGAGAAGAGAATGTTGCGCAGTTAAAGAAAAAAGCAACTGAAATTGCAAATCAAGTTAAAACGACTGGTATAGCCTATGATATGGGGTTTTTGTCACCATTTGATAGAAGAATTGTGCATATGGTTGTTTCAGAAATTGAAGGAGTAACGACTGAGAGTATCGGAGAGGATAGAATTAAAAAATTGGTGATCAAGAAAGAGGACATTACTAAGTGATACGTGATATAT
>Ga0116185_1004528_pt1 | contig 11278 bp, 7 predicted proteins | sample AD_JPNNA7_MetaG_FD_89754 | JGI IMG/M metagenome (GOLD analysis project Ga0116185, IMG submission 89754) | Active sludge microbial communities of municipal wastewater-treating anaerobic digesters from Japan - AD_JPNNA7_MetaG | ecosystem: Engineered > Bioreactor > Anaerobic > Digestate | place... | reverse complement strand
GATGATGTGGCCGCCTACTTGCCCGGCCTGCACCGCCCCCGCGCCCAGTGCCGTCGCGTCCGCACCCTGGGCGATTGCGCCACCCCCTGTGAGTTGAGCCAGCAATGTGGCGCGCTGCTCCAACAATGGCGTTAACGTGACTTCCAGTGCTGGACCACTCAAAGCATCACGCACTGCCGCGATCGCTTGTTCGATTCTGGCTAACTCGGTTTGCACACGTTCATTTTCGGTCATGTTGGGCCTCCCGGGGTGGTGTCATGATGATACTGCGAAGCATGGCTTTGCGCAATCCCATCGTGTTGGCGTAGCGCACATGATTGATCCAGCCGCGCACTGACGCGGTGAGATCATCCAGCACGATCTCGCCTGCCTGATACTGCTGCACACGCGCGATAAGGTGCTGACGGAAGTGGATGCCCTTCCGCCGCTTGAGTCGGCGGCGGTCCGGGTAGAGGACAAATCCAAGGAGCTGTTGCTGCTCAGCGGGCCAGAAAGACACCTGCAAGGAAGCTGGATCTGACCTGACAAGTGGACGTGGCGTTATTCTGGTGTCTGCATCGCGCCAATCCGCATTGCCTTTGAGAAGAATGCAACCATGGGGCAGTCTGCGGACTTGTGCTGTCCCAGATGTAATCAGTTTCCATAGCGCTTCACATTCTCTGATGCTCAGCGTGACGCCACACTTCCTGGCCTTACCTGTTTCTCTCAAATATTTTGAGATAGCACACGCCTGTTGGCGTCGCCTATCAAATCACCGACTTGACAAAATACTAATGCCTGGAAGATAGACTATCTCCCAACGTTTCTATGATCCATTGTACAGCTTCCAAAAGGGTATCGGCAACAAAATCAGGCTGTTGTGGTTGTGTCGTCAGCGCCCCATAGGTCGCTTCGCCAAAACCTGTCCGTACCAGAATCACATGACAGCCTGCCGCATAGCCCGCCTGTAAATCCGAAAGTTTATCGCCAATCATATAGGAACGGGATAAATCCAGGTGGTAATCGAGCGCTGCCTGGAAGAGCAATCCTGGCCGTGGTTTGCGGCAACTGCAAGGTGGAACGAGATCTGGGGTATGAGGACAATAATACAGAGCATCGTACCCGGCGCCACAATTTTGCAGGAGTGCCTGAAGCGTCGCGTTGATTGCATCAAAGTCCTCTTTCCGCAGCAGGCCGCGGTCTAGAGCAGCTTGATTGGTCACAACGATTACCGGAATATGCAGCTGATTTAACAGGGATAGCGCCTCGCAAACAGTTGGCAAAAGGACCACGTCATCCGGGGCGCAAAGGTAACCTCGTTCTTGATTGATCGTCCCATCTCGATCGAGGAAAACCGCAAAGTTGAAAAAATAAGCAGGTAATAGCTCTTGATTTGACATCGTCTTTATGATACCATAAGAAATATAAACTGCATATCAGTCTGGCGTCCCGTATAGCGCATTGGAGCTGACAATGAAGACAAAGCTCTTTACTGCCGACGGAATCCGTGGAAACATAGGACAATTCCCCCTAAGACGCGAAGATGTGGAACGGCTTGGCCGCGTCTTGGCCGCATGGTTGCGCGACTCGGAGCCAACTCCTACCTTTCTTATCGGTGCAGACACACGTGAATCGAGTCAGAGTGTGAAATCTGCATTGGTGGATGGGTTGAGTCGCGGCGGAGTCAAAGTCGTGGATTGTGGCGTTCTGCCCACAGCTGCAGTCTCTTACCTGATCCTCAGTAAGGGATATTTTGCGGGTGGCGCTGTGATTTCCGCCTCTCATAATCCAATCGTTGAGAACGGTATTAAGATTTTCGATAATCACGGGGTTAAGATCAGTGATGAAAATGAACACCTCATTGAAGACCTTTTTGCAGGTGACGCTCCTCTACCAATTGAAATCCGTCCTGCCATGACGATGTCGGAACCTCACTTTGCAGACAGTTACATCCTGGGGCTTTTGCGCGAGATTGAACGTCGTGTCGAATTAAACTCCCGTGTGGTGATGGATTGTGCTCACGGCGCCGCCTCCCGCATTGGCCCCTTGATATTGGAGAAATTACATGTGCCGCACATCGCTTTGAACGTGTCTCCAGATGGTACGAACATTAACCAAAGGGCGGGTAGTGAATATGTCCGTTTCAACCCAAAAGCCCTGGCGCAAGCGATACGGCAGGGGAATGCAGACCTTGGCATAGCCCTGGATGGCGATGCTGATCGAGTCGTTTTTGTGGATAACGAAGGCCGATTGTATGATGGCGACATGGTTCTCGCAATGTTATCTTTGAGACTCCAGGCCGAACATCGCCTTCAACAAAACACGGTCGTGGTTACTCCCATGAGTAATTCAGGGTTGGCGCACTATCTGCACAAGCGCGATATTGCTACCCGTGTGGTGCAGAACGGTGATAAATATATCACCCGTGCCCTTGTCGAAGAGCGATTGACGTTAGGAGGAGAAGAGATTGGACATGTCATTGCACACACAGATGCCCTTCACGTGACGGGTGATGGTTTGCGAACCACATTGTTGATATTGATGTTGCTGGCAGACGCTCCGGGTGCTGGCTTGCGCGACCTGGCGCCGGGGATGCGCAAATGGCCTCAGGTCAAGGCATCAGTGTGGATAGGGCGAGGTGCAAGTCTGCCCCCGGCTGAAGAGATACCCGGGCTGCCCGCTTTGCTTCACCAAACACGTGGCGCAATTCCCGATCTTACCCGGCTTGAGTGCCGTCCTGCCAGTACCGAGCCGGTCTATCGCATTATGCTAGAGGCCATGACAACGGAGACTGCTGTCCTGGCACAATATGCTCGTCGTCTTGGGGAACACATTCAACAATATCTTGGACGCCCTAATTTCCCCATTGAGACTCTGGATTGTGTGGGGGGTGGACGTCTGTGCTGAGGCGGCGCTACTTGAAAAGGTAGCGCCGCCTCCATTCGTTAAGCTATCAGACCGAAGACATCTTGGAATAAACTACGCACCAGTTCTTCTGGTAAGTTGTACTCTTTGACCCATCGTGAGAGGTGCACGTCGGTGATCTCGCGCACCAGTTCTGGGTCACATTTCTCAAAGCGCTTATAGATGCGTCCAAAGGTCAAGTTGAGAGCATAACTCTCTGTGGCATAGCGGTTGAAATACGAGATTGCCAGTAAATAATGGCGCGCTGTCTCCAGCCAGGCTTCTCGAGTTGGCTGATCTTCTGACGCTCCGCCCTCATGTGCCAATTGTTTTCCCTCTTCGTAAGTTAGGGCGCCTTCCAGCAATTCCACCTGACCCAACAGCTTGTAATAGGCATCCACTTGCTCTGTTTCCGCGAGCTCTTTCAATCCAATTCCTGGCTTGATGGTGTACTCATCGGGGATCTGGCTGCGAATCTGCTCCAGATAACGTCTTACATCGGCGTATTGCCCCGCACGCATGAACAGTACGGCCAAATCCTGCATTGAATCCAATTCCTCGGCCACATATCCCTGTGTTTGGGCCAGGGTAATCGCCTGCCGGAAATAAATGCGACCCTGGGTAAACGCCATTTGTCGCTCTGATTCCTTGTCGTGCAACAGGGGATAACGCGCGCGGTAACAACAGGCCATCTCATTCCGCGCCTGTACCTCACGGATGGGCTCGTGCACTGTTGTGGAGAAAATCCTGACGGCCTCTTTCAGGTCGGTTTCGGCCCACTCGGTATAACGCAGGGCTTCTTCATTTGAGAACCCCTGCTCATCGCGCATCTCAGCAAGGGTGCGATAGATCATGCCACGAGTCAGCAGTCCCAGGCCGATGCCCCGTTGTACCTCGGCACGACGAAAATAGGTCAGAGCCATTTCTGCTGTCTTGAGTGCTTGATCGGCTCGGCCAAAACGAATCAACGCCAATGCCAGGGAGTTGGCGCTGAGAGCGTGGCGATAAGTGAGGCCCAAATCGCTGCGCACCTTGAGCCCCTTTCGGATCAACTCGAGGGCTTGAGATTCGTTGCCCAAGAGAGCATGGGCCCGCCCCATGCTGTCATTGGTGTTGGCTCGTTCTTCCTGCAAATTGGCTATGCGGAACAACCCCACAGCCTGCTGAAATTCTTTCAACGCCAGGTGGTATTGCCCCTTGTACATCCAATGGGTGTATCCCAGATTATTATACGTGCGCCCCAGCACCAGGCTCAAACGCCAGCGCTCAAAATCCTCCAATCCCGCCAGCGTATCCTCCCATGATTTTCCAGGAGGCAATAAAGCAGCTAGCATTTCGATGACCCGCTGGTACAGTTTGAGGGCCTGATCAGTCTTTTCCCCATACATCATGGCCTGCCCATACCAAAGCAAAAATTCAGCAAACGGCAGGCGATAGCGCTCGGGGTTGTACTTATACAGGTCTTCTATCCAAGGCTTTACTCTTGCCTTACTCTTCTCTCCCTCGGTTTCCGGCTCCCCAATTTTCACGGCCTGCGCTGTTTTGCCGCGCAGTGTGTAGCGCTTAACCCACAGGATCGCGCTATCCAGGCGGTAATCATCAAAGAGCTCGGGCATACGGGTCTTGATATTGGCCTGATCAATGGGGCTGCTCAGCGATTGTCCTGAGTTCTTGCTTGCATCAGGGTAGGCACTGGCAAGAAAGAGCCCCATGGCATCACGGAGTCGCATGTCCAATCCCGCATGTGCACCTCGAATAGCGTCATCTGACTGTTGGAGATACCATTGGTAGCCGGTAACGGGGTCAGCGCGCATCCGGTAGAAAAGGGATTCCACCAGCAGGTCCGAATCAAGGTGTGCTTTGAGCTGAGCGTCATACCATGCCACAAGCCGTTGGCTCTCGCCTATAACTTGCTCCGGCTTGAGCCACAGGGCGTCGCACAGCGTGTACATGGCGTCGTGCAAGAAATAGGTGCGTCGCGACGCACGTTCTTGTCGCCCTGGAGCGGCTACTGAGATGTCGCGCACTTTGATGAAGGGCAATGCTTCCATGCTTCTCAATTCGGCTATCAATGAGTTGGCTGATTCTGGTTCCAGGTCTTCCAAAAGTTCAGCAAATAACCCATTTCGCGCCAGCGCCAGATGCCGGAGCAGGGTTTGCCGCTCGGGATTTGCCGAGGCATTTAGATAAGCTGCCAACAGAGCCCGCTCCACTGTTTGAAGACTTTCCGGGCCTTCCAGTGCTCGACGAATGGAAAGAGGGTTTTGAGACTCAACCAGGCTGAGCAAGGCCAGATCAAGAAGCAAGGGCTTACCTTGTGTGCGAGTGAGGAGCAGCGCTTTCAAGTTTTCATCTAACAAGGCCTTCAATTGAGGATAACGTTGCAACCGCCTGGCGAAAAAGGCCTGGGCCTCTTCTGCATCCAATACATCTAGCGTTACTGGCTTGATCTGCTTGGACTCATCCAGCGCTTCTTGCAGCTTTTGATAAAAGCGACTGGCCCGCCGTCCAAATAACAGGACGACCCCATTCTTTAGCTGGCTAATCTGATAAATGAGCCAATCCATCACAGCAGCCGTATCAGCATCTGGCTGTTCCTGTTGCAGTGGATCCAATGCGCTTTCCAGGCGCTCGATTGTGTCAAAGGCCAGTACCACGCGCTTTTGCTGAGCGATGCCGTTCAGGCCCACAGAAAAGGCTTCTTCAACCTTGCGGCGTTGTTCTTCCAGGCCTGCTCCGCTGATACCTCCTTTGTACCAGGCATCGTATAAACTGCGCGCCTCATAGTAAGCCTCAAATTCAAAGCCGGTAGAGGAGAAAGCGGTAATCAGGCGGCGTTCAATTCCTTGATTGCTATTGGTATCAGGATCGTAGAGATCCAAAATTCCTGACCAAACGACGTTCCCGCATGTCCCTGGCTCATAGCCGGTAGCGCTGCCTAAACGGACGCCGATATCGCGCGCCAGGAAAGTTTTCCCCATTCCGGCCGGCGCCTGGATGAAATAAACTACCGCGTCCGTGCCGGTCACTACTTCTTCAAAAATCGTGGTCGCGATTTTGCGTTCAATCCAGGGATGCATCTGTGTATTCATCCATCACCTCCACGGCAGATTTGGCTCCTTCTAGCAGGCGGGCAATTTCCTCAAATGCCCCCGGCCCCAGCAGGGCGCGCAGCTCTTCTCGCACTGATTCATCCCCGCCCCCCTGTTGCCAGGCTTTTACAACAGCTTCCCAATCAGCAGTCGGCCACATTTCCAGATTGGCATACAGCCATTTCAAGCACTCTTTCCCCACTTCCTCTGGATCATGGACTTGAGTGAGCTGAAACTGGGCTAAATGATAAAGTGCGCTAACCAGGGTGTAATGCAAATATGCGGCGCGGCGCGCTTCTTTCTGGTAATACGTGGCGGCTTGTTGGTGGATATACGCGAATTCTTGGGGCAGCAAAAGCCGAAAACTGCGCGCCAGCAAACGGCGGACCGTGCTGTTGCAGAAGCGGTAAGCGCCCATCTCCATATCCCACATAATCAAGCCAATGCCGATCAATTGGCGTAAATGTTCAATATAGCCAGCATAAAGTCCTTCCGTTTCCAAAAACTCCGTTTCCCTGATCTCGCGCAGCACGGCAATATCGAACCAGGGCAAGAGGCTGGCCTCAAAGGCCAATTTGCGCGTTAGGGTCGGCAGGCTTCCCAAGAAATAGGCTTCGATTTGCTGGGCCAGGTCGGGGTCGGTTATGTCAGGGTGCTCTCGCAACCAGAAAAGTACCCAGGGATATCCCTGACTGAGCGTAAAAAGCCATTCCGGATCCAGCGACCACGTTTCCGCCAACCGGTCAACCTCAGCTCGGCTTAAGGCTGGAAGGGGGTGGTTTTCCTGACGAATTCGCACTTCATACGCATGCCATTGGGTGCCCATCGGGATCTGGCTGGTCGTGATCAGCAAGACATCTTTTCTTTCCAGCAACTCAAGCACCAATCCTTGCTCAAACTCAAAGAAGGCTTCTCCGTTATTTGATCGCAGCAAAGCGTCGAGGTTATCAAGCAACACGACCTTTCTTGTGGGCCCGGCTGCTTTTACTGCGGTAGAGATATCTTCCATTACCTGAGCCAGATCGCCGTCGCTTACATCCCATAGCCCTGTCACAGCAACGTCGGCCTTGGCATTGGGCAGGAGCTTTGCCAATTGGTGCAGGAAAGACGTCTTTCCTCCTCCCCGGTAAGCCCAAAAATTCAGCAATGCAATGTCAGAATCTTCGGCTCGCCGAAGGATTTCGATGCATTCGTCCACCAAACTGTTCCAGAAATTGGCGCCGGCGACATCAAGGTAGTCATGTGGCTGATTCATAGCCAGTCTCCCTCCGGATCATGCCCTGCTGTAAATTTTCGGACATGTTGTGAGTATAGAACGTTCTTCGTTCTATGTTTGCTTCGTAAGCCAATCGAAATCTGCAGCTCGTACTGCGAGTTTTCTATGGTAGTGCACGGTCGCTTGATAGATTGGATATCAGGAAAGATTTGTAGTACATTTAGGAAGTGTGTGACACTCAAAGAAATCCCGAAGTGTCAAACTGATTCTAAGTCATGCCCTAGATCTTCTTTCAAAAAGCGCTTTATTATGCTAAAGAGATCTGCCAATACTAGAAATTCGAAACGGTGCTCTATATCATTCATTTCTCGTTTATCCTTAAATTCGATGAAAATTACTGAATCATCGCCTCGAGTAATGTCCTCTTTAAACTTCTCGACTTGTTCGGGGTCATTTCCACAATCAGGGGCATAGTCTTTAGGATCTGTTTTCAAAAAAATTATAATCGCAGGCCGTCTATTTTCCCGCCGTTTACGTATTTCTTTGGCATTTTGCGTCCACCATAGCATATCAAGTTCATGACTATTGTTATTAAGACGCACTTTGATACTTTTCCAGACAATACCAATCCAGATGTCACTTTCGCTACTTTCATTAGTCAATTCAATCTGGAAACGTCCTCCATGAAACTTATCATTGATAAGATTAATCAATTCGAAGGTTTCTTCGCATTTATCCATTGCATCCAGTGAACTAACGAGGAATAGTCGGTACTTAACGGGCAAGCATTGCTTTTCCAGTCTTTTTACCTCACATCGCTTGTCTTCTAGCGCGATTTTAAGGTCCGGAGGAATGCTCAAGGATGTATAAGCAGCAGCTTGTGTCTCAAGAATTTCCAGGGCGCGGTAGGCTTGCCTCAGCGCAAGGTGTAGATCTAGGCCCATGTTCATTTTTGCTGTCCTCCGTAATTACATGCAGTTCATTTTGTTGTAGTTGTCAGAACAGGCAAACAATGTGGAATTTGTTCGGCTTCCTCGGTGACAACCTCTCCAAGGTCTTCCCCATTCCTGCGTTCCCATTCATCTCTGATTGCTCGCTGAAGATCCTCGGAGCTGATAAAAGAAGAACTCATGGACGAAATCGCTTGCGCCAGATACTCATAAACTTCAGGGCTGATTTTTACCAATGTGTCGCCCAGATCCAGAAACACCACCTTGCTCATATCATCCTCCGAAAACGGTCCACAGCTGTGAACTAGAAGCGCTGTAACTCTTATTATGAAAGAAGGTGCCCTGGAAGTCAATAGCTTAAGTCCACATCATCCCCACACATTTCACACAACACGATGTCCGGCCGGTCTCCCTACCTGTTTACACGCTCTGGGTTACTTCTAGAAAATGAACAGTGAGATAAGGGCAAGCTTATCATCTGGCGAACTTCACTCAACGCCCGTGAGCCTGACGTCCTACCCCTTGCAGCCAGGAATGTCAGCACGCCTGACAGGCGGATCAACAGCAGGGGGTGGAAATGTCCCTTCATGGACTGAAGTGGAGGAGGCGTCCAAAACCGGAGCCGCCACTGCCATCAGGCCAAAATACATGTATGTTCCATTCATAATTGTCGTTGTAAACAAACCCGGCATTCGGCGCGCTCCAGACGCACGTGCCTTCAGCCGAGCCCAGCGACCAATACACGGCGCCCTGGCCGTACAGGTAACCCGGCATGTAGACCTCACAATAGTAGCTCTCCTGCGGCGCGGTCGAGCGTGGTTCCCAGGTGAAGGTGACAGGGAAAGTGACGGTCACACCCGCTGCCGGGGACAGCTTGCGCACATCGCCCACCTCGAATTCTGCCAGGCTCACACTTTCCCCCGCTTCATAGTGCGGGATGGACGGCATATTCCAAGACGCCAGGTGTTCCGGATTGACAGGGTGGCCAATCCAGCCGTTTCGATACCCCACCTGGTAGGCAGTGTAAGGCGCCAATGCTGGGACGTCCGTAAAATGATAGCCTCCATCAGCCTGGGTCTGAGTGTAGCGAAAGGGCGTCGGATAACGACCTCCCCCATCATAGAGAAACAACGTCACCGTGACGCCCGCCGCCGGTTCACTGAGGTAAGTGACGCGGCCATGGATGCCGGGAGGCACAGGGCGCATGATGAGCGGCAGAAACACAAAGTGATCGAGGTCAGGTGCTTGAGGCAGGGCCAGGGGATTCTCAGCGGCAAACGCTGCCCCGCCGCCAAACAACATTCCCATGAGCAACAGCGCTCCGCAATGGCGCCAGAATTGCTGAGCCATAGCGCTCTCCTTTCTGTCACACCCCAGCTCTTATAGCGGGACAGGAACAGCAGTAGAAGGATGCCCCCTCAGAGGTCAGAGTCCAGAGGATCAGAGTCCAGAGAGACAGAGTCCAGAGTGGATAGGAACAGCACCACCCGAAAACCCTGATTCCAGCGGCGGAAGAAAGGGTCGCGCCAGTAGCGGAAGGCGCACCGGGCGCACCACTCATCGTAGCCGAACGCCCCGCCCCGCTCTACCCGGGGCGTAAGATCGTCAGCCGTTAAATCCTCTCGCCCATCTGTGGGGTCATACGGGTAAGCCTTCCAATGGCTCCGGGTCCATTCCCACACATTGCCGCTCAGGTCCTCCACCCCATACGGACTCGCGCCCTCCGGGAAACAGCCTACGGCGCTGGTTGCCTCTATGCGCGCCTCGTCGAAATTGGCTCGCTCCGGGTCCGGTTTTTGCCCCCAGGGATAGCGCCGCGCAGGATCAGGATTTTCTCGCTGAATGCCGGTTTCACCCCAGGGAATTTCCAGCCCGCCCCGTGCTGCTTTTTCCCATTCAGCTTCCGAGGGCAGCTGCACCTTGAAAGCTCCCGGCGGCATGTTCATGCTTGTCAGCCGGTTTGCTTTCCACAACTGCATCCCTGAATCTGTAGCCTGCAACAGCTCTTCCAGCCAGCGGCAGAACGCCAGGGCTTCGTACCAGGTGATGCCGACGACTGGATGATTGGGCAAATTGAATGGTTCACCGTAATCCGGGAATGCAGTGCGCGGTTGATCATCATAGTCGCGAATTCCTTTAGCCTGCCATTCTCCTGCCGCTTGCGCTTCGGGCCAGTAGCGCGCCTCGGCGTAGCCTCCCGCCTGGACAAAGGCATCGAATTGCGCGACCGTTACGGGATAGCGACTGATATAGTACCGGGGCAACGTCACTTCATGCTGGGGCTGTTCACGATCCAACGCCGCACTGTCACGCGCTTCATCGCTGCCCATCAAGAACGGTCCGGCGGGAATCTCGCACCACACGATGTCAGGAATCCCATCCGCGCGCAAACCCACACCGGGGCGGGGGTCGCCCAACTTCGCCAGGGCGTTGCCCAATTCCGCCCGCCCCAGGGCGGGCAGCGGGCAACGCGCCACCCCCTGCACCAGGCGCCGGAGCAACCGCTCTAAATAAGCCGCACCGCCATCTGGGCGGGCGGTATCCTGCCGAATCGCGTCTGTCCCCAACACCGCCGCCATCTGCGCCGACCAGAGTAGCGCCTGCCACTCGCGCCGCGATGCGGGCTCTTGCTCCGGCGCCAGCGCATAAGCCAGATCGAGCACTTTCTCGGTGTTACGGCGGTTGTAGTACAATTCCTCCGCCCCCAAAGGCGCCGCCAGCGCCCAGGCTTCGGGCTGCTCCGCCAGCCGCCAGTATTCGCGTTCGGCGCTCCGTCCGCTCACCAGGTAACAGCCCGCGAGATACTCCTGAAACGTCCGGTGCGGGAAAGCGTAGGTCTTGGGGGCCTGGTGGTCATCCTCCGCGCCACCCTGGCCTACCAGCAAGCCTGCCCGCTGATCTACATAATCCAGGAATTCGTCTGCCAGGCCCACCGTGCCCAGATACGCCGGGGCTTCCAGGATTTCCAGCAGGTCCTTGCGCGCCAGGTCGCCGCCGCGCCGTTTCCCCGCCTGCCGCGAATGCGCCTCATACGCCAGGCGTTCCAACAAGGCGCGCAGTTTGAGATCGTCACTGAGCACCGCGCCCAGTTCCGGCGATACCGCCAGGCCCTTGCGCTGCTGCCACCGGGTGAGGAG
>Ga0116185_1004524_pt1 | contig 11284 bp, 13 predicted proteins | sample AD_JPNNA7_MetaG_FD_89754 | JGI IMG/M metagenome (GOLD analysis project Ga0116185, IMG submission 89754) | Active sludge microbial communities of municipal wastewater-treating anaerobic digesters from Japan - AD_JPNNA7_MetaG | ecosystem: Engineered > Bioreactor > Anaerobic > Digestate | place... | reverse complement strand
CTTGCCCGCCCTGCGGTGTGCGAGGAACGTTGGGCATGTATCGTCGCACACCGCAGGGCGGGCAAGACAGTCGCCTGCATAATGGATCTGATAAAGCGCGCAGCTGAGTGCAAGCGCAAAGACCCGCGGTTCGCCTATATCGCGCCAACCTACACGCAGGCCAAGGACGTGGCTTGGGCCTATCTGAAAGCATACACCGCCGGTATTCCTGGCATGTCTGTGAGCGAGACTGAGTTAAGCGTTACATTCCCGACGAACTCAGCGCGCATTCGGCTTTACGGGGCAGAGAACTACGACAGGCTTCGCGGCCTGTATCTGGACGGGGCAGTGATTGACGAAGCGGGCGACTTAGACCCGCGCGCCTTTCCCGAGGTTATCCGGCCCGCCCTGAGCGACAGACAAGGGTGGGCAACCTTCATTGGCACACCAAAAGGCCGCAACGAGTTTTTCCGCATATACGAGCGGGCAAAGATTACAGACGGCTGGTTCTGGGGTGCTATGCCAGCGTCGCGAACCGGACTGATCAAGCCGGAGGAGCTCGCTGACGCCCGCGCCATGATGACGCCGGAGCAGTATGCTCAGGAATATGAGTGCAGCTTTCAGGCGGCGGTTATCGGCGCTTACTATGGCCGAGACATGGAAATTGCGGAGCCGCGCATTCTGCCGCTCGCGCATGACAAGTCGGCTGATGTGTTCTGCGCATGGGACTTGGGCATAGGCGATTCAATGGCGCTCTGGTTCGGCCAACAGGTCGGCAAGGAGATTCATTGGCTCGAATATTACGAGAACAGCGGCTTCGGCCTCGATCACTACGTTGATTATATCAAGGTGCGCAGTTTTCCGGTTCACCTGCACCTGTTGCCGCATGATGCCGAGGCGCGTGAGTTGCAGACCGGGAAAACCCGCATGGACTTTCTGCGGGGCAGGGGCTTGGACTGCCGAGTGGTCGCAAGACACAACGTGGACGAAGGGATTAGCGCGGTACGCATGAAGTTCCCGCAGATGTGGTTCAACTCCACAGGCGAAGGCATGGATCGCGGGATTGATTGCCTGCGCATGTACCGCGCCGAATACGACGACAAGAACCTGACACTGAAAACACGACCACTGCACGACTGGGCTTCCCACGGTGCTGACGCCTTCCGCTGCGGCGTGATGGGCCTGCAACTAACCCAACGTGTGGCAATGCCGAAATTCACCCCGAGAGTGGTGGTCTAAGGATTCCTGATGGACGAAGAAACCCCAATCGACAGCGTTGACGCGCTGGCCGAACATGTTTCCCGCCTGAAGGACGCGGCTGTCTCATACCTGACGGAGCAATCCAAAGCCCGCGAGATGGCTATGGACTATTACGCCGGGAAAATGGTTGACCTACCGGCTGAGGTTGGCCGCTCGCAAGCCGTGGCAAACGTGCTGCGGGCGCAGATGAAAAAAGTTATGCCATCCGTCATCAGAACCATCCTTAGCGGTGGCAATGTGGTGGAGTACACGCCTGTTGGCCCAGAAGACGAAGAGGGAGCACAGCAGGCGACAGATTACGTCAACACGGTCTGCATTCGCGAGAGCGATGTGGAGAGGGCTATTTACGACGCCATTCACGACGCAATGCTGCTCAAGACCGGCGTTCTCAAATGGTCGGCCTATCGCCAGCGCAAGGTCACGATCCAGGACTACACTGACCAGCCGGACGAAGCGCTTCTTGGCCTCGTGGGTGACCCGTCTGTTGAAATTCTTGAGCACAAGACCAGTGAAGAAACTGATCCGCAGGTTCTGGCGCTTGATCCGAACGCACGTCGGCACTCGTTCAAGCTGAGACGGGTGACCGAGACTGTCACGCCAAAACTGGAGGCAATCCCTCGTGGCGCGTTCCTGATCACACCCGGCGCTGACAGCATTGAGGAAGCGGAGTTGTGCGGCGAGGAAATCATCCAGCCGCGCTCCGACTTCGTGTCGATGGGCTACGACAAGGATATGGTTTGGCAGATCGAGGCCCATGACGGCGGGTCTGATGATGACCAGTCACGTATGCAGGACGATTACTCGACTTCCAAAGCAGAAACCCGAAAGGCGCTTGAACTCATTCGCGTCTGGGAACTGTATGTGAAGGTCGATCAGGACGGAGACGGAATAGCCGAGTGCTACCGGATCGTGTTCGGTGACAACGGGGCCGATTCCAACAAGAACGTTGTGCTTGGTCTGGAGCCTGTAGACGAAGCGCCATATGCCTCTGTCGTGATTGAGCGCGACCCTCACCAGTTCGAGGGTCATTCTCTGTATGAGGATTTGCGCAATCACATGCGCATCAAGACCGCAATCCTGCGCGCCACGCTGGATAACACCTATGCGACCAACAACCTGCGTCCGGCCTATCGCCTTGACGCAGTGGCGAACCCGGAGTCCCTGTCGAATGGGAAATTCGGCGAGCCGATCATCCTGAACGCTGGTTTTACGCTGGACGACGCAATCAAGTGGGAGGTCGTCCCATTCGTCGCCGACAAGTCATTCCAGATGATGGAATACCTCGACACCGAAGCCAACGATATGACCGGGATAACGGACGCCTCTGGCGGTCTGGATCCGGAAAGCCTGCAAGACGTTACGGCGGCGGCAGCGCAGCTTGCCTCTGAAAAGGGCATTGCTCAGGCCGACATGATTGTTCGCTCGATTGCGAATGACGGGCTACGCAAGGCGTTCCGTGGGCTTCTGCGGCTTGTCATTGCACATGCTGACGGGCCACGCACGGTCCGCATGAAGGGCAAGTGGGTTCAGTATGACCCGCGCGTCTGGAACGCTGACATGGACTGCGTGGTGAACGTTGGTCTTGGTGGCGGGACGAAAGAGCGCGACCTACAGGTTCTTCAGGTCATCTATGGCCTTCAGAAGGAACTGTTGCTGTCGATGGGTCCAGATAACGTATTCGTCAAGCCGGATCAGCTTTACAACACGCTGTCGAAAATCACGGAAACCGCTGGCTTCCCGAGCGCGCAACCGTACTTCACCGATCCTGACCCGCAAGAGGTGCAGGCCAAGCTGGAAGCGCAAAAGAACCAGCCCAATCCTGACGTTGTGAAGATCCAGGAGCAGGGCAAGGTCAACGCCCAGCTTGAGCAGATGAAGGCGCAAACGACTGTTCAGTTGGAACAGGCCAAGCTGGAAATTGCGGCTCAGTCCGAGCGTATGAAGGCTGAGGTTGCTCGCGACAAGGAAATGGCCCAGATGCAGGCCGATCTGGCGACAAAACAGCATGATGCTCAGATGCAGGCCCAACTTGAAGCGCAGAGAGTGGCTTTTGAGCGTGAGAAGTTCAGCGCCGAAATGGCGATGAAAGAGCGAGAACTGAACGTCAAGCGCGAACTGGAATTGCTCAAGCTCGATGCTCAGGATACGCCAGATGGTGTGAAGTCGAAAGCCGACATGCGTGAGAGCGGGCTGACGGACGCCATGTCGAAAATGCTTGATACGCTTGCCAGGGCCAACGGGCCGAAGCGTGTTGTGCGCGATGCGAACGGGGATGTGGTCGGCGTCGAACCGGTGAACTGATGTCGAACAATGAAATGGATGAATGGCTGGCGTATCAGCACGACGCGGAAACGGAAATGCGTCTGTTTGATGGTCTGCCACATTCAGATCGTGAGTTTCTTAGAAATGCGCGGTTCCCATGGAAAATCCGCACTCTCATGGAGCAAGACGCGGAGAATTTCCCTGGCCGCGTTCATTCGCTGAAAAGGGGTGAGCGCGAAATTATTGCCGAGTTCGGTGATATCATCCCGGTGAACTGAAATGGCGAACAGCTTTGTTGGGTCGGCGAAAGGCACGACAAGCGCGAGTTGGAACTGCTCAAGCTGGACGCGCAGGACACGCCGGATGGTACAAAGTCCAAGGCCGACATTCGTGAAAGCAACATGACTGACGCAATGTCAAAAATGCTGGATACACTCGCCAAAGCCAATGGGCCGAAGCGGGTTGTCCGGGACGCAAATGGCGATGTGATCGGCGTTGAGCCGGTCCAGTAAAGGAGAACCCAATTGGGTGCCAGATACTCTGCGAATAAGGTAGGCACGGCCCTATCAACCACGAACGATTCAATGACCATCACCGCGCCATCGACCCGCGCGCTGAAAATCTGGGAAATCCGGGTGTATGGTCAGGGCACCACGTCAGTTGCCAATGAAATTCTGGTGTCCAGATCAACGGGCGGGGCAACGCCGGTCGCCATTACGCCGACGCCGCTGGCTACTCTGGCACCCGCCGCCGGTACGACCGTGGCTGGTTCGTGGACCACTCAGCCGACCCTTGGCGTGACGATCCGCAGGATTGGCGTCAACTCGAATGGCGCCTATTCGCCGCTGGTGTTCATGCCGGGTTCCGAGATCGAGGTGCCGCCGTCAGGGCAAGTCTCGCTCCGCAGCGCGGTCGGCACTGGTTCCGTCACTATCGATGTGGTTTTCGAAGAGATCGGCTAATAAATGGCGTTCTACTTCGTCAATGATGGCGCAGTAGATACCGCCGTTTCATTCCAGGAGGACTTGGAGGCCATATGGGCCTCTGGCTTCATCGCAGCAAACGCTGAAATATGGACGCAAAGCGGCGTAGGGTCTCGGCCTAATGTCGTTGCCGGGGTCGAGTTGCGGCAACCCTATTCGCAGCAGTTTGTTGACCCAATTGAGGCGCAGTTTTATCCGTCTTATCTGCAATCATGGGCCTCGGATGGGGCGCTCGATCGGCGGATGGATGATGCTTTGGCTGGCATTTCTGGGGCCGCTGATGTAACGCTTGATTTCAGCCTGTCCGCGACTGGCGTCGGCCCGATCATCATTCGGTCAGCCGATCCGGACGCGCCTAGCTGGAAACAGCTTTTCTACGACAAGCAGCTAAAGGAATTCGAGGACAGTCTTGACGAGATTGTCAGCGCCGATGACCCGCAGGAGGCCGCTCAGGAAGCCGTCGAGGCCTTCCAGCCGCTAGAGACGCCAAGCCCGATCATACGGGACAACCTGCAAGCCATATCCGAGGCCCTTCGCGGCATGACGATGCGCTCGCTTCGCAGGAAAGAGCTACAGGCGGAGATTGCTGACATTCGCGCTGAGTTGGCGCGGGTGGCTGAGTACAGGCGCAAGAGGCGGAATAACGAAGCGGCGCTGTTGCTGCTCTTGTGAGGATCGCATGAACGGCGAAGCCCAATATCTGCTCGATAACGAGCTACTGAAAGAGATTTTCGACCAATTGGAGCGCATTGCCATTGAAACTGGCATCAACGCGAAGATTGGCGACGACGAACTGCGGCGTCTCGCGGCAAGCGAAGTGCGCGCAATCAGATCCGTCCGGCTGAAGTTGAAATCGCTTCTGAGCGACAAGACCAATCAGCGCACGGATGCCGTGGCTTAGTCACGGTAACTTCACCAGCAAGGAAGCTGAGAACATGGACGCAACCGAACAGGTTGGCGAAGCCGAAGGTATTGTTGACGAGCAGGCCGAAACCGGTGGGGACGAGGATCAATTCTTTGACAGCCCCGAAGCCGCCTCAGAAGCACTTGAAGACGATGCTGAACCCGAAGAAGAACCCGTAGCTGAAGAGGCTGACGCGGAATCCGAGGATGATGATGGGGTCGAGGTCACACTCGACAGTGGCGACAAGGTCACGCTGAAGGAACTCAAGGAGGGTTACTTCCGGGCCAAGGACTACACCCACAAAACGACCGAAGTTGCGAACGAGAGAAAGGCCGTAGAGGCCACAAAATCCCAACTCTCGGAGCAAGCCAAGGTCATTGATACCGTGGCGCAGAACCTTCACGATTATCTGCAAAGCCTCATCCCTCCGCCGCCGTCGATTGAACTGGCGCGCACCAATCCGGGTGAATACCAGTATCAACTGGCAATTCGGGAAAACGCCATCGCCGAGCTTCAACAGCTTGGAACGATGAAGGGTGCCGTCGATCAAAGCCGACAGGCCATGTCGGAAGCCGAATTGCGCGACTATCAGGCGCGTGAGCAAGCCGCACTGGTGAAAGCCATGCCCGCGCTCGCTGATCCTGCCAAGCGCGCATCCTTTGACAGTCTGGTTAAAACCGCTGCCAAGGAATTCGGCTTCTCAGACGAAGAAGTCTCACAGACCCACGACCACAGGATTTTGCGCCTTGTCCATTATGCCCGCTTGGGCATGAAGGCCGAGGAAAACCGCAAGAACGCCTCGCGTCGGGTCGAGACACCAAAGGTGATGAAGGCAAAACCGGCAGCTTCGCCGGTCAATGTGGATAACAAGAAGGCCATGCACGCGCTCGCCAAGTCGGGCAGCTGGAGAGACGCCATCAAGGTGGATTTCGAGTAGCCCCCAAAACCTAGGGTGCTAAAATGGCAGTCATTACCAACACTTTTACCACGACCTCCCCCAAGGGTAACCGGGAATCGCTGAGCGACGTTGTTTCGCGCATCACCCCGGAAGACACCCCCATCTACTCGATGATTTCGAAGGAAAACGCTTCCTCGATTTTCCCCGAGTGGGAGATTGACACGCTCGCTGCTCCGGCTGCGAACGCTCAGCTTGAAGGCGATCAATACACCTTCAGCGCATCGGCCGCCGTGACCCGTGTGGGCAACTACACGCAGATCATGCGCAAAGAATGGGTTGTTTCCAACACCCAGGAAGCCGTGGACAACGCAGGCAAGGCCGAACAGATCAAGACGTTCAAGGTCAAGCGCGGCGTTGAAATCCGCAAGGATACCGAACTGGCTCTCGTGTCGAACACGGCGTCGGTTGCTGGCTCGACCCGCGTCATGGGCGGCCTGCCTTCGTGGCTGACCTCGAACGTGTCGCGCGGCGCGGCCGGTGCGAACGGTGGTTATAACCCCGTCACCAAACTGACGGTTGCCGCTACCAACGGCACCCAGCGCGCGTTTACCAAGGCGCTGCTGGATACCACGATGCAAGCGGCCTACGTGTCGGGCGCAAACGTCAAGTTTGCGGTCATGTCGCCTTACGTGAAGTCGGTTTTCGTTACCTTCATGTCGGACACCAACGTTGCGCCCTTCCGCATGGCCGTTGATGCCACCGGTAAGCGCACGATTGTTGCGACCGCTGACTACTACGATGGCCCGTTTGGCCGGATCGCCGTTATTCCGAACCGCATCATGGCCGCTTCGGCTGGTGTCGCGCGGAACGTCTTCCTTCTGGACGACGAAATGCTCGGCATGAAGGTTCTGCGGAAAATCCAGGCTGATCCGAATGTCGTGACGAACGCGGACTCGACCGCCGGCGTCATCATCGGTGAGCACACCCTCAAGGTCGCGAACGAAGCTGGCCTTGGCGTTGTGGCTGACGTGTTCGGCCTGACCGTTTCGACCTGATTTCTCTTTCAGAGACTGAACCCAGAGGGGGCGGGAAACTGCCCCCTTTTCCCATTTATAGGAGCGCCACTGTGGCAAAGGACGACACCAAGAAGGCCCCGGTCAAACTGCTTCACGCTTATTGGCCCGAGGAAGATGTCCGGGTTGACGCCGGTCAGATCATCGAACTCCCCCTTGCTGAAGCCAAGGCGCTCATCGCTGCCAACAAGGCGGAACGCGCCGATCCGATGCCGGGTGAAGAATGATCCGAGACGGCGATTGGGTGCTTCACGACTACGATTTTCACACCAAGCGCCAAGTATGGAGACGGTCAAACCCGGATGGGTCTGACACCTACCGGACGGATTATCACGTGGATGAAATTCTCTCAGAGAACCACGCAGACCGGATGGACAACCAAGGCAAGAGAATGGGGGAGTGGGCAAAGATTGCCTCTGTTCCCCTGACGCTGCACTACAGCCAACTCGCTGCGGCGCAGAACCAGAAAGACAGCCAATACATCGACAAATGGCTGGCAGAGAACCCCGCATTCAAAACCCGGTGACGCATGGACTATCCCGAACTCATCGCAGAAGTGACGGAGCGGAGCGGCGACAGCACTGTTGCCACCCGCGCGTCCATGTATCTGCGCATGGCAGAGGCAGCCATCGACAAGGCGCTGAGGATCGGGGATAGCGAGTCCATCGAGGTTCTGACGACCGATGCAAGTGGAGAAGCAACGCTCCCGAGCGACTTCTCCATGATCCGCATGGTTCAGATCGGGGTGCGCGAGGCCGAGGCCATCGACTTCCCGACAGCCACCCTGACGCCGTTTGTCCTGCCGCGCCCGATCTACGGATACGCTATTCGCGGCAACAAGATCGTCACAACCACCCCGAATACGGATGTGACGCTCTACTACTACGCCAAAATCCAGCCGCTCGACCTGACGGGGACGAACTGGCTCATCGAGAGCGACCCGGAAATCTATCTCTACGCGATGCTGAAACAGGTGTTCATGGCGCGGCTCGATGCTGAGAAGGCCGCCGCCGCAGAGGCCATGTTCAACAGCCTCGCCGCAGAAAAGCGCAGCGCTGATGCGATTGTGCGGTTCGGTCGCAAGCCATTCAGAGCGGCAGGTGCCCTATGACTGTCGCAAACATTCTTCCAGAGGTTCTTGCTGAGTGTGGGGTTGACCTCACGTCCCCATCCATCGCGGACAACAACTTTCAGATGCGGCAAATCCTGTCTCTGATGAATACCGCAGGTAAAGACATTAACCGCCGCGCCGAATGGACGAAGGCGGCAGCAAGTTTCACCGTCGCCAATGCCTCCTCGCAGACGCTTCCTGCTGATTTCCAGGAAATGTCTGATGCTGGCGCGGTGATATGGGGCTTGAGCGGGCACGTGCCTGTTCGCCCCTGCCTTTCGCCAGAACTCTGGCAGTTGTTTGAAAAGTTCCCGCCGACACAGCCCTATTACATGCTCCGGGATGGCAAGATTTACTTCACCGAAACCATCGGCTCAGAGGGCGCAGAGGTCCGGTACGTCTCGACGAACTGGATCCCCGGCAAAGCTGCAATAACCACTGACACAGATCAGCCGATATTCCCAGACAGCCTGCTTGCGAGGGCCACCATTTGGCGCTGGAAGCGGCAGAAGGGTTTGGCCTACGACGATATACTCGCCGAGTTCGAGGCAGACCTAGAAGCGGCTGTGAAGGCCGACAGGGGCGTTGCGTGAAGCTGCTTTCCCCGGCTCGTGAGCGTCCCAAGGACCGTTACGAGACAAAATCTGAAAAGGCAGCAAAGGCGGCTCCGGTCAAGATGCCCGCTCCGGTCATGGGGTGGGTGGAAAACCAGTCGCTTGCCGCTGAAATGCCGAGTGCGGCGCGGGTTCTGGAGAACTGGTTCCCTACGACCTCAGGCGTTCGGGTTCGCGGCGGCGCGGCCAAGTCTGCCACCATTGGAACGCGCTGCAAATCGTTGTTTTCATACCAGACGGCGACTGTTTCCAAGCTGTTTGCCGCCTCGGCAAGTGCAATTTACGACATTTCGGCCCTGAACCCCTCAACGGTTCCGGGCGCTTCTGTATCCGGCTTGACCTCTGGTTACTTCTCGACCGAGCAGATGGGCACGGTTGGCGGAGAATATCTCTACGCGGTGAATGGCACTGACAGCGCGCGGCTGTTCGACGGATCGACTTGGACGACGATAACGGGGGTTTCAACCCCGGCAATCACAGGCGTAACGACTTCAACGCTTTCCTATGTGTGGAAGCACAAGAACCGCCTCTGGTTTGTGAAGAAAAACAGCAAGTCGGCCTATTACCTGCCCGTGGATTCAGTCGGTGGCGCGGCGTCCGAGTTTTCGCTTGCTGGCGTGTTTCAGAAGGGCGGATACCTGCTTTTCGGCTGCACATGGTCTGAAGATGCGGGCGACGGCATGGACGACCGGGTGGTGTTTGTGTCCTCCGAAGGAGAGGTTGCAGTCTATCAAGGTTCAGACCCTGCCAGCGCCTCTGCGTGGGGCCTTGTGGGGCTGTATTCAATGGCTCCGCCTCGGGGGCCAAAGTGCTTCATCAAAGCCGGTGGGGACGTGATTATCGGCACGGACGACGGAGCAATCCCGCTATCCGCCGTGACGACAAAGGACCCTGCGGCACTTTCGACTGCGGCTGTATCGGCCAAGATCGAAACCTCGTGGCGCAAGATGGCTCGGACGTGGGACGGCGTTCAGCCATGGGAAATGATCAAGTGGCCTGCTGAAAACATGCTTCTTGTCACCCTGCCGCATGACCCGACAACCTGTTTCGTGGCGAATGTCCAGACAGGCGCATGGGCCAAGTACATCGGGTGGGACGTGCAATGTGTCGCGCTGTTCAATAAGAAGCTCTATTTCGCCGACAAGAACGGCTTCGTTTATGCCGCAGAGCAGGGCGGATCGGACAACGGGACCAGCTACATTTCCCGCCTGTCCTACATGCCGACAGACCTAGGCTCCCCTACAGCGTTCAAGTCGGTTGGGCTGATGCGCGGTGTCTTCCAGGCTATCGGAAGCCCCACGGTCCAACTGTCGCTTTCGGTGAACTACGGGATTGCGTTTCCATCCCCTCCGACTATTTCGTCACCCGCTGGCGGATCGGGGGCGGTGTGGGACGTGTCTCTCTGGGACGTTGCCCTCTGGGATGACGATGGACTGAACAGCTTTATCGTCAAGCCAACATACGACACCGGCTGGGTTGGGGTTGGCGCTCAAGGCGAAACCCTCGCGCCCCAAGTGCAGATCGTGGTCAATGGAGCGGGGCGTCCTGACATTGAACTCGTCCAGATAGACCTGCTGGGCGAATCCGGGGCATCAGTAGTTTGACCTACGCAATATCGCTTGAGCGCGGCGACCTGAACTATCAGGAGCTAGAACCTTTGTATCGCCAGCACTACGGCGAAATGCAGCGCAGATTGGCAGAGGCCGAGGTCCATATCGGGGAATACAACCCGAAACTTGCCGACTACTTCACGGCATGGGCGGAAGGTTGGCTGCTGAATTTCGTGGTCAGACTGGATGGAAAGCCGGTTGGCTACAGCAACGTCTATCTGACGAATGACATGCACAACGGCGAACTTATTGCGATGGAGGACACGATTTACATCCTCCCGCAGCACCGCAATGGCATCGGCAGAAAACTTGCCAAAGCCGTCTTGGAAGAACTCAAGGGGCGCGGAGTGAAGCGCCTCGAAATCACAGCAGTCACAGATGTCCGCGCCACCAAATTGTGGGCGCGCATGGGGTTCCGCGAAGTGGCGACCCAGATGCGATACGTGTTCGAAGGGAATTAACAATGTGCGCTCCTAAGGCACCTAAGCCGCCAGATCCTAAAGACACGTCAGCAGCCCAGACCGGGACCAGTGTTGCCACTTCCATCGCAAACACGCTGCTGCAAAACGTCAATCAGGTTGGGGCCGATG
>Ga0116185_1004523_pt1 | contig 11285 bp, 11 predicted proteins | sample AD_JPNNA7_MetaG_FD_89754 | JGI IMG/M metagenome (GOLD analysis project Ga0116185, IMG submission 89754) | Active sludge microbial communities of municipal wastewater-treating anaerobic digesters from Japan - AD_JPNNA7_MetaG | ecosystem: Engineered > Bioreactor > Anaerobic > Digestate | place... | reverse complement strand
GATGCAAATAATAATATTACAACCACTGCCATCGACAGAAATTAATATTATAAGAGCAAACAGAAATCGTATTTAATTATTTTAATTTTGCGAAAAGCATAGATGTTGAATTAACAGGAGTAATCGTATTTCTCTTAGCACTAGGCTATTAATAAATATTTTTTTTATTTATGTTTATCGGTCATTATGGATTAGGATACATAGTAAAGAAAAAAGTTCCAGAACTCCCATTATGGTTGTTATTTACTTCGGTACAGTTGTTGGATTTAATTGCTTTTACATTTGTTTTGTTGGGGATTGAAAAAGCATCTTATCTTTCAAACAATAATCCTTTTTTTAGAAACCAATTGGATTTACCTTTTTCCCATTCATTATTAGGTGCTATTATAGTTTCATTAATTGTGTTTATTCTATTTTGGATTCAGAATAAAAAAAGATGGGCATGGATTTTAGGTTTATGTGTGTTATCTCATTGGTTTATTGATTTAATTGTTCACACAAATGATTTGCCGATATTATTTGGGACATATAAAGTAGGATTTGGTTTATGGAGCTTCCCCTACCTAACATATTCAATAGAGATACTTTTTGTTTTAATTGCTTGGCTGTTGATAAAGGAAAGAAATATTTTTTCGTATGTCATCTTATTTTTAATGATAGCCAGTTTCTCGGGAATGACTTTTAATAATGAGCCCGAAATAATGAAAAATAATGATTCTTTGCGAACTTCTGTTGTACTGATTTCATATGTTTTATTTATCCTTCTTGCCTATTTATATGATAGAAAGATGAAAAAAACTTGGCTTAACGCATGAATAATAACTAAGTCAATTTAATACTTAAATAATTCACCTATTTTCGAGCTTTGTCATAAAATAAGATTGTTCTGAACCCCCGCAATAATCTTTCACTTAAAAGTTCAATCCATTCAATGCTTTTGCTATCTATAAGCTAGAATTATTAAAAAATCAAAATTATTAAGAAACCCAAAATTATCTAGGATTTTCGTTCTTTTACCAATTGCCATTATTTCATTAATTAGGAATAATTATCTAACTAAAAAGGATAGTAAAGCCGAAAATCAAATTTCTAAGAAATTTATGCAAAAATATGGTATTCTAATCAATAAATTATCTGTGAGTTAGGGATGAGTTAGATAGATTGTAAATATACTCTCAGTTAGAATTCGACACGCAAGGCTTTTTCTTATTTACTTTTTGTCTTGATACAAAAAGTAACAAAAAGATCAAGGCTGTCAGAAAATTTATTCAAAACTACGGTTCTGTTTTCTCCCCGAAACCGAAACTCTTCATTTCAGAAAAATTGAATTCTTATATTGCGTTTTCTTAGCACAAGCCCATCTGCACAAATCAGAACCTTGTTTTGTATCAAAATTTCCTGAATGCCATTCTTCACTTTGAGTAAAAAACATGGTATTCTAATCTATTATTTTTCTGTTAGTTAGGAATGAGTTAGATAGATTGTCAATTTAAAATAGTCCAACGAATATTTTAAATTTTACAATTGTAATGCCGATGACATAGATGCTTTCGGTATAAAACGATTGCACCATCGTACCTACTTTTCCTCTAAGAGTAATATTGTTCGTTTTACATGAATGAAAGAATGATAATCACTTAAGAAAACAAACTAACGCTAAAGTTAAAAATTCGAAAAATATAATTACTTTAGTTTCGTATTATGGAAGCTTAACCTCAAGCATATAATACCAATTCGTTTAAGTATAAATAGCAAAATATGGAACATCCATTAATTGAAGAAAAAACGTTCGATAAAATTGACTTTAACAATAAACCTTTAACAAAAGGGGAATACGAAAACTGTCGTTTTCTTAATTGCGATTTTTCGAATGTAAGCCTCTCTGATTATAAATTTGTCGATTGTACGTTTTCAGTCTGTAATTTAAGTTTAGTTAAACTAAGCAATACCGCATTTAGAAATATTGTTTTTACCGATTGTAAAATGCTGGGGCTTCATTTCGATAGTTGTAACCCATTCGGACTATCTATTCGTTTCGAAAACTGTATTATTAATCATTCTTCCTTTTATAAAACAAAAATTAAAAAAACTGTTTTTAAAAATTGTCAATTACAAGAAGTCGACTTTACGGAATGCGACTTAACCGACTCCTTGTTTGATAATTGCGACTTAACAAGAGCCGCCTTCGACCATACTATTTTAGAAAAATCTGATTTCTCTACTTCTTACAATTATTCTATCGACCCAGAAATTAACCGAATAAAAAAAGCAAAATTTTCTATTTACCGACTCTCCGGACTTTTAGAAAAGTATGATTTGCGTTTTGAAAAAGAATAAAACAGCGTCTTTCTATGAAAAAAACGAATATAATTATTCTATTGGTATTTTTTGTTTTGAAAATAAATGCTCAAAGAGTTTATACAATAAGAGATAGCATAACAAAAGAAGTTATTCCATATGCAACTATTTTTTTTGTTCATTCAAATGGAGGTGGATTATATTCTGATGAAAAAGGAATGGTTGAAATTCCTGATACTATACAACAAATTAAAATAAGCCATTTATCATTTAATGATAAAAATATTTTTTGTAATAAAATTTTGAATAAAGAAATTCTTTTGACTCAAAGAAAACAATTATTAAAAGAAGTAATTATTAAAAATATAAAATATAAAAAAAAGAATATAGGATTTAATAATTCTAAGACAATTGCTAATTCTGATTTTGGAGGAGCTTCGGGCTTTTTAATAGCAGTTTATATTCCATACAACAATAATTGGAAAGAAACTCCAATAATAACAGAAATAAATAATAAATTTAAAAAAAATCTTTTCATAAAAGAATCCTATAAGTCAATATTACGTTTTGATTTACAATTACCAGGTAAGATAACAGGCGCACCAGATGGTATTTCTTTATTAAATACAGATTTAACATATAAAACAACTAAATTTAAAAGTAATTTAAGTATTCCGCTTCCTTTATCTATTAATTTTCCTAAAGAAGGTGTTTTTATTGTAATGGAATGGATAAGCGATGATGCTTCTATTAAATGGTTAAATCCATCCATTGCACTAACAAATGTGGAAACTACAAGTTATACTTGGATAAAACGAAAATTTAAAGGAGAAGAGTGGAGAAATATATTAAATGATCCTGGTTTGTTAAGATTTAAAGAAACAATATATAAAGGTAAAACAATTAACTTGTGTTTAGGTTTAACAATCATAGAATAGTTAATTTTATCTGGCATAAAAACCATATTTTTTTATATAAATCGGACTAAAATAAAAAAGAAAACTAGAATGAATTTTTTGAAAAAAATTTGTTTTTTGAAAAAAATATTTACCTTTGTCGACTCACTCTATATACAATAGGTTTAAAATTAAAAAATGGGAAAATTATTCGATAAACTAGCTGAAGATGTTCGTTTTCGCGAAGGTTTAAAAGCCTGCATCAACTGCGGAACATGCACTGCAATATGTGCCGCTGCTGAATTTTATAATTACGATCCCCGCAGTATTACCGATACAGTGCAAGGAAAAAACGACGATGAAATTTTGGCCCTTTTAAAAGGGGAACAAATTTGGTATTGTGGCGAATGTATGTCTTGTAAAACCAGATGTCCGCGTGGAAATACACCCGGGCTTATTATCTGTGCTTTACGTTCGCTTTCGCAGGAATTAGGCTATTTTACCGAATCTGAAAAAGGAAGACAGCAATTAGCGTTGAAACGAACCGTTGGACAATGGATTTTAGACTATGGATATTGCCTTTATTTAGAAGGCGTTACAACCGATATTCATCCGGAACAAGGCCCCATCTGGGACTGGAAACAAAAAAACTGGAGAAAAGTTTTTGACCGCTTGGGTGCTAATTACAAAGGAGAAGGACCCGGAATTTTGCGTAAAATCCCCGAAGAATCATTGGAAGAACTTCGTAAAATATTTGAAGTTACCGGCGGTAATGAACGCTTTAAAAAGATTGAAGAATTTTCAGCGAAAAAAGCAAAAGAAATGAACATCCCTTTCGATCAAACAAACGAAAACGATTATTTTAAATATATTTATTCGCATAACAGCAATAATCATTGCAATAAAGAATAACTTACTATGAAAACCGAAGGAAAACATGCCATCTGGAAAGATTATCAAAAAGATATTGCCGATGACCGCTATTTTTATGTAAGAAGTTGTGTTCGACAGAATTTTTTTCCCGGCGCCGAACAAACGTTTCTTAGAATTATGCGCGACGTACTAGGAAAGGATGTTTACGAACACCCTTGTCATACCACCTGTACCGGTATTGGATATCATTCCGATGTAGTCCCTTTCGATACTGCAATGACTGTAGTTGCACGTCAGTTTGCTCTTATGACCGAATCGGGATACGAAAATCTGGTACCTTCGTGTATTACTTCTTTTGGACTTTATACCGAAATATTAGAAACCTGGCATCATTTTCCAGAAACAGAAGCAAAAGTTAGAGAATACCTTAAAAAAGCCACCGGACGCGAATTTAAGATTCCTAAAAATTTAGCCCATGCCAGCGATGTTATCTATAAATTTAGAAAAGAAATAGCACAAAAAGCAAAATATAAATTAATTAACAAAAATACAGGCGAACCATTAAAAGTAGTAGAACATATCGGATGTCATTATGCCAAAATGTTTCCACATGTGGGAGTAGGTGGAGCTGAATATCCCTATGTTTTGGTAGGAATGGTAGAAGATTGGGGTGGAGAAATTGTTGATTATCCGGAACGCCGTCATTGTTGTGGTTTTGGTTTCAGGCAATACCTAGTTCAGGCAAACAGAGGTTATTCTGTTGCTTGCTCTCATAAGAAATTTGAATCTATGCAGCCTTATAAACCGGATATGATTATTACTAATTGTCCGGGATGCCCTATGTTTCTTGATAAATGGCAATATACCATTGCCGAAATGGAAGGAAAAACATATGGAAAAGATGGACACGGAATTCCAGTATTTACCTTCGAAGAAGTAGCCGGAATGGTTTTAGGATACGATCCTTGGGATATTGGTTTACAGGTACATCAAGTATCGTGCGAACCAATACTTGATAAAATGGGTATTCCATACGATCCTACTAAAAAATTTGCCGATAAGAGCGGACAATTTTTAGGAGCCCCAGAAAAACCAAGTGTGCTAAAAATTTGATATTTTTACCTCATGAATAAAAAAAGAATTATTGTAATTGGTGGCGGTATTGCCGGTATGGAAGCCGCTACTAACTTATCTGCCATGGGTTATCAAGTAACCCTTTTAGAAAAAGAGAACGAACTGGGCGGACATCTATTAGGTTGGGAAAAACTTTTTCCTACTATGCGACTAGGTAAAGATGTAATAGAATTTCTGAATAAAGGAATTGGGTTAACCCATATTCAAATTATTAAAAATGCCGATATTATTGATGCTCGTAAAAATGATTCTATATTTTCCGTTAAACTATCCGACGGCAGATCGTTTGAAAGCGACGCCATTATTGTAGCTACCGGTTACGATTTATTTGATGCTCGTAAAAAAGAAGAATACGGCTATGGAATATACGATAATGTAATTACTTCTGCCGAACTGGAAGAATTGTTTTTATCGGGAAAACCTATTGTTAACGCACTCGGAAAAACACCTAAAAAAATTGGGTTTGTTCATTGTGTAGGTTCGCGCGATGAAAAAGTCGGAAATGTATATTGTTCTAAAGTTTGCTGCGTAACTGCCGTTAAACAATCTATCGAAATTAAAGAAAAAATTCCCGATGCCGAAGTCTTTTGTTTTTATATGGACTTACGTATGTTCGGTATGCATTTTGAAACCTTATATAAACAAGCACAAGAAAAACATGCTGTTAATTTTATTCGCGGTCGTTTATCGGAAGCCTGCGAAAACATAGATGGTTCTATCTTAGTAAAGGTAGAAGATACCTTGGCAGCCCGTCCGTTAAGAATGAGCGTTGATTTACTGGTATTAATGGTGGGAATAACCCCTTCGGAAGGAACCAAAAAAATAGGAGCTATGCTAGGATTAAATTTTGGTCCGAACGGTTTTTATAAATGCATGGATCAACATACCATGACAACTGTTTCTAATGTACCGGGGGTATTTTTTGCCGGCTGTTGTATGGCTCCCAGAACCATTAATAATGTTTTTGCCGATTCGCGTTCGGCTGCATTAATGACCGCTAGTTATCTAGAAAATTATTCCATAGAAAAACGTACTATATAACCATTACTCCTATTATGAAGAATTTTGGATATACATTAAGCGAGGATCGACAGATTAATTACGACAAGAACGATAAAAAAATACTTGCTTATGTTAAAGAACACGAACCTTCCTTTAATATTTGTATTTCTTGTGGAACATGTACTGCTACTTGTAGTGCCGCACAGTTTACTAATTTTAATATCCGCCATTTATATACTTTATTAAAAAGAGGAGAAGTAACAACGCTAAAAAAAGAAATAGCAAAATGTATGTTATGCGGTAAATGTTTGTTGGCTTGCCCTCGTGGAGTAAATACCCGCAATGTTATTATTAAAATTAACCAAGCAATAGAGAAATATTCATTATGAGCTACGATCCTTTTGTTATTCCTTTTTCTGCAGGGGCTATTATATTATTTATTATTCTTATTTATAAATATACTTACTGGATAATTACTTTAAGCAAAGCCGATACATTTAAGCTTCTGAAAGGGCTTTTCAGTATTAAATTCTTTAAAGCCATTAAAGAGATCGTTTTAGAAAGTTTATTTCACCGGAGAATATTTAAAATAAATCCGGTACTTGGTTATATGCACATGAGCTTTGCGTTGGGATGGCTTTTATTAATATTGGGAGGAACGCTAGAAAATAAAATTCATTCGCATAAGCCTTTTAATGCTCCATATGAACCTATCTTTTTTAAATTTTTTAATCACGATATAAATGCATATCCATGGGCAAACGAATTTAAATTTGTAATGGATTTTCTCTTATTATTCGTTTTATCGGGAGTTCTTTTAGCATTTTTTAAACGTATTTATTCTCGTTTATTCGGAATGAAAAAAACAACCCGTTTAAAGTTGGGAGATTGGTTTGCCATGATGAGTTTATGGTTTATTTTCCCCTTACGTTTCTTGGCTGAAAGTTTTACAGCCGGAATGTATGATAATGGTGGTTTTTTAACAGGAAATGCCGGACGGTTTTTTGCTTCTTTTATTCCTTTGCAAGATGTTTCTTATATAGCCTGGTGGGCTTATTCTATTGCATTGGGAACATTTTTTGTAGCGCTCCCCTTTTCTCGCTATATGCACATTTTTACAGAAGTTGTTTTAATCTTTTTAAGAAACTTCGGTATTAAAAATTGTAAAGTTTACAATTCTTTTTCTGCTATTGAAGTAAATGCCTGTTCGCGTTGTGGTATTTGTATTGATAAATGTCAGCTTCTTACCTCCTCGCGTATTACTGATACACAAGGGGTATATTTCCTTCAATCTATTCGAAATAATGAAATTAAAGAAGAAAAAGCATTCGATTGCTTACTTTGCGGAAGATGTCAGGAATATTGTCCCGTAGGTATTAATTTAAATAATATTCGTATTTCGCGTCGTTTCGAATTTGCTACCGGTAATCAGAATTACGATTATATCTCGTCACAAGTTGAAAAAACAGCCCCAGTAATCTATTTTGCAGGGTGCATGACTCATTTAACGCCTTCTATTAAAATAGCGATGGAATCTATTTTAAAAACGGCCGGTATTGATTATTTGTTTTTAGATAAAAACGGAAGTATTTGTTGTGGCCGACCATTAGTTACCGCAGGGGAAATATTAAAAGCACATAAGCTAATAGAAAAAAACACCCAACTAATTAAAGATTCGGGGGCTAAAACTCTTGTAACTTCTTGTCCTATATGTCTTAAAGTATTTAAAGAAGATTATAAACTCCCTATTGAAGTTTTGCATCATAGTCAATATTTGCTTCGCTTAATTAATGAAGGAAAAATACGTGTTCATCATTCTAAAGAAAGTGCTGTTTATCACGATCCGTGCGAATTAGGACGAGGAAATAAGATTTATAAAGAACCCCGTGAACTTTTAAATAAAGTTGTTAATTTACAATCGGTTTCTCAAGAAGCTGAACTCGGTTTATGTTGTGGAAACAGCTTAGGTGGAGTTCAATTAAATACCGTACAACGCGATCTTATTCGGATTGACGCATTGAATGTGTTGCAAAAAAATAACCCTAATTATATTGCAACAGCTTGTCCTTTATGTAAGAAAACTTTTGTTAAAAGCGCCGAAACCGATGTAAAAGATATTGCAGAAATAATTTGGTTATCGATGCAAAATTCAAGAAAACCTAAATTTGTACACGAAATAAAACAACCCAAAGAAGAAGCTGTAATTGAACTATAAACAACTAGTTAATTAGCTGTTAACAGCCACTTTAATCTTTTGACCAACAAACAAAGTACTTTTATTGGTTAAATTATTTAATTTCTTAATTTCTTCTATCGAAGTGCATTTGTATTGATTCGCTATTCTCCACAACGTATCTCCCTTTTGAACAGTATGATAAACATATTTTATATTGACTGTTTTTTCAGTTGTTGTTGTTTTTTCTATCGTTGAATTCGTATTATCCTTTTCAATAGATTTAGAATTGCTCGTATCGGTTTTAGTTGCTAAAACAGTAGGATCTTTAACATATAATTTCTGACCCGGATAAATGGTGGTATTTTTTAAATTATTCCATTTTTGTATTTGAGCAATAGTACAATTATTACGGGAAGCAATAACACCTAATCCATCACCGGCTTTAACAGTATATTTAGTGGTAGTAGTAGAAATTGTTTCTTTGTTTGTGGAGGAATAATTTGCTTTTTTTTGCTGTAATGCTAATAAAGAATCTTTCTTTTTTATTTCTTTTTCTTTTTCCGTCATTGCTTTTTCTTCTTCAATCATAGCCAATGTTTTATAAGAATATATAGCTGTTTCATTGCTCATAAAATCACCGATATATTTCTGAGGAAGACTAAGCGTATATGGTTCTTCGCTACTTGCAGGAATAATGCCCATCTTATAACATGGATTTAAGTACTCAATTTTTTCTTTCGGAATATTTAAGGCTTCCGATATTTGGTCGAATGTAAGTTTTTGTTTCACCATCACGGTATCTACTTCAAAACTCATAAAATCGGGTGCAACAGGGAATATATTGTGTTCTGTAGCATAATTCATAACGTAGGTAACAGCGATAAATGCAGGAACATAGCCTCTAGTTTCTTTGGGTAGATATTTCTTTATTTTCCAGAAATTGGTTTCACCGTTCGATCTTCTTATTGCTTTATTTACATTTCCGGGACCTGAATTGTATGCAGCTAAAACCAGTGCCCAGTCTTTATAAATAGCATATAAATCTATAAAATGCCTACAAGCAGCATCGGTCGATTTAATAGGGTCAAAACGATCATCGGTATATGAAGTTACTTTTAAATCGTATCGTTTACCTGTTGTATAAATAAACTGCCATAATCCATTTGCTCCCGCTCTCGATTTAGCAACCGGATTTAAAGCAGATTCAACAATAGCTAGATATTTTAACTCCATTGGGATTTTATATTTGCTAAGATATTCTTCAAAAAGAGGGAAATAATATTCGGAAAGTCCTATTAAACGACCGGTCATATTTTTCTTTTTTATTGCATATAAATCGATAAATCCCTTCACATCTTCATTATATACATATTCAAAAGGAGAAGATGAATTAAGCTTTGCTATTCTCTGTTCATAAACAGAATCGCTGAAAACAGGAATATAGTCTGGAGCGTAATTATATTTATTTAATTTTTTAGTGTTGGTGGAAAAATTACAATTTTCGAAACATTTTAGAATGGCTAAACTGTCTAATGCTTCCACAATTGGGTTATCTTTATTCAATACGAAAGAAGAGACAGATTTACCGATGGTATCTTTTACTGATTGGGCATATAAAAAAGGACCCTCCCAAATCAATAATATAAATGCTATCAAGTAAACTATTTTTATTTGTTTCATATTTTTAAAAATTAATGATTTAACCTTTTTATCAAATAATAAACGCCGGAAAAAATTAAAAATTTTATACCGAAAGCATATATGTAATATTCCAATAAATTGTACTATAACATATATGTCATCGGCATTACCATTGCAAAATTTAAAATATCCGTTGGACTATTTTAAATTTGCAATTGGTATAATTTTCTAATTTGCAATATACAAACTTTTTTACAAATTTTTAATACCCAAACCCCATTTTCAACAACAATGTATTGTTAATAAGTATTAAATCCTGATTTTAATAAATAAAATCAGGATTTAATAAATCAATAAATTTATTTTAAAAACTGCTACTCTTTGGGGGTTTCTTCTTTTTCAGATGGTGCTATATCTTTATCTGTTTTAGCAGCATCTTTAAACTCTTTTACTCCTTTGCCTAGCCCTTTCATTAATTCCGGTATCTTTTTCCCGCCAAAAAACAAAAGAACGACAACTAAGATTAAAATTATTTCGAGTGGACCTATTCTACCCATAATATTGTATTTTTAAAATTAAATTTTTTTGTTTACTAACAATAACTCTTTTAGCAACTACCTCCATTAAAAAACACTATTTTTTAAAAAAATCTACAAATAGCTTTTTAAAATCTACTGGTTATAGTAGTAATAATAACTATAGTAGTTGTAGTAATAATAGCTGTAATAGTTGTAATAATAGTAGCTATAATAATTATAATAATAGCTATAATAGTTATAGTAGTAATAATAGCTATAATAGTTATAGTAATAATAGCTATAATAGTTGTAATAATAATAGCTATAATAGTTATAGTAATAGCTGTAGTAGCTATAATAACCGGAATAGCTGTAATAATTATAATAATAACTATAATAGTCGGAATAATAACTATAATAATTGTAGTAACCGGAATAGCTGTAATAGTTGTAATAATAGCTATAATAGTTGTAATAATAGTAATAACTGTAATAGTTATAATAGTAATAACTATAATAGTTATAGTAGTAATAATAGCTGTAATAATTGTAGTAGTAATAGCTGTAATAATTTCCTTCGGAGTTTCCTTCCGGAACACCTACACCTTCTGGTGTTTGGCTATTACGGATCAATCTGAAAAGTTGGGGGGAATAAACTAAATTTCTAATTTAGCCTAAATAATATTTAAGTTATGTCCAACGTTTCATCCATAGAAATGATTCTGCCAGAAGGTTTGTTGAATTATT
>Ga0116185_1004520_pt1 | contig 11297 bp, 9 predicted proteins | sample AD_JPNNA7_MetaG_FD_89754 | JGI IMG/M metagenome (GOLD analysis project Ga0116185, IMG submission 89754) | Active sludge microbial communities of municipal wastewater-treating anaerobic digesters from Japan - AD_JPNNA7_MetaG | ecosystem: Engineered > Bioreactor > Anaerobic > Digestate | place... | reverse complement strand
TCCTCGAGCTTGAATCGCGCGGGAGCGTCGGCGTCCTCGAGCCTGGTCGTCGTTGGCGCGCCGTCCGTAGCGAACACGGTCTTCTCGCCGCGCCAGGCAAGGGTATGACGGCCGAACTCGTCGTACAACCGCACCAGCCAGGGCGTTTGGGTGTTGTTGTCGACCTGGTACCCGCGGCAGTCGTCCGTAATGTCGCCGTTGAACATCTCGCTGCGGAACTGAAAACCTCCATTGACGCTCTCATCGCTGATGATGCGGTGGCGGAGCTTCAGTTCGAAGTCTTCGAGCTTTCCTCCCTGCCAGACGAGGTAATGGTTGCGGCTGGTGGGATGTTCCGCGGTGATCTTGGCTGTAATGGCACCATCCTCTACGGACCAGAAGCTCGCGTCCGCGGCTTTCCATCCGGTCAAGGTTTTCCCGTCAAAGAGGGATTCGAATCCCGGTTCATCCGTAAGCGGCGGCAGGGGATCGGGTTCGACGGCAGGCGCAGCGGCCTGTGTTTCTTGGGGTACCGCACTCGGGCCAAGGAACAGCAGCAGACATGATACAGCGACGATTCCAAGCGCTTTCTTCTCCATACCAGCCCCCTTAAGCACCGTGAACGACAAGGCATAGGCGCACGCCATTATAGCAAACGAGGGTCTGCCATCCGCGCAAATGCCTATTTGGCAGCCAGGGTTTCGGGAAACCGGGCCACGCAGAAATAGCCGAAGACCACAAAAGCCAGAAGCAGCCCGAAGGCGAAGATCGGGTGGGGTTTCAGGATGCGCCGCGCGTCTTCCGAGAAGAATTTGGGCATCACGAGGTAAAGGACCAGGCCCACGGCCAATGCTTGCAGGGGGGTGAGGAGAAGCCCGTCCAGCACTGCTCCCAGCTTGACGAGGAACACCGGTTTCAACCCCAACGTATAGACAATAACCATGTTGGACAGGGCATAGCAGACCAGGATGAAGCGGAACTGGTGTTTCCACGGATATCGGCCCACACGGGGAACCAGCAGCCGGAAACAGTCCGCCAGCAATCGAGGCCAGCCCGCAAACTGGCCCAGCATCGTGCTGATCATGGCCGCCAGCCCGGACAGGATGAACAGGTGCGCGCCGATAGCGCCCCATTTCTCACTGAAAATGCGCGATAGCTCGAGCGCCACGTTCGAACCGTCGGGGGCGATCTGGACGGGTCCCAGGACGCCCGCTCCCGCGATCATGAACGCCGAGGTCACCGTGACCCCGATCAGGAAGGCCATTGTGGCGTCCAGATAGACCGCCCGGCACCATCCCCGGAGATTCCTGGCGGTTTCGGCATCGATTTGTTTGAGTTCGCTGGGGTCGAGGGGGCGTCCGTATTCCTTTCCCTTCGTCATGCCGTAGCCCGCGCCAAACACCCAGTAGGTGTACCAGACCTGGCTGGCAAATCCCCCGGCCGCCCATCCCAGCAGCGGCAGGATCTCGCCCCAGGGGGCCGGGCCTATCGCGTATTTTTCTACTGCCCACGCGGGGAGGTTAGGCGCCTCCAGTCCAATCAGACCGAAGAATACCTCGCTCCACCCCGGCCAAGTCGTGCAGGCAACATCGAACACCCCAATGATAATCAGCGCAACAAGGACCGACATGACTTTCTTGAGCGGGTCAAACTTGCCGCTCCAGACCAGCGCAATCACTGCCAACGTAATCGCCCAACCAAGAATGAACTCGGGGAGCGGAATGAAATATGCCGCGAATAGGGCAGCCACGCTCGCCAAAGCCCCTGTAGCAATCGCTCCGGAACAAATCTGACCCATCAAGACCGGCCAAATCACCCAGTTGCGGGGGCCTGGCGTCCTTCCCATCATATCGACCATGCACTCGCCCGTACACACCGTGTAGCGGGCGCCCGCTATTCCAATCCACAGCTTGGCAAAGATGGCTATTGCCGGGACCCATAACGCGGCGACCCCCAGAATCGCCCCCGTACGTGTAGACAAGACCACTTCGCCCGAGCCGATATACTCGCCGCACCACACCAGGCCCGGCCCCAGCACCATCAGCAGCGCCAGCCCGCGGGGAGGTGCGCCAATGCAATTTCTCCGGCCCTCTGCCTTCGTCTCGGATTCCATAGGCCAGTTGTCCCCAGTTAAGGTGCCCCCTTACGACGCACATACTACCGGCACAGACAGGAGGGGTCAATAAATGCTGCCCCTCGCAAAAAACACGGTTTCGATGTAGTATGGGTGCGGGTTGTAGAGAAACTTGGCGTATGAATCTGGGGTATGCCTCCCGCGAACGGACGAAAGGAGGCGGAAGATGAGTGCCAATCCCCATCGCTTCCATGCCGGATGGTCCGGCTGTTGGCTTCTTGCCTTGGCAGTGGCCTTCGCGGCCGGATGCCAGAAAGCCCAGTCGCCGGTGGCGGGCGGACGCGAAGTGGAACCGGAGACCGCCCCTCCAAGCCAGCCGGAGCCGGCAGCATCCCCTGCCGGAACCGCCACTGCCGTACAAAAAACCGCCCCTGCCGGCGAACCCGCACAGGAAGGAGGAAAGTCAATGAAACTCACCATCACCAGTTCCGCTTTCGCGGACCAGGGAACCATGCCGCGGCGGTATACGGGCGACGGCGACGATGTGTCGCCTCCGCTGGCATGGTCCGGCATCCCTGAGGGGACACAGTCCTTGGCCTTGATCTGCGACGATCCGGACGCGCCGGTCGGCACCTGGGTGCATTGGGTGATCTGGAACATCCCAGCCGGTGAGACGGGACTTGCGGAGGGCATCCCGCCTGAGGAACGGGAGTTGTCTAATAGTGCTGTGCAGGGCACAAACGACTTCCGGAAGACCGGCTATGGCGGCCCCGCACCGCCTCGCGGGCCCGTCCACCGATATTTCTTCAAGCTATACGCGTTGGATATGACCCTCGACCTGGCGCCCGGCTCAAAGAAAGCAGCGCTGGAAAAGGCCATGCAGGGTCATATCCGGGCCCAAGCTCAACTTGTTGGCCGCTATAGCCGTTAGGAGCAGCTGTTGTAACACCATCGCCGAGAGTACGCCGAGGTACCGGAGGCCACTCAGTTGGAGGGTCGGCGTGACTGCGCAAACCCTTTTCCGAAAATGCACCCGATGTGCTAAAGTATGCGGCCAGACAGAGTTGCACGGATATGGGCGGACAACATGCCAGCGGAAACCGCGAAGAGCGAATACAAGCCGGGTGAATACATCGCCAAGCGCTATGAAGTAAAGAAAGTGCTAGGAAAAGGCGGGATGGGCATGGTCTATCTGGTGCTGGACCATAAGTCCGGCGAAACCATCGCCTTGAAGACGATTCGCCCCGAATACACCACCAGCGGTGCTGCCTTACACCGGTTCGGCCGCGAAGTCCGCACCATTCGCAAACTCAACCACCCCGGCATTGTGCGCATCCGCGACGCCTTCCGTTGTGACAGGCTGGTCTTTTACACCATGGACTACGTCAAGGGTTGGAGCCTCCGGGACATCATCCGCGAGCGCTCGCGCCTGGGTTTAGGCTCGACCACGCGCATCCTGGCGCTTGTCGCTGACGCGCTCCAGCACGCCCATCAGTTCACGATTCATAGGGACCTGTCGCCGGAGAACGTGATGGTTCTCGCCGACGGCTCGATCCGCTTGCTGGATTTCGGCTTGGCGAAACTTACCGATACCGAACCCGCGTTCACGCGGATCGGTGTAACCCTCGGGAAACATCCTTATCTCTCCCCCGAACAACTCATCAGCGCAGCGGATGTGGACCACCGGACGGACATCTACGCCCTCGGCGTAATGTTCTACGAGATGCTCACAGGGCAACTCCCAGAGGACGACAAGACGATCACCGGCGTGGTTCCTACGCTGCCTGAAAGCTGTGACATCTTCTATGAAAAGGCTACAGCCAAATCGCCGGACGCGCGTTTCGCTACAGCGGGCGAATTCCGCAAAGCGCTCTTGGGCCTGTATCGGGCCGTACGGCCGGAATCTGCTCCCGCATCCCAAGTGCCCGTCGGCAGGCCGGTAACCGGTCCCCCGGCGGCGCCGGTTCGGGAGCCAAAGAGCTTCTGGGAGCGCCTGAAGGCGCTGTTTCGCTGGCGTGCCCCGGGCAAAGTGCGCGGAAACGACTAGCTGATCCCGGGTTCATTCACAGACAGTGCCGTCCACGGCAGGCAATGGCTCGGCCTTGTCGGAGTATACCGTCCCAGCCGGCGTCCCGCCATGGACTTCCAGGAACTCCAGCATACGCGCGAACGCCTCCTTGCGTTCTCTCCAATGGCTATAGTCGAATGCGTGGCCGCGGCCCTCGAAAAGCATCAGGTCCGTGGGAACGCCAAGTTCCGCCAACCGGGCATGTGCGTCCACGGACTGCTCAGAATGAACGATGGAATCCCTTTTCCCGTGGATGAAGAAGATGGGTTTGCTGAAGGGACGCGCATAGGTGACCGGGGAGGCGTAAACATAAGGGTCCTGCCCCTGCGCTGCCCAGTCCGCCTCCCTTACGAACTTCCAAACGTACGAGCGCCAGACCGGATTGAACCACCGCCGCTCGGGCGGGTCTCTGAACTTCGTCAAATCCACCGCTCCGTATAAGCTGATGGCGGCGCTGACGGCGCTCGAGACCCCGGTATTCTGCTCGCCCTCGAACCCGTCCTCCGGCACAGACGTTGCCAGAAAAGCCGACAAATGCCCCCCCGCGGACGCTCCAAACGCGAAAATGCGGTCTGGGTCAACCCCGTATTCGCCGGCATGGAGCCGCACCCAGCGCACCGCTCCTTTGACGTCGTAGAGGCAGTTCGGAAATGCATAACGCGGCAGGATTCGGTAATCGACAGCGAAAACCACGTATCCGCGCCGGGCAAATTCGTGCAGGTACCACCATTGCTGCGTACGGGGCCCATGCAGCCAGGCGCCTCCATGTATGGCTACAATAGCGGGAAGGGGCTCCGCAGGGCGTGTTTTCACCTGATAGACGTTGAGGCGGAGCTGCCGCCCGAGCGGTCGGGCATAAGGAACGCCTCTCTCCACCCGCAGGTCGCGGGCGCACGAACAGAAGAAGCAAACGAAACAGACGGCGGCAACCAGGAGTTTCAAACGCATGGCCAAGAATCATAGGCGTGCCGGCTAGAGAAATGCAATTCCGCACCCGCCGGTGCACTCTGTGAAACTTTTGCCTGTATTGTGATATTTACCGTACAGGTTCGAGAATAGTTCAGGTTGATCGGTAGTGGTGACTCTGCTACGATCAGAGCGGTACCGTACCTGTTCAGCCACGGCCACATTAACGGAAAGAGGAAGAGAGAGAAATGTCACACAAATCGTCTATGAAACTCGCCATCTTGGGTTTGGTTATCATCGCTGTCGCGGCAGGCGGCTGCGGTGGCAAGAAGGGCGCGCAGATTACGCCCGACCTGACCACGGACAGCGGCGCAGGCCGTACCACGGGGCCCGAGACCACGACAGGAACGGGCTTGCCCGATATCAATCAGGAGAATGTTATTTTCGAAAAACTTGGCCAGGCTGGCACGGTGTATTTCGCTTACGATAGTTCAGAGCTCAACCCCACGGCTCTTACCACGCTAAAACAAAATGCCGAGCTCATCAAGCAGCTGCCCAACACGCTCATCCAGCTCGAAGGGCATTGCGATGAACGCGGAACACAGGAGTATAATCTGGCGCTGGGCGAACGGCGGGCCATGGCCGTCCGCGATTATTTGATCCGCCTGGGAATCTCGGGCGACCGTCTGGTGACGATTAGCTACGGAGAAGAAGATCCGGCGGATCCCGGCCACACCGAATCGGCTTGGGCAAAGAACCGTCGCGTCGAATTCAACCGCGCGAACTAAGTGAGGTCTCCCATGCGTGTTTCCACCATGATTGCGGCCCTTATGCTGGGCATCCTCGTGTTGACGGGGTGCGCTACGACATCCACGTCCAACGACCCCGTGGCGAACACCATCTATGACATGCACCGAAAGGTGGCACGCCTGGATAAAGACTTGGGAAGCACCGTCGAGCATTTGAACGAAACGGCTGCCGACCTCGGCGTGCGGGTAAACGAAAGCAACGAGCAGGCGCGCCAGATGCAATCGATGGTCGAAGAGAACCAGCAGAAGCTCGCCCAACTCGAGAGCAAGCTGGATTCCCTGACCGTCACCCTCTATAAAGCCCTGGGCATTACGACGCCGTCCGGCGCCACACCCAGCACGGGCTGGGGTGCGCCTTCCGCGCAATCGGACGTCGTTCCCGGCCAAATACAGGTCGAGCCCCCAAAGGCCGCCGCGACCGCACCCGCGGCAGCGGCCGCGCCCGGTCTTACCTCCGAGCCCGACCCGCTGGCCCATACGGCTGAGAGTGCTCCCGCGGCGCCCGTGGCGCCCGCCGCGCCTGCGGCCGCACCACTCGACCCTGTGCCCGCCTACAATCAAGCCATGGAAGCCTATCAGCGCGACCAGTTCGAGGAAGCGCTGAAACTCTTCTCGGATTTCTCGACGCGATTCCCGGACAGCGAGATCTCCGACAATGCCCAGTTTTGGAAAGGCGAGTGTCTCTACAATCTGGGCCGTTACGACGAGTGCATCGCCGAGTTCGAGAAGCTTCGCACCAATTTCCCGGACAGCGCCAAGGTGCCTTACGGCATGTTCAATCAGGCTGCGGCCCATTTGAAACTGGGGCAGCAGCCTCAGGCCATGGAGTTGCTCCAGAATCTAGTGGAGAACTACCCCATGACCCCGGCCGCCGCGCGTGCACGTTCGAAGCTCGAGGAGGTCAAAGGCAACTAGCTCGGCGACGAGGACCGGCTGTTATCATGAGTGTGCGGCAAAGCGCGGGACCCGTTCCCGCGCTTTTCTGATGTCCGAGCAGGAGAGAGACCCGAGTGATGAAGTACTACATGGGATTGGACGCAGGAGCAACCAAGACCTTCTGCCTTGTTGCGGACGCGCAAGGTTGTATCGCGGGTTTTGGACGCGGCGGCAACGGAAACTATGAAAATCAGGGGGTTGAACCGGCGGCGCGAGAGAACCGTAAGGCCGTGGAAGGCGCCCTGGCGGATGCCGGCTTCGCCCTCGAAGACATCGCCTGCATCGGGATGGGCATTGCCGGAGCCGACCTTCGCGAAGATTTCGACATGCTCGAGCGCGAAATCTACACCCCCTTGTTTGGAAAGACCCGCCGCGTGTTTCGCAACGACTCGATGGCCGCCATGCGCGGAAGCGTGCGCACCTCTTACGGCATCGTCATCGCTTGTGGAACCGGCGTCATCGCGGCGGGCATCAACCGGAACGGCCACGAAGCCCGCGCGGGAGGACTCAACGAGGAGTTCGGCGACTTGTGGACCGGTACCATCATCGGCCGTCAGGGACTCTATGCCGTCTACCATGCCCGCGACGGTATCCGCCCGCGGACCCTCCTGACGGACCTCTTCGTGAAACAGTCCGGCTGCGGAGACGTCGAGGAATTCTTCTACAAGATGTACCGGCGCGAACTCTCCGTGGATGACCTTCAGCCGATGGCCAAGATCGTCTTCGACGCCGCCTTTGAAGGCGACGCCGTGGCCATCGACATCCTGAGGACCGCCGGGAAGTATCTCGGGGACATGGTAATCGCCGTAGCCCGCAAACTCGACATGACCCGACAGCCCTTCGAACTGGTCACCGCGGGCAGCGTGTTCAAAGGGAGCAGCCCCGTGCTCAAAGATTGCATGATGGCTCGCGTACACGAGGTCTGCCCGGAGGCTGCCGCCGTAACGCCCGTCTACGAACCGGTGGTGGGCGCCTTGCTGATGGCCCTCGAGACCGATATTGACATGAACGGCGCCTTGTACGAAAATCTTACGGAAAGCCTCCGTCAGGCCGAGAAACGCTATAATGTGGAGTTTACCGCCAAATAAGCCATGCGAATACGCCCAGCTTACGTCATCATTCTCATCGTTATTGCACTAGGCGCGTTTGTCATCTATGCCGCCCTGAGTGGACGCGACGCCCCCGGCTCCGGAACCGTCGCGCGGCCATCCAAGCCGTCAGACATCGGTATGCTGCCGCCCGTAGATGTAAACCAGGAGTTTGTACCCATAATTGAAGTGGAGACCGACACCTTCGACATGGGTACCATACCCAACAGCGAACCGACCACCAAGACAATGACTGTAAAGAACGCCGGCCGCGAGAAACTCGTCGTTCGGGAAATTACCACCACGTGCGCATGCACGACGGGGAAGCTCGCCTCGATGGAAATCGGGGCGGGCGAGACGACTACCATGGAAATCACCGTCGATCCGGACCGCGTCTCCGGGTTCCTCTCGGAAAAGCGCCTGACCATCATGTGTAACGCCCCAAACGCCCCCATGAAGAACGTCGATGTGATTGCCCGCATCGACCCGGAGTTCGAAACGGAGCCCAACGTGCTGGATTTCGGCGAGGTCGAGAAGGGCCAGACGCCTCAGCGCCAGCTCGTTCTGCGTCAGGTTGGCAACGAACCCATCGAGCTGCTCGACGTCAAGAAAATGGACCAGGCCGACAAGGGTGTCTCCCTTACATATTCGAAACGGCCGGAATCAGATTGGAAGACACCCGGCAAGCCCGAATTTCTCATCACGGCAACCCTTGAGCCTTGGATCCCCATTGGCGAGTATTCGCAGCCCTTCGTGATGACGACTTCCTGCAAACGCGTGCCCCGCTACCGCCAGTTCGTCAAAGCGACCGTGAAGGCATTCTACGAGTTGTCGCTCAAGCAGATCGTCTTCACCTGGCACGCGTCACAATCCAAGGATGCCCCGGCTGGCTCCGTGACCGTGCAGGCCGACCGTCCCTTCGACATGCTCGACATCAAGGTGACAGGCGAGGATTTCATCGTTAAGACCGCGCCCGGGCCCACCCCGAACAGCACCATCATCGAAGTCTATCTGACGGAGAAGTCGACTCCCGGAAGGAAAAACGAGAAGCTTACATTCTCCGTCAAGACGCCGGACGGCATCCCGTTGCCCAACATCATTCCAGTAAGCGGCACCATCTTGGACATAAAATAGGCCATTGCGGGCCGTTCCGGCGGCCTGAAACGGGGAAACGTCACTTATTCACCCGGTTGCGTGGAGAATTTACACGATGATTACGGAATCCGCCGCGCGCCAGCGCCTCGAGGAACACGGCCAGGAACACGTGCTTCGTTTTTGGGCTCAGCTCAGCAATAGCGCCCGCGAAAACCTCTTAGCGCAAATCGGCGCCATCGATTTCAGGCTGATCAACCGCCTGATCGAGCGATGGGTGAAGAGTGAGCCGCCCGAGGAACGTTTCGACCGGATTGAGCCCGTCCCGCTAATACCGCAGGGCGGGGGAAAGGATGCGCGGGACGCCTGGAACGCGGGGGAGGAGGCGCTGCGCCAGGGCCGCGTGGGACTCCTGCTGGTCGCGGGAGGCCAAGGCACGCGCCTGGGTTTCGGCGGGCCCAAGGGCGCCTATCCCATTGGCCCCATAACGAAGAAGAGCATTTTCTGCTACCACGCGGAAAAGATCCGCAATCTGCAGCGCCGCTACAAGTGCGTCCTGCCCTGGTACATCATGGTGAGTGATGCCAACCATGCGTCGACCCAGGCCTTCTTCGAGCAGAATCGGTATTTCGGACTCGAACCCGCCAACGTGCTCTTTTTCGAGCAGCGCATGGTGCCCTGTATAGACCAGAACGGAAAGTTCATGCTCGATGAACCCGGCGCCCTTGCCATGAATCCCAACGGCCACGGCGGCGTCATCCCGGCGCTCGTGGACAACGGCATCGCTGAAGATGCCCGGAACCGCGGGATCGACACCCTGAGCTATTTTCAGGTCGACAACTGGGCCGTCAAGCTCGCCGACCCGCTGTTCATCGGCTATCACGTCATGCGCAACGCGCGGATGTCTTCGAAGAACCACCGGAAGAACAGGCCTTGTGAAGCCGTGGGCGTTCATTGCGTTTGCGACGGCGTGTACCGCGTGATCGAATACACCATGCTCGACATGTATCCCCAATTGCTCGAAACCGATGCCGCGGGCAACCTGATACACTCCGCCGGAAATCCTGCCATCCACATCATTGACGTTGGATTCATCGAAAAGCTGAACGCCAGTTACGACGATTTCCCGTGGTGGCGCGCCCACAAGAAGATCCCCTGCGTGAACGACCAAGGCGAGCGCATCGAACCCGCTGAACCCAACGGCTACAAGTTCGAGACCTTCATCTTCGACGCCCTGCGGTTTATCGGCCATGAGCCCGTCGCACTCGAAATCCCGCGCGCCGGCGAGTATACACCCATTAAAGCATACGAGGGCGACAACAGCGTGGTCGCCGCGCGCGAATCCATGCGCAATCTCTGGGGAGGGTGGTTCGAAAAAGCCGGATTCCCTGTGCGGCGGGATGCCGCCGAGAAAGTCGCCGTCGACATCGAGATCAGCCCTGGTTTCGCCCTCGACGAAAACGAGTTCATCGAACGCGCCAAAGGCCACATATACGACGCCCTCTCCGATATCGCCATCGGCCCCGGCGGCAACATCGAGAACCGGTGACCAAGTCGACTCTGCTACGGCAGGCCGCCAGATGAGCAACGCTTTTCGGCGAGCTCCCGAAGAATGACCGGCGGGGGCGCCGGTCCCACAATTCTTTCCCGAGAGCCACGTTCACGAGATTGCGCGCGATGCCTGAGGAGGACAGACCGTCCACGGTCTCTCCACCGCCCGGCTACGAACTCGTTCCGCCCCCGGCGCGGTGAGGTTTGGGGCTGCTGGCCACGAGGGCAAGGCATTCCTCCATCAGGTGCTCACCCGCAAATTCGCCCAGGTTCATTCCCGAAACGTATTCGTACCGTTTGAAGCTGTTCCAATCGACCTTGGCCATGATATAGCCGTAGGCGTCGTTCGTCAGCCCGAACAGAAAATTGTGCTCGCCGTTCATGTTGCGTTTGAGATAATACCCTATATTGGGCAGCGCCTCGCCGGGAATGGTCAGAATCTGCGCATTACCGATATTCACCAGGTTCATCTGCGTGACTATCGTGTTGCCGGGATTGAGGGTCATCCCGATCGGCGACGCGGAAGCGATCATGCGGAGCTCCTCGGAGTCCACGTCGAACGTGACGTCCTTGGCCGTGCAGTACAGGCCGGGATTCTCTTGCACGGGCGCCTCGGCCACGATGCGGAGCGCCTCGTCCGCAAGCAGGTTGCCGATGCGCTGGCATTCCTCCCAGGTCTGAATGTCCTTGCCCTCGGGCCCGCGGCAATCGGCTGTAACCATGCCGCCCTGAGCGCTATTCATGAAGACAGCCGTACCGCCGCCTTTAGCGGCCACGCGGTCGTACAGCGGGCC
>Ga0116185_1004507_pt1 | contig 11317 bp, 11 predicted proteins | sample AD_JPNNA7_MetaG_FD_89754 | JGI IMG/M metagenome (GOLD analysis project Ga0116185, IMG submission 89754) | Active sludge microbial communities of municipal wastewater-treating anaerobic digesters from Japan - AD_JPNNA7_MetaG | ecosystem: Engineered > Bioreactor > Anaerobic > Digestate | place... | reverse complement strand
CGTTCATATAAAGCTGTTTGTAATGAAAAAAAGGACGGTTTATGTCATTTTTCTTGTAACGGGAATGGTGTTCTTTGATTCGATAGTGAGAAGTTCAGGTGTGGCAACAGGAGTTTATGAAGCGCTCAAAGGTTCCAATCCGGCTGTGTTTGTTTTTCTTGTTCCGATGATATGCGGAGTTCTGACAGGGATAACTATCGGATTTGTTTCAATATCTTTTCCTGTGATATATCCGTTCCTTGTTGTGAACGGGGTTGTTGACATGAATTATCTGCTTCTTGGTTTCATAGGCGGATTCATGGGAGTTATGCTTTCACCGATGCACCTTTGTCTTATTGTTACGACCGATTTTTTCAAGACGACACTGAAAGATGTTTATCCATACATTATTAAAGCAGGTGTTCTTACATTGGCAGGTGGAGTTTTGTATTATTTAGGGATGAAATTAACCTGACTGTAGGGGTTGACCCGCGTGTCAACCCGTGTTTGTCGGGGCATTATTTTGACAAATCGGTGGGCGGAGTTTATTATTTTGCAGAGATTAAGGATGCTGAAATTATAAGCATAATAGAAGGTTGAAGTAATGATCACGATCACAAACAATCAGGGTAGAAAGATTTCAATTCCAATGTCTGAGCTTGAATTCACTGCGATGCGCTCAACCGGTCCGGGCGGTCAGCATGTCAACAAGACCAGCAGTGCGGTTCAGCTCCGGTTCGATATTGAGAGCTCTTCCCTTCCTTTGTTCGTGAAATCAAAGCTTCTGACAATGAATGACCACAGGATAACCTCTCAAGGCGAAGTGATCATAAAAGTCACTGACGACCGTTCCCAGATACAGAACAGGGAAACCGCAATTGAAAGGTTTAAGGAACTGATAATCAAAGCGGCTTTCGTTCCCAGGAAGAGAAAACCGACAAAACCGACAAAAAGCTCCATCGAGAATCGGCTCAAATCAAAAAAGATCAGAAGCGAAGTGAAAAAAATGCGCAGTTTCAAAGAACTATAAATTGACAAAAATCGGGCTGTACAGTATTATTTTGCGCGTGTTCTTCCACTTGTTCAGGAGTTTCACATGAATGAAAAGATCTACCGGCTTCCAAATGACGAAAGAGATTACAGTTTTGAAGAAATCGCAGCTCTTATTCTTGACGGCAGACTGGTAAAAAGGTCGCATATCTGGGAAAAATCAATGACAGACTGGGTGCGTCTCGGTGCCTGTCAGGATTTTACAGAAATATTTAAGGAATACGACCTTATGGCAGAAGAAAAGGTCAAGCAGGTTCTCGGTACGGACGATGAAACTCAGAAAAAACGCGAACTAAAGCAGATGATGGAGGATGTGGGAAGCGAAGAGCAGAACATCGAAGTTAAAAAAGATAACCACTTCAAATGGGTGATCATTGCGTTATTGATAATTGCGGCTCCAGTGGTTTTTTTCAGTGGTTATCAGCTTTTTATACAGAAAAACATTGAAGATGATCCGCAGGAAGTTAAGTTCGATGATATAAACATCGAAGACATCAGATTCGGCTCCGGCGTAATGAAGATCGATGATATCAAGGGAATAACAGTTAAAAAAGTGGCAAAAAAGGAAGAAGATCTCATTCTTAAGGAGCTCCTTCTTGAAATAAGGAAAGAGAACGAAGCTATTGAAAGTCAGGAGCAGCAAGCCGAATCAGAAAAACCGAAAGAAAAAAAGAAAGCGGGACTTTTTGATACTGTCACTGATGAAGAACTTGATGCCTTCAGAAATTCATTCATGAAAAAAGTAGGGTCAAAAACTGTCGGATCAAAAGTCAAAACCGAAAGCAGTTTCGCTTCCGGAGGAGAAGAGCTGACTCAGAAACAGATAAATGAAGTCGTCAAAAACAACTACTCTTCAATAAAATACTGCTATGACAAAGCGCTTAAAAGCAATGAAGGGATCGGTGGAAAAATGGAGATCACTCTTCATATCATCGGAAGCGGTCAGGTGGCAAAGGTCATAAACGAAACTCCGAAGTTCAAAGGGACGGAAATGGACAGATGCATAACAGAGCAGATCAAGAAAAAATGGAAATTTCCCCCATTCAACGGAACCCTTTCAACAGTTACCATACCGTTCCTTCTTTCAGCTCAGTGAGCAGTCAAGATGGTCAAGAAAAAATCATCTTTCATTTGCACCAACTGTTCCTATTCGACTCCAAAATGGCTTGGAAGATGTCCTGAATGCGGCGAGTGGAATACTCTTGAAGAAAAGGATGAAACAGTAATTCCCAAAGATAATCACCGTCTTTTTCTTTCTTCACCGGATGCGGTTTTCAGTCATATAAACAATGTGACCACAACTGACAGCGAAAGGATAAATTCCGGTTATAAAGAGCTCGACAGAATTCTCGGCGGAGGGATTGTAAAAGGAAGCTACAACCTTATTTCAGGACATCCGGGAGTAGGTAAGTCAACTTTGATGCTTCAGGCGGCTCTCGAGATCTCAAGGTTGTGCAGGGTGCTTTATCTTTCAGCGGAAGAATCGGTCTCTCAAGTCAAAATAAGGTTTGAACGGCTTGCAGGGAAAAGGGGATGCGGAGAACTTTATCTTTCAAACGAGAACAACCTTGATAAGCTCAGAGCAAAAGTGGAAGATGAGAGCTTCGATTTTCTTTTCTGTGACTCGATCCAATCTGTCTATTCGCCCTCTGTCCCCGGAATTCCGGGATCTGTCAGTCAGATAAAGGAGTGTGCGGTAAAACTTCTTGAAACCGCCAAAAGAAAAAATATAACAGTTTTTGTCATAGGTCATGTTACGAAGAGCGGAGCGATTGCAGGACCGATGCTCCTTGAACACATGGTCGATTCAGTCCTTCTTTTTGAAGGTGATCCTTCTCTTGGATACAGAGTTCTGCGGTGTTCAAAGAACCGTTTCGGACCAACTGATGAAATAGGTATTTTCACAATGACTTCGACGGGACTTAGCGAAGTTGAAAATCCAAGCCAGTTCTTTCTTTCAGACGGAATGGGCTCAATATCGGGATCGGCACTTGCTTTGATACTTGAGGGCTCAAGACCTTTTCTCATCGAAGTTCAGTCGCTTGCAACAAGTTCAAACCTTCCACAACCGAGAAGAGTCGTTACAGGAATTGATGCAGGGCGGCTTGCAATGATCACGGCAGTGCTTGAAAAAAGATGCGACATCTATTTTTCTAATTTTGATCTTTTTGTTAATGTCGTAGGCGGCTTGAAACTGAAAACACCTGCTGTCGATCTTCCTGTTGCCGCTTCATTGTTAAGTTCTATTTTTAATATAGCTCTCCCGATGAACACAGCTTTTGTAGGTGAACTCGGACTCGGTGGAGAGATAAGAGAGGTTCCCGGACTTGAAATTATGCTCAAAGAGGGTTCCCGGCTTGGATTAAAAAGGATATATGCCCCTGAAAGCCGAACAAAAATTAAGAAAAGCGAAGGAACGGAAATAATCAGGATAAAATCGGTTTACAACATCATCGAACATATCCGGTCAATGAACATTTTTGACTCTTAATAATTGGAAATATTTGTAATGATGAAACTTGTTGATCAGTTAAAGTCAGAGATAACTGAAGAGGCCAGAAAAAAAATTCAGGATTACGGAAAAGGGATCAGCGGATATGGCAATATCATTGGCGAAGATTCTCTTTTAAGGCTTTTTGAGTTCATTTCAAGAGGTAAGTTTATCCGGGGAATACTTGCTGTTTCTTCATACAGAGCTCTCGGTGGAAATGATAAGGAAAAAATGTTATCTGTTGCAGTTGCGATCGAGTTGCTTCATGCGGGTTTTCTCATGCACGATGATGTAATGGACGGGGACATTTTGAGAAGGGGAGAACCCTCGGTTCATGTTTCATACAGAGATCTTTTTGCCGATGAAGGTCTTTTAAATCCTGAAAAGAACGGAGAATCTTTTGCGATATGTCTTGGTAACATTGCATATTTCATTGCATTTGATCTTATTGCAGGATCGGGCTTTGATACTGCAACCGCAATCCGGCTTATAAGGATATTTAACCGCGAAGCAGTCATTACAGGTCTGGGTCAGATGAATGACATTTTTACCGGCGCCCTGAAGGATTTTCCTGATGAAAGGTCGATACTTGATACCTACAGAATGAAAACGGCAAGATATACTTTCTCTCTTCCTCTCATAATGGGTGCAGTATGTGCAGGTCTGGATGATGAGCTGATAGAAAAGATAGTTGAGCCGGCTGAAGCCATCGGGCTTGTTTTTCAGATGAGAGATGATGAACTTAACATACTGGAAGATCCGGAAGGGACAGGAAAATCGGCAGGAAGCGATATTACGGAGGGGAAGAAAACATTAATAATATCAATGCTTTCAAAAAATATTGAAGGTGATGATAAAAGAAAAATGGAGAAGATCTTTTCAAAAAAAGAGCTCACTCTGAATGAACTTGAGTACATCAGAAAAGCTCTTGCGGATTCGGGCACTGTTGATGAACATCGAAAAATGATATCTCAAATATCCGCATCGGCAAAGGAAACGATAGAATCTCTTGATATCAATGAAGAGTATAAAAATATTCTCAGATATATTCTTAAGATCTCAGTTGAAAGAAAATTCTGAACTATCTTCTTTTTTCCAACCAGTTAAGGATCTCTTTAAAAAGCTCGTCTCTAACCGGTTCGTTATGCAGTTCGTGGCGATAGCCATCGTAAAGTCTGATAGTTACATCAATCAGTCCGGCTTTTATATAATCTTTATAAGTCTGAGTCACTTTTCTGCCGAAATCTCCGACAGGGTCCATGTTTCCTGAAAAAATGAAAACGGGCAGTTTTTTAGGAATTTTTGCAATGTTTTCGGCCCTTTCCATTTCAAGCATCATTGTCACAAGATCTTTATAAAATGCGTAGGTGTTGACATTTCCGCACATCGGGTCAGCTAAAAATTTTTCAGAAACCGAAGAATCGGTGCTCAGCCACTCAAATCCGGTAATTCCAGGTCTGAAAGCTTTGTTGAGATCAGCATTTCCAATCCTGTGGACAAGTGGAAGTTTGGTATCAGGTTTAACAAAAGGGGCAAGAACTTTCAAAGTTGTCAGATTCACTATCTTATTTTTAAGCGGCAGCCCTCCTGTTCCCATGAGAAGAAGGCCGTCAATTTCGTTTCCGTGTTCAAAAACGAAGTTCCTTGCAATGAATGATCCCATGCTGTGACCGAACAGGAACACTTTATTATCGGGAAACTCATTTTTGATAAGTTTTGTAAGTGTATAGTTGTCTTCAATAACCTTTAAATATCCGTTTTCATTGTCAAAATGGCCGAAGTTGCCGTCTTTGACAGTCAGACCGTGACCTCTGTGATCTTCACCGAACACTGCATATCCGTTATTCGCAAGAAATTCAGCAGTTTTTGAGTGTCTTTCAACATATTCGTTCATTCCGTGAACTATCTGAACGACTGCCTTAACTTCACCGTCAGGGATCCATTTTGCCGCACTGATCTCAGCTCCGTCATGAGTAGTGAATATAAATCTTTTCATCATTTCTCCTCCTTCCGGGACATTGATTTCAATATACTGTAAACTTCAAGGTCTTTGAATGATCCGTCGGGGAAAAGTTCACCCTCTCTTTCAATTCCCTCAAAATTAAATCCGAGTTTTTTCGGGATGTTGCTACTTGCAGTGTTTCCGACAGCGCATCTTATCTGGATGCGGTTTATGTTGAGCTCTTCAAATGCGAATTTTACCAGCAGCTTAACAGATTCAGTCATAATCCCTTTTTTCTGAAACCCTTCGCTCAGCCAGTAACCGATCTCAGTCTTTCTGTTGAGCCGGTCTGTATCCTTAAACCCAGCTAAACCCGCAAATTTCCCGTCAAAATGGATGACAAAAACAAATTCACGAATCTTTTCAGGAGTATCCACAACAGACCTGACAAAATTTTCAGTGTCCTTCATCTCTTTTGTAAATTCAACAAACGGAAGCCATTTTCCAAGATATTCCCGCTGTGAAATCACAGTATTGAAAATATCCGCCGTATCGGTCAGCTCTATCTGCTTTAAAACAACATTTTGATTAACAACTATCTTTTTCATGGGGTTGACCTCACTTAAATGAACTTCTGATTAAGCAGTTTATTCCGACTTATCGTTTTTTCAATAAAATGAGTTTCTTCAGCATAAAGATTTGTTGATAAATCATTTTTTCAATATAAAATGGAAACCAGAACGGATTTTTTGAGGAAAAATGAGTATTTTCAAACACATCAGAGAAATCAAACGAAACAAAAGACTTTTTGATGAAAAAGTATATGAAATGGTTTTGGATGAAATTGCTCAGGATCAGAAACAGCCAGGATTATGGGCAAAAGCAATTGCAGATTCTTCGGGCAATATGGATAAAGCAAAGTCTTTGTACATAAAATACAGAGCTGAAGCAATAAAGCAGGACATTGATTTTCTCAAAGACAATGAATTAAAAACAGAAAGGAACGAAACTTCCCCGAAAACAGAAATTAAACCTCCCAACAATCCTGAAAATAGCAATCAAACAGCAACTTCTAACCTGGAAGAAGAGTTATCCGGTTGGGCAATATTCTTTATTATTGCTCTATCGATATTGATTCTTTTTCTGATTTTTATTGTGTTAGGACAATCTGCAGGGAAATGAATCTTTTACCAGATGCGATTATAAATCATCATCACAATCCTTATCCTCTTCCAAATCAAAACAAACACCAGATTTTCCTATTAAACTCAAAGCATTTATCCTATCTTGAGAATTTTTTACTAGTGAATACAGCGCATCCAGTTCATCAAGAACATCTGAAATTTTTTCTCTCGAAAAAAAACACTGAATATATTCTTGCGAAAGAGATGAATCAAAATCCAGTGGTTTAATTTTTTTTATGTATTCTAACAATCCATGGTCCTTTTTTGCGTTAATAAAAAAAACTAACAGTTCCTTTATCAGAATATCTTCATTTTCAAATGTAAAAATTTTGCTTAAAAAGATTTTTGATGCTTTGGAATTAGATTTTATCTCATTAGTATAAATGCTTAACCTTTGAGCCTCTTTTGAAATAATTTCAAATAATTGAGTTGTTATTTTTTTAACGATTTTACCAATAAATTCTGTAAATTTATTATTTTGATCAAAAGGGGGATCGTCTACAATTTTTATGTTTAGATGTTTCTCTAAAAAAGAATGCAACAACATCTTTTCACTTTCTGGTTTAAAGACTGAATCAAGGCGATATCTTCCATATCTGTTGTTTTTATAAAAATTACTCAATAAACTGAGCAATTCATTATGTTGAGTAGAAATATTTATAGAATGTTTGTTTTTAACCCTTTTTAATAAATCGAGGTGATTATGACTGATAAGAGATTTCTCAAATTTTTCCTGATCCATGTTTTCATCATGTTCAATCAAAATAATGGCAATTTTCAGAAGTCTTTCAAGTCCAACTGAAAGATTATAAAAAACTTCAAATATTTCTTCATCATAATATGAAGTTTGTATTTCGTGAAGTCGATAAAGACCGTTATAAATAAATGCTCCTGATATTTCTAACTCTTTTCCGAGGTTGAAATTTTTCCAAAACAATGAAGAGTTCATTTTTTAAAAAAAACCTTTATTCCATTAGTCAACACAATCAGAGTGGATATTACAAAGCCTAAAATTGCTGATATTATCATGGTTATTCCAACGATTGCTTGTTTTGCATCTGCTCCACCCATACTTTCACTCCGAAACATATCTTTGCTTAGTTGTGTCATTAAATCAGGCATTAGGACGGTTATTATGAAAGCAATTAATCCTAAAGAGACGGCGCTGATTATTGTACCAGCTAAAATAATGAACAAACCTTTTAATAAATTCATAATAACCTCCTGTAAAAATAATTAGTTTTCATTTCCTGCTCTCCTTCACCCTATACCCGCCATTTTTCGGTGCACCAACAAATTCAATTTTATTTTGATCTTTCAATTCTTTGATAATTCTTTCGACTGTTCTTTTTGAGATTCCGGTGGCTTCGACTATTGATGGGATGCGGCACACAGGATTATTCTGAATAAATTCAAGCACAATGTTTACTCCGCCAAATACTCCGCCATTTACTCCGCCAGCTTTCTTCAGCGGTTCACCTTTTCTTTCTTTCAATGTTTTTAAGATTTCACCGAGCATGAAGTCGATGAAGATGCCGGAGTCTGCTTTATTCACGCTCACTTGAAACGGTGGTTGGTAGCTCATATTCTATTTCTCTTTGGTTTTCTGATTTGCCATTACTTCCCAGTATCCCCTTGTTCCACCGATTCGTTTAATAATTTTGTTTTCCTTTAGATACTTTATATGTTTTTCTACAGAGGTTGTGCTTACTCCCAGTATTTGTGCCAGTTGCTTTCCAGACACATTCGGGTTTTTCTTCATTTCCTCCAATATCCTCTCTTTATTATTACCCAACTTATTACCCAACTTATTACCCAACTTATTACCCAACTTCTTCCGTACTTCTTCCGTGCTTTCTCCAATATTATCAAGATATTCATTTCCATAAGAAAATTCAAACCAGAAATCGTTTCCAGAGAGTCGGATAACGGGATTCGGTGTGCCGAATTCTTTACAAGCAAGGAATATTTTCTGAATTCCACGTCCCCAAGATTCAATCTCTCCAGCACGAAAAAAAGCGTTAGCAATATCAGGGTTATAAGGATGAGAGGAGTGTTCACCCATGAGCTTTTCCAGATTCCAGTTTTCAGGAAGAATTATCGGATTCCATATCTTGAGCTTATCTGGATATACTTTGATCTGTATTGGAGCAGGAACCGCATAATCTCTATGTACTATCGAATTTAAAACAGCTTCTCTCAACGCTGCATGAGGCACAGGATAGCGCTCAATCCTCTGAAGGCCTTCGTAAGTAATGGCCGCTTTCATATATTTTGTTTTTAATAAATCAATTGTTTTATATGACTGAGAAAAAAGATCCCCATTTATTTCATCGTGATAAACGAGTTCTGTTTCAGATCTGAAATAACCGATTTTAACAAAAGCTCCCGTTATAAAACGCCCGGGATTTTCACTAAAAAGAAGTATAGCCGAGCGTTTCAGGTAATTACTTTCGGTCAGTTTTAATTTTTCAAGAAGTCCACTATCAGGCATTGCTAAGGCCGCTTCATCAAGACGACCATTTTTATTAGCAAGTTCTCGAAATTTATTAATTGCCAAAACAGACAAGTCACTTATTCCAACACCCGGGAAAGGAACACTGTCCCATGTTTTCCCATGACTTCTTAGCAAAAACCTGTCAAGAGAAGCGCCCTTTAATTCCTGTAGTGTACTGCCGCTTCTTTTATAATAATGTCCTCGAAAGCTTATCGGATTGGAATATTCAGGAACCGTAATTTGAAGAGTTTCTATGCCATTATTTTCAACCAGATTAATGTCAACGATAATTCCAAGTAAGTCACGAACTTTATTCGGAAGTTCTTCTAAAAGTTTTTTTGCATTTTCAATTCCAACGAGATCTCCTGAATCATTTATTCCAACAATCAGAGTTCCACCCTGAGAATTTGCGAAACCACAAATCCACTTAAGATATTCATCCCGCCAGGATTCTTTCCATTCTATATTTTGATTTTCAGCTTCTTTCATACTTCAAACATCCTCCTCCATTGCTCATTGCCACCTCATTCAGATTCACACTCACTTGAAACGGTGGACGGTAGCTCATGTCACCTCAAATTCAAAAGTTGCATAAATATACTGTTTTAATGGAGATTAATCAATTTAAAACATGGTGGATTTTCTGGCAAAGCAGAGATGTCCGCTTTTAACTATTCTTCCCAAGCTTTTGATCTGTCAACGGCTTTTTTCCAGTATTTATAAAGGATTATCCTTTCTTCAGCAGACATGAGAGAGCCGAAGATCTTTTCAACTTTCCAGTTTTTTGAGATTTCAGCGGTGTTTTTCCATACTCCGGCATAAAGACCTGCAAGATAGGCAACTCCCAGAGCGGTTGTTTCGATCACGACCGGCCGGTAAACTGGAACTCCGAGCATGTCACTTTGAAACTGCATCAGAAAGTTGTTTGAACACGCTCCGCCGTCAACTTTAAGCTCTGTCAGATTGAGTCCGCACTCATCGTGGATCGCTTCAAAAACATCCTTTGTCTGATAACAGATCGATTCAAGGGCGGCTCTGATGATGTGGTTTTTGCCGATCCCCCTTGTAAGTCCGGTTATCGTCCCTCTTGCATAAGGATCCCAGTAAGGTGTGCCGAGTCCGACAAAAGCGGGAACGATATAGACTCCGCCGTTATCTTTGACCTGTGTTGCAAAATATTCACTTTCCTTAGCATTATCAAGCATTTTCATTTCATCCCGAAGCCACTGTATGACAGCTCCGCCGATAAATATTGACCCTTCAAGGGCATAAGTCACCTCATCACCGATCTGCCACGCGATCGTTGTGAGAAGCCCTTCATCTGAACGGACGATGTCATGGCCTGTGTTCATCATAAGAAAGCAACCCGTTCCGTAAGTGTTCTTTGCCGCCCCTTTTTTAAAGCAGACCTGCCCGAATAATGATGCCTGCTGATCACCTGCAATGCCGCAGATTGGTGTTTGCACATTATCAAAAATACCTTCTGCTGTGGCTCCGAAATCATAGCTCGAAGGGCTGACTTTCGGAAGCATTGATCTTGGAATATTCAAAATATTCAATATGTTATCGTCCCAGTCGAGTTTTTTGATGTTGAACATCATGGTTCTTGAAGCGTTTGACACATCGGTCGCGTGGACTTTCCCTTTTGTCAGATTGAAAAGGATCCACGAGTCAATAGTTCCGAAGATGAGGTCTCCTTTTTCGGCATCTCTTCGGGCTTTTGGAACATTTTCAAGGATCCATGCAAGCTTTGTTGCTGAAAAATATGCATCAACAACTAAACCGGTTGAAGATTTTATCATTTCTTCATGCCCGTTTTCCTTAAGTTTTCTGCACATATCGGCAGTTCTTCTGCACTGCCACACAATTGCGTTGTAAACCGGTTTTCCGTTATGCCTATTCCAGACAACAGTTGTTTCACGCTGATTAGTTATCCCGATAGCCGCGATCTCATCAGGACTTATTCCTGAATCATCAACGACCTGTTTTATCACAGCAAGCTGGGTGTTCCATATCTCATTCGCATCGTGCTCGACCCAGCCCGGTTTCGGATATATCTGAGTGAACTCCTTTTGCGACATTGCGACAACAGCACTTGACCTGTCAAAAATTATCGCCCTTGAACTCGTCGTCCCCGCATCAATCGAAAGAATGTAGTTTTTCACACTTCCTCT
>Ga0116185_1004502_pt1 | contig 11329 bp, 6 predicted proteins | sample AD_JPNNA7_MetaG_FD_89754 | JGI IMG/M metagenome (GOLD analysis project Ga0116185, IMG submission 89754) | Active sludge microbial communities of municipal wastewater-treating anaerobic digesters from Japan - AD_JPNNA7_MetaG | ecosystem: Engineered > Bioreactor > Anaerobic > Digestate | place... | reverse complement strand
TCAAAATGTTATATGAACAATCCCATTTAGCTCAATAAAGACAGTCATAAGGAAGAATTTTTAAGAAATAATTATTTGTCCGTTAAATTATCTTTGTTTTTGTCTCCTATATCGGATTTGAGAATCCTGTGAAAACTAATAATCTCACTTATTATATAAAATGGATTTGATATTTTTTAATTAGTTTTGGTTTTATTTTAAAGCATTGTTTAAGAAATCAAAAAAGCCGGAGTATTTATGCCAAGTTTAATTCACGTTGAAAAACACTTCAAAGCAAACGATACTGTAAGAGATGTTGTAATCGGTATGTCCGATGGATTGACTGTTCCGTTTGCATTAGCTGCCGGATTAACAGGGGCTATCGCTGCAAGTTCAATTGTTATAACGGCAGGATTAGCTGAGATCGCAGCGGGATCAATTGCAATGGGGCTTGGCGGTTATCTTGCCGCAAAAAGTGATTATGAACATTACTTCAGCGAAAAGAAACGGGAAGAATATGAAGTTAAAGAATTACCTGATGCTGAGAGAGAAGAAGTAGCGGTGGTCTTTAGAGATTATGGATTTCCGGAGGAAGAAATAAAACTCATTCTTGACAGATTTGAAAAAAACCCAAAAAGCTGGGTTGATTTTATGATGAAGTATGAATTGGGTTTGGAAGAGCCCGATAAAAAGAGAGGTCTTAAAAGCGCTTTAACAATTGCTTTATCTTATATTGTCGGCGGAATGATTCCGCTTTCACCATACTTTTTTGTTGCACAGGCAAAAGATGGTTTAGTTATTTCTATAGTGATGACAATGGTTGCATTATTAATTTTTGGATTTATTAAAGGTAAGTTTACAGGTGCAAAACCATTGATAAGCGCTATTCAAACAGTTGTAATTGGCGGTATGGCAGCAACTGCAGCATTTCTTTTAGCAAAATTTATAGGATAATTTTTTCTTCGGTAATAAAAATAAAATTGAAGTAGTTCGCACTTTTTTCAGTTAATGTTTTCTAAAGAAAAACACTTGTTAATTCACAAGTTTCAACAAATCATTTTCGTTTGTTCGAATACATCATTAACCGCTCAAATACGCCGCTTATCATTATTGCTTTGATAGTTAGAGCACTTAAGGATAATTTTACAACTATTATATTTACAATTGCCTTTTGTTTTTAAAGCCAACTGTAATTATTGTATTTGAAATTCAGAAGAACATTATAACTATAAGCTTATTCCTAAATTTATATTTTCTGAAAAAGCTATAAACAGCCGGAGATATTTTTATGATCAGATTTACTCTGATTTTTCTAATTATTACATCAACAATACTGCCTCAGCAAAAGAATATAATTTATCTTTCGTGGAATGAAGTAATTGATAAAACTCTAAGCGATAACCTAAGCATCAAATCCAAACAATTGGATTATGATGCACAAAATCTGGAAGTGTGGCGTGCATATTCTAATTTTTTACCTACAGTAAATTATCAGGGAATCGGCAGTTATAATATTGAATTGCCAACCATTGTTTTTATGGGACAGAAATTTACAATGGGAACTAAATATGTTTTTCAACATTCTATTGATGCTACTCTACCGATCTTTACTGGCGGATCAAGATTTTTTAATGTAAAAGTTCAGAATCTGTTAAAAAAATCTTTAAGCGAAGAACTTAAAGGAAAAGAAGAAGATGCAGTATTACAAACACTGCAGGCTTATTACGGAATTATACTCGCTGAAGAATTAAGCAAATCATCAAAGGATGCAGTTGAAGTTGCAGAATCAAATTTAAGACAGGTGGAATTTTTCTACGAAGAAGGTTCTGCTACTCAGCTTGATCTTCAACGCGCACAGGCACAATATTATTCAACGCTTCCATTATCCGAAAGTGCAGAATCAAACAGAATCTTATCATATCAGACTTTAAAAATGCTTCTGGATATTGATCTCGCAGATTCTCTTGTTATTATGGATTCTTTATCAACAAAAGATTTTTTGAGTGAGATTAAAAGTTTGGGGCTTGATGAATTAAAAATGTCATCGTTTGAAAACAGAAGCGAGCTTAAAGCAATCAACTATAGATTTGATGCGACTGATAAAAGTGAATATTTTTCAATAGCAGCTTTCTTACCAACAATTGCGCTTTCAGCTAATTTGCAGCATCAGGCTTTTTCTGATGAAAATAATATTCAATGGAAAGATTTTGTCCGCTCAAAAACAGTTACACTTATTGCATCCTGGCCATTGTTTGAAGGCGGAAGAAGATTTATTGATTATCAGCTTGCTCAGATAAGAACAGATCAGATGAGATTATTAAAACATCAAACTGAAGTTCAGTTAAATGTTGAAGTAGAACAGAACTATTTCAAATATTCTGAAGCGGTTAAAAATCTTAAAAGCCTTAAAGAAGCAATGAATCAATCGAAAGAGAGTTTAAGATTATCTAATCTGCTTTATGCTGAAGGAATGAGCACTCAGCTTGATGTTTTAAATGCACAGCTTTTATATAATAACAGCAGAGTTCAATATCTGCAGGGAATTTATAATTATAATATTATACAACTACAATTACTTAAATCAATCGGAAAACTAAATACTATCTGGAATTAATATGAACAATATCCTAAAATATTTAAGTCTTATTTTATCAATTTTACTTTTAACACTTAACGGATGCGGAAGTGATGATGAAGAACAAAAGGAAAATTCAATCCCTGTTAAGGTTTACGAAGTTCATCCTGAATCACTTAAAGAATATTTAAACATCACGGGCACTATATCAGCATCGAATGATCAGATAGTATATAGTAAAATTTCAGAGCGGATTGATCAGATTCTTGTAAAACCCGGTGATTATGTAAAAGCCAATCAAATAATTGCTCGTCAGTATAATGCTCTTATGTCTCAATCTGTTGATGTTGCAAAAGCAAACCTTAAAAACACTGAAGCACAGTTTGAACTTGCACAACAAAACTTCAACAGGATACAAAGATTATTCGAACAAAAAGCAGTCAGCACTCAGCAATTTGAACAGGCGTCATCACAATTTAAAGTAGCAAATTCAGCACTTGAAGCTGCACGGGCTCAGCTTGAACAAGCAATTGAGCAGCTTGAAAACAGTATTATCAAAGCTCCGTTCAGCGGTGTAGTTGCAGCAGTATATGTTGAATTAAATCAGATGGTTGCTGCTGGTCAGCCCATAGCACAAATAATTGATCCTTCATCAATGAAATCAAAATTGAAAGTTGTAAGTAAGGATATTAAATATGTTAAGAAAGGACTTCCTGTTGAAATTGTAATTCCGTCAATTCCTGATAAAAAATATGCAGGTAAAATAATTTCTGTCGATCAGGCAGTTGACCCTCTTTCCAAATCAATGGAAATAGAAGTTTTAATTACAAATTCAGATAACAATCTGAAATCAGGTTTATACGGCGAGTTTAAGATTCCTGTTACAGAAATAACTAACAGCATTATTGTTCCTGAAACTGCATTGTTAAGCCAGACAGAAGTGAAAATAAACAAACAAACCGGTATGCAGGAAACAATAAAAAAATATTTTCTGTTTGTTGTTGAAAACGATATAGCAAAAATAAGAGAAGTGAATGTCGGATTAGTCAGTAATGCGCGTGCTCAGATAACTTCGGGAATAAATCTGAACGAAAAAGTTATAATAGTTGGTAACAATGTAGTCAGGGAAGATCAGAGAGTTCAAATCATTGATTAAGGATTTTTAAAATTATGCTGTTAACTAAATTTTCTATAAAGCGACAAATAACATTGCTGATGTTCTATGCTATTGTTTTAGCATTCAGCTTTTTTGCCTTCACACAATTAAAGATAGATTTTTTTCCTGAGATTCAATTTCCTATTGCAGGAGTAATTACAAGTTATCCGGGTGTCGGACCAAAAGATATCGAAACAACAATTTCGCGACAGCTTGAAGAAGCAATTTCATCTGTTAAAAATATTAAAAAGGTAAGCTCGCAATCATTTACAGGCACATCTATAATCATACTTGAGTTTAAGTATGGAACAGATATGAATCAGGCTGAAGTTGATATCAGAAAAAACATAGACTTTGTAAGAGATTATATGCCAAAGGAAGCATCTGATCCGCTTGTGTTTGTATTTGATCCTTCAATGAGTCCGATAATGTTTCTCAGCTTAAGTTCGCAATATCTCGGTCAATCAGAATTAAGAAAACTTTCGGAAGACAGAATTGAACCGATGCTCGAAAGAATTTCGGGAGTTGCGTCTGTTGCCACTATTGGAGGTCTTCAGAGACAAATTAATGTTTATATGAATCCGACTTTGTTATCTTCTTTTAATATTTCTCCGTCCGAAGTTGCCTTCGCATTACAATCAGGCAGAGGAATTCAGCCCGGCGGTTCATTAAAAACTGATGTAAAAACTTATCAGCTTTCATTACTGAGCGAATATACTGATTTAGACCAGATAAAAAAGACTACTGTTGGAATTAGAAATGGAAAACCTGTTTATGTAGAAAATGTAGCAGATGTTGTGGATGGCTTCAAAGAAAACTCAACTGAAGCGCGCGCCGATTTTGGCGAAGGTATAATGATAATTATAAATAAACAATCTGATGCTAATACTGTTCAAACTTCTGATCTTGTTAAAAAAGAAATTCCGAACATATTAAAACGGCTTCCGCAAGGGACAAAATTAAATGCTGTATGGGCTCAATCTGATTTTATAACCCGATCAATAAATAATCTTAGAGATTCGGCGCTAATTGCTTTCGTTCTTGCATTTATAATCATTTATGTATTCTTACTGAACATTCGCGGCAGTATTATAATGGGCTTATCAATGCCGATATCGGTGTTGGCTACTTTTGCGGTTTTGTATGCAAGCAATATCACTTTAAATATTATTTCGATGGCTGGATTGGCACTTGCAATCGGTATGCTTGTAGATAATTCAATTGTAGTGCTTGAAAACATTTTCAGACACAGGGAACTTGGCAAAAGCAGAATCGAATCAGCTGATATCGGTGCATCTGAAGTTGGAATGGCTATTACTGCATCAACACTTACTACTGTTGCTGTGTTTCTTCCTGTTCTTTTTGTTCCGAATATAACCGGGCAATTGTTCAAGGATATGGTGCTGACTATTACATTCAGCTTACTTGTTTCGCTAGTAGTTGCTCTTACATTAGTTCCTATGATGGCATCCAACATTCTTGAAATTGAAAAGATTAAATCAAACGGCTGGCTGAATAAGCTTAAAACAAAGATTGGAAATTCAATTAATAGTCTTTTAAAATATTATCATAAAATTTTATTATGGTCACTTAGAAGAAAGAAAACCGTATTAGGTATTGTTGGAATAGCATTTATTATTTCAATTGTTCTTGCAGTGCTTGCCGGAGCAGAATTTTTACCTAAAACTGATCAAGGATTTATTAATATAAATATCGAAGCTCCTGCGGGCAATCCAATAGAAAAAACAAGAGTGATTGTTTATCAGCTTGAAGATATTGTTAAAAAAGTAATTAAACCTGATGAACTTGAAAGTGCATCGTTTATGTTTGGCACTCGCGAAGGCATTGGTGCATTTGGATCAACAGAAGGCACCATTGAAGCTTACATAAAACTAAAACCTGTTAATCAAAGATCACGAAGCCAGTTTGAAATAAGCGATCTGATAAGAGAAAAATTAAATAAAATACCCGGTATAACTTATGTATTTCAGGAAGGCGGAGGATTTTCTACAGAGAAAGCTATTGAAGTTAAAGTAATTGGTTTTGATATTGACGGAGGAATTAAAATTGCTGAGCAGATAAAATCACGTATGCAGAAGATTAAAGGTTTTGTAGATATCGGATTAAACATTAAAGAAACAACGCCGGAGCTTCAGGTAAATCTTAATTACAACATGTTAAACTCATTCCATCTTTCAACACTTCAGGTTGCTGCAAATGTTTCAACTGCAATACAGGGAACTGTCGTATCAAGATTGCGAGAAGAAGGAGATGAGTATGATATACGTGTTCAGTTTGCTAAGGAATTCAGAAATAAAAAAGAATCACTTTATAATATTCAAATACCATTGCCAACAGGCGGTTTTACAACTTTGGGTGAAATTGCAGATATAAATGAAGTTGAAGCAACTCCGACAATTTTCAGAGAAAATCAAAACAGATTTGTATCTGTAGGTGCAGGATTATCAGGTCTGGAACTTTCTAGAGCCATTAGTGAAGTTCAGAAGATAATTGATTCAACTCCAATACCTTCTGAATATCAGGTTATAATCGGCGGCTCTGCTGAAGATCAGCAGGAAGCATTCTTTTATCTTGGTTTAGCTTTTGTTGCAGCTATTCTTTTAGTTTATATGATAATGGCTGCACAATTTGAATCACTGGTTGACCCTTTGATAATTATGTTTACTGTTCCTCTTTCGGTAATCGGAGTTTTTCCGTTTTTATTTATTACCGGAACAACATTAAGCGTAATGGCTTTAGTTGGATTGATAATGCTTGTTGGTATCGCAGTTAACAATGGTATTGTTCTCGTTGATTATATTAATCAAATAAAAAGAGGCGGATTGCCTTTGTACGATGCTGTTGAACAAGGAAGCTTAGCAAGAATGCGTCCTGTGCTTATGACAGCTTTAACGACAATACTTGGAATGGTACCGCTTGCAATAGAACTTGGAGAAGGTGCAGAAACCTGGTCACCACTTGCAAGAGCAGTAATCGGCGGATTAACTGCAACGACTGTTTTAACCCTGGTTGTAATACCGATATTGTATATAATTTTTGAACGAGCTGGTGAAAGAGTAAAAGCTTTTTTAAGAAAGCGTAAACAGGCTTGAGATAATAATCTTTTTTATCGGTCTTTAATAATTATTGCAAATTTAATTCCGGAGAGAGTGAATGTTCTTTTTACATTACAACTCTCTCCGGCAATATTTATTTTCAGTATAATAAGTTAGTTTGTTTCTTCTTTAATTATGTTTTTCTTCTTACAATGAATCCTTCGCTAAGGTTCTGAAAATTTAAATCATATTATTTTAAAAGAATTAATTTTTTAACAGACACATATCCTGAAGAAGTTGCTAACTTATAAAAATAAGTACCTGAGCTCAGCTCTCTTCCATTCAATATTAAGGTATAAAATCCCGGCTGTTTTCTTTCATTAACCAATTCCCTGATCATTCTTCCGGTTATATCATAAAGAGATATGTTTACTACAGTCTCGTCAGCTATTTTATAATCAATCCTTGTTTCAGGATTAAACGGGTTCGGATAATTTTGTGCAAGATAAAAATTATTTATTAACCCTACTTCTACTGTTTCTGTAAGATCATAATATTTATATGATCCATTAAAATCAATTTGTTTTAATCTATAATTATATAAATCGGGTTTAAGGTCTTTATCAACGAATGAATAGATATGAGATTCGGTTATTGTGCCTTGCCCTTGAACGAAACCAACATTAATCCAATCGGTAGAAGGTGTTTTCCTTTCAATGCTAAATCCCGAATTGTTCAGCTCAGATGCAGTAACCCAGTTCAATACAACATCATTTTCAGAAACATAACTTGTAAAAGAAGTAAGTTCCACAGGAATTACATCATCATAATGTATTTCACCAACTAATTCACGCGAAGAAAAAAAGCTTCCTGAAGGTGAAAAAGGGGCAGATCTTACTTCACCGGTAATTAAAGTTAAAAATGCATCACTATAGACTCCCAATGGAGGTGTACCTGAGCCAAAATAACGAGGACCTGCAACGGAAAACAGCATTGCAACACCGACTGTATCACCGGGTGCAATTGTTATTGCCGGAGTATTGAAAAGTGTAGAAATACCACTGGCTTGGCTTCCTTGAACAGCAGTAACAGTTCCTAGTGATGTCCAACCGGCGGTTGAGCTTCCTGGGCCGGAACCCACCGGACCGCCTAATGCAGTTCCCTGGCGGGTGAAAAATTCAATTGAAAAAGTTGCATTTGCTGCTGCAGAACTTGCTGTTGTCATCTGGGTGATTGTAATGTATGAAGGACCTGCAATCAGATCTAAAAACATTGCCCAGCCTGCTGAACCTCCATTGTTTGCAGGACCGGGATTGGAATACAAAATATGGCTTCCGGTTGTGCCTTCAATTATATTTTGCTCTTTGCTTCCCTGAGCAAATAAAAGATCAGCAGTAATAAACAATAACAACAAGTAGAGGGAAATTGTATAAACGTGTTTCATAGCATCTCCTTTTTTTAGTTTAATTATTGTGTTCGCTATTTAAGTGCAAATATTATTTTTATTTACATTCAGTTAATGACTTCCATTCAAACTCTTTTTGAAAAAGAAAACAGAATCAGGAACTTCAAGCAAAAACATATAAGTAAAATTCAAAAAAATATTTTTCAGCTTTTAAACAGAAACAGATTTTGTGCAAATTACCGCTTAAACTTATAACAAATCGGAACTAAAATTAGAATTATCTTGATTGCCTTAAACCAGTTAAAACATTTACCCACAGTTAAAGCCGCTATTTTAATCGGAGGTAAACTAAACATAAAACAAATAAACTATAAATTCAAGCAAAAGCTTAAAAAATCAATTTTGTTTAATTATTAAGAAGACAAAAGAAGATAAAATCCGAAGTCATAAAAAAATATTGGCGAAATGAAAGAATTTTTAAAGAGATTATAATCAATCGGAAATCAGATGATTAACTAACAGCTTTGAGATACCATTTTTGAGGGAGCTCCGCGAGCAGGACTCGAACCTGCAACCCTTCGGTTAACAGCCGAATGCTCCACCATTGAGCTATCGCGGAATAGATTTTTTAAGAACATCCGTACTTTAACAGCCGTCCCGATACATCGGGAGAGCTATCGCGGAATAAAATATTTTTCGTAAAAACGAAGCCAAAGATAACATTGACCCCGTTGTTTGTCAAGCCTGTATCAGGCTAAAAAACAGCTAAATTCCCATTTCATTCAAAAGAAAATCAGCTTGGCCCACTTTCTGAACCACCCATAAAACATAACGGATATCGACACCAATAGAGCGGCTGTATTGTTCGCTCCAGGTATAGTCATTTACTGTTGCTTCAAAAGCACGATCAAAATTCACTCCCACTAATCTTCCATAGGCATCCATAATCGGGCTGCCGGAATTTCCGCCGCTTGTATCCATATTGTAAATAAAATTTACCGGCACATCATTCAATTTCGGATGAACAAACTGACCGAAATCTTTCTTTTCGTATAACTCTTTTACTTTTTCATTCAGTCTGTATTCTCCCGTAATTTTCCCTTTTTCTATTACACCAGTTAATGTTGAGTTTGGAGAATAATATGTTGCATCTCTTGGTGAATAACCGCGTACATAACCATAAGTTAATCTTAATGTACTGTTTGCATCCGGTACGAATGATTTTTGCAGCCACTGTCTTTTTGCATCGTTCAATTTTGCAATAAGTATATTTAGTTTTCCGTCACGGATCTGAGAGTTTTTTCTTTCACTATCACCTAATTCACTAGCAGCCTTAACTAAATTTAAATACGGATCATCAATATCATTAAGAGTTTCACTATTATCTTCAAGCAGATCAAAATATTTTTTACTGTTTTTTATAAATGTATCATCATAAAGATCTGCAATATAATCTTCTTTATTACTTTCTTTTGCAAAAGATTTAAACGGCTCAATATTTTTTAATTCATCAAATCCGGAAGCATCATTTAATATTTTATATAAAATCTTCGGCTCAAGATCAGCCATATAATCATTATACAATTTTGTAATTGAATTATAGAAATCATCTTTTTTATCTTCTTTATATAATGCCTTTCGTTCTGCTTCAGGTTTTTGCATTTCTTTTTTGTAATCGATAAAAAGTTCTGCAAGGCGATAAAATTTAACATTACGACTTAGCATCGTAAGAACGAGATTCCTTCTACCGCTTTCAAAAATACCTTTGTAAACATCATCAATTTCACTTAATACAGTTCCATATTTTTCTTTTAACACAGGATCTGAATTTATAAATGCCTGTAACTGTTTTTCTTCTTCCTGTTTTTTCTGTACTAATTTTAATCTGTCTAATCCCTGCATTTTACCGCGATAATTTTTTTCGGTGTTTGCAAGCCCTTGTATTTCACTTACAATATCCAAAGCAAATTCCGGATCATCTTTGCCTCGTTCTTCATATAGTTTTATCAGCCAGGAAAAAATCTCCTGCACATAAGGTAGCTGAAATTTTTCCTGCATTATTAAAAACTGCGAAGGCTGATGTTTAAAAGTTCTGCCCGGATAACCAAGAACAAAAACAAAATCTTCTTCGTTTACACCATTAGGATTTACCTGTAAGAATTTTTTAGGCTGATAGGGAACATTATTTTCAGAATACTTTGCCGATGAACCATTTGGAGCCACATAAGCTCGGACAAAAGAAAAATCACCGTTGTGTCTTGGCCAAACCCAGTTATCAGCTTCACCACCAAACTCACCGATTGTTCTCGGCGGAACATAAACCAATCTTATATCATTAATTGTTTTGTACCTGAAAAGAATATACTGCTCACCAACAAACATTTCAGAAACTTCGGCTGTTATTGTACTGTCTTTTTCCTGCTCGCGTTTTACAATTTCTTTAATTTTATTTGATATCATAGTTGTTCTTTGAGATATATCTTCAGCTTTGTTTGCTGCTTCCAAAACTTCCTTGCTTACATCTTCATAAGATTCTGTTATCCGGCAGCTTACACCTTTTGCGGGAATTTCATCTTCTCTGGTTTTAGCAATAAATCCGTTTTCAAGATAATTATTTTCAACCGTGCTTACATTAGATACAATTCCAAATACACAATGGTGATTGGTAATAATTAATCCTTCATTTGAAACGAACGAGCCGGTACATCCGCCGATTTTTACAAGTGCATCAACTAAGCTTACCCCATTTGGATTGTAAACTTCATCCACACTTATTTTTAATCCTTTTGCATTAAGATTTATACTTTTAATATCGCTTAACGGAAACATACCTTCATCCGGTTTGGATGGGATAAACGCGAAGGAAATTGAGATTAAGAGAAAGAGGAAAAAGGAAAATGAGTTTTTATTCAGGTTTTTAATCATAACGATTCATCCTAAGTGTTTTTAATAAGTGCAAATATAAAAAAACAGGCTGGGTTTAACGAGTATTATAATAAAATCTCTGCGTGAAAATATTCTAACTTCTGTCTCCAGACTCCTGACTTCTAATTTTAATTTCTTACACGGAGAGCCACAGAGAAATCACTGAGAAACACAGAGTTGAATTGATTAGCATTTATCTGTTCAAATTAGTCTAATCTGTTAAATCCGTGTTC
>Ga0116185_1004496_pt1 | contig 11337 bp, 6 predicted proteins | sample AD_JPNNA7_MetaG_FD_89754 | JGI IMG/M metagenome (GOLD analysis project Ga0116185, IMG submission 89754) | Active sludge microbial communities of municipal wastewater-treating anaerobic digesters from Japan - AD_JPNNA7_MetaG | ecosystem: Engineered > Bioreactor > Anaerobic > Digestate | place... | reverse complement strand
CTCCTGACTGAGAAAGTATGCCAGCTTTACTCTCTGGCTTTCGCCGCCCGACAAAGTGCTCGACGACTGTCCGAGTTTTATATAACCAAGGCCTGTATCGGAAAGCGGTTTGAGTTTTTCAATTATCTTTTTTTCTGTCCTGCCGTTGCTGAGCCCGAAAAAAACAATGGCTTCATCAACAGTCATCTCGAGCAAATCATGAATATTTTTCCCGCGATATGTGACCTCAAGAATTTCACGTTTAAATCTTTTACCTTTGCATGCCTCGCAAACAAGCTCAATATCTGCCATAAATTGCATTTCCACTTTTATTGTTCCTTCCCCCTGACATTCCTCACATCTTCCTCCGTCAACGTTGAATGAAAAGTGTGAAGGTTTGAAGTTGTTCTGTACCGATGCCTGCTGTTCTGCAAAAAGCTTTCTTATCTCGTCGTATGCTTTAAGATAAGTTACAGGATTCGACCTGCTCGATTTACCAATTGGATTTTGATCCACCATCTCAACGCCAGTTAAAGAATTTGTATCACCGCAGATTTCAGCGAATTGTCCGGGTTTTGCACCTGTTCCGTTTATAGTGCCGTTCAAAGCCCTGTAAAGTATATCGTCAACCAGGCTCGATTTGCCGCTTCCGCTTACACCTGTCACAACCGTAATTATGTGAAGCGGAAATTTCACATCTATTGATTTCAGATTATTCTCTCTTGCACCTTTTATTTCGATATAACTGTTCCATGGTCTTCTTATTTTAGGTACTTCTATTTCAAGATTGCCGCTGAGGTACATTGAAGTGAGCGAAGCAGGAAGATTATCGCCGTCAGGTTTGCCATGGTAAACAACCTCACCTCCATTTATACCTGCGCCCGGGCCCATATCAACAATTTCGTCGGCAGCCCGTATTATTTCCTCATCGTGCTCCACTACAATCACAGTATTGCCTATGTCGCGAAGTTCTGACAGAACACTTATAAGAAGACCTGTGTCGCGCGGATGCAGGCCAATGCTCGGCTCATCGAGTATATACATCGAACCTGTAAGATTGCTGCCAAGTGAAGTCGCAAGATTTATTCTCTGTGATTCGCCTCCCGACAGAGTGGAGGAAAGCCTGTCGAGCGTCAGATAAGGTAAGCCAACATTGACTATGAATCTGAGGCGTGTAGTTATCTCTTTTAAAATTCTTTCAGCAATTTTCAGGTCATATTCCGGAAGTTCTAACGATGTAAAAAATTCGAGAAGTTCTCCGACCGGCATTGTAACCAGCTCATTTATTGACTTACCCGCCACTTTTACATATAATGCTTCTTTTCTCAGACGCGAGCCCTTGCAGGCCGGACATATAGTTTTGCCGCGGTAACGGCTTAGCATTATACGATTCTGAATTTTGTATTTTTTTTCTTCAAGATATTCGAAGAAGCTGTTTATGCCGTAAAAACAGTCGTTTCCTTCCCATAATAATTGTTTCTGTTCCGGTGTCAGCTGGTAATAAGGTTTGTGAATCGGGAAATGGAATAGATGCGCCGTTGATATAAGTTTCTCTTTCCACCATTTCATTGTCTCTCCTTTCCAGCATGTAACTGCATCGTCAAAAACAGATAAATTCTGATTCGGAATGACAAGGTTTTCATCAATCCCGATAATTTTGCCGTATCCTTCACAAACCGGACAGGCGCCAATCGGATTATTAAAACTGAACAAATGTTCTGTGGGCTCTATAAACTGTAAACCATCTTCTTCAAATCTGTCCGAGAAGTTTTCACGGAAAATTTTGTCTCCTTCGAAAATAATTACCTGACAAAAGCCCTTTCCGGCGCTAAAGGCAGTCTGGATTGAATCGGCTGCCCTACCCATGCCCTCTTCGGAATGATTCAATGTTATCCGGTCAATTACTATATTTATTTTCTGTCCGGGTTCAAAGAACAGAGCCGAATCCTTATTATCTATTCTTAATAACTCACCATTGAGCTCGATTCTGTTGAAGCCTTGTTTTATTAGAAACGAGAAGTATTCATTTAGAGATAATTTTGCAGGTATCTCTGAAGGTGATGTAATTACCACAACTGCATTCTCCGGAAACCGTTGTAAATACTTTACCACGTCGTCAACACTATGTTTTTTTACTTCTTTACCCGAAACAGGCGAAAATGTTCTGCCGATTCGTGAATAAAGAAGCCGCAGATAATCGAATATTTCAGTTGTTGTGCCAACTGTCGAACGGGAATTTCTTGTATTTACTTTCTGTTCGATAGCAATGGCAGGAGGGATGCCGTTTATGAAATCTACCTCAGGCTTGTTCATCCTTCCAAGGAACTGACGGGCATAGGAAGAAAGGCTCTCGACATACCTTCTCTGCCCTTCGGCATATATTGTGTCGAAAGCCAGAGAGGATTTACCCGAACCCGAAACGCCTGTTATGACAATAAGTTTGTCTCTTGGAATATTAAGATTTATGTTTTTAAGGTTGTGAACCCTTGCCCCACGGATTTCGATATTCCCTTCCATTTCAGGTTTATTTGCCGCTTTTTTTGGTTTATTCGTCAAAATATTTTGTTAAAAGTTCAAAATTACTACTTTTCATTTCAATATTTTTTGTTTATTTGTGTTCATAATAACCAAAAATAAACGACTGCCTATCGAATATCTCTACTCTTTTTATAAATTAAAGAGCGAGTTATGAAAAAAAATCTTTCCGATTTTGAACTCATTCAGAAGTTCAAAGAAGGCGAGCAGTCATGTTTCGAAGAATTAATCAGACGTTATAAAAACAAAGTGTATGCATATATCGGTATGTATATACATGATCAGGCTCTTGCTGAAGATATTTTCCAGGATACTTTTCTTAAAGTTATCCAGTCGGTAAAAGCCGGAAAATATTCCGACGACGGCAGGTTTCTCCCATGGGTCATTAGAATTGCCCATAATCTTATCATTGACCATTTTCGAAGGTTGAAACAGTTGAATGTAGTGCTGAATGATGACTATGAATCCGACCTGTTCAATTTAAAGTCACTGGCCGATGAAAACGTCGAGGATTCCATGATAAGGGTTCAGATAAGAAAAGATGTAAGAAATCTTATCGGCCAGTTACCTGAAGACCAGCGGGAAGTTGTGATACTGAGGCATTATACAGGGCTTAGCTTCAAAGAGATAGCAGATATTACGGGCGTAAGCATCAATACAGCGCTTGGCAGAATGAGATATGCGCTTATCAATATGCGCAAAATGATGCAGGAAAAACAGATAAGCCTTACATTTTATTGATAAAATATTATACTATTTTATATGGCATGCCGTTTTATTAAAAATCAAAATGGTATTGCCTGTGAATTTAACCTCTACTCAACTAATTTCATTTCGGAATATTAATACAGACGAAGTCGATATTTACGATGATGCCTGGGGTTTTGCATCTGAATTTACCGATGTATTGGATTTTCTTGGAACAATTGATGCCGAACCTCCTTCTGCCGCCACTGAAAAACTTCTCGAATTAATCAGTAAAAAATTGTGAAATATTTCACAAAAAGAAATTTAAGGGAAATTGCAATTTAGCCATTCCTCACTGGTTAAGCAGGTAAATGGAAAGACAGGCGGCAATGGCTGCCGTTTCGGTTCGTAAACGGCTTGAACCCAGATGAACCGAAACAAAACCTTTCGAAACAGCCTCTTGAATTTCATCTCCGGTAAAATCACCTTCAGGACCTATTAGAAAGAGAATTTCTTTTTCTCCCTTATATACTTGCATAATTGATTTTCTCTCATATTTATCGGAACAGTGAGCTATCAGCTTAAGTCCGCTCCTGTTTTGTGAAATCATTTCCCTGAAACCGGTTACAGGATTAAGAACGGTAAGTGTGGCTTTTAAAGATTGCTTCATGGCTGAGATTATTATACTTTCAACCCGTTCTTTCCGGATGCTCATTTTTTCAGTTTTATTACAAATAACCGGAGTTATTTCATCAACCCCTATCTCGACACATTTTTCAATAAGCCAGTCGAACCTTTCGGGATTTTTCAACGGGGAAACTACAAGGTGAAGTCTGTATGGCCTTTGCTGATAATCTTTTATAACATTATTGATATTTATTACACATGCCTTTGGATTTGGCTCTATAATTACGCCTTCATAAAGGTTGCCTTTACCGTCGATTAGCTTTACAATATCTGATTTACAAAGACGGAGAACTTTCGCACAGTGCCGCGACTCATTTTCATCAAGAACACAAGAGTTTCCTGATATATCCGGAGCATAAAATACCTGCATACATTATAGATTTGAAATTTACAGGGAGTTCATTTCTGTTCATCTGTTTCCTGTCCCGACTCCATTCTTTGAAGAAAGCGTGGAAGCCGGTCTTCCACAGAAATCATATAAGTGTATGGCACTCTCACCGAAGATTCGGGATGTCTGCGGTCTTTCAGTTTTATAGTTGAAATCAGGGTGTTGTAGTCAATATTTCCTGACTGAGTCATCAGAACACCTCTGAAATAGGAGAAATAATACCATGTATTATTATCTGCTTTAAGGTAGATATCGAGCATATCGCCCGATCTTCTTCTCTGAATTTCGACAAAACCGTCAACATATACATTGACTGCCTGCTGGCCTATAAGTCCGATTCCTATCTTGCCGGTGGAACGAAAAGATGATGTTGGCTCGTTCCAGTACAACTTTACATCATTCAGCAGAAGTTCGAAAGAATATTCTTTTGGCAGGCTCCTGGTTGTTCCATAGAGGCCTATCTCCTCATTTATTCTTGCTGCGACGCTTTCTCCCAGCAGGTCTTTCATACCTCTGATATAATTCTGAGAACTAAGATTAACAGGTGAAAGCGTCGGCACTCGTTTAATTTCATCGCTCATCATTGTAAGAGCTTCAGGTGAAAAATAAAAATCGAAGGCAAGAATAGATTCGAAAGTTACTTTACCCGAATCTATGTTATGGATTACCTTTCCTGCAGCGGACATTGTCAGGAGATCGTAATTAGCGCCGAAATTCAACGGCCCTTCACCCGAAAGAATGCAATAGTTTTTGTCGAAAGTTATCATGCTGCCCGGAAGTGTCAGATCAGCAAGTTTCTGCATCGAAGCTATCCTGTATAGTCCTTTTTCTTTTTCATACCATATAAATCCGTTTGCATTTACAATCTGGGCATCGCTCCACGATTTGCGTTCCGAAAGAAATGCAGGATAAACATGGGCGGAATCAACCGCAATGAATGAGCCAGAAAATACCAGGTTATCATTAACGTCTCTTGGTTTATCGGAATAAGGTATCATCACTGTTTTAGGATCTATCTGTGAGCTGAATTTTACATTATAGCTTTTTAGGTTACATCTATGAACAATACCTGCAGCTCCGGTGAAAGTAAGATGTTCATTCGATGCCAACAGTAATACATCACCCGAAAAAGTAAAGGCCGGGCTCAGCATAAAATTCTGATTAACGGGAATATATCCCGTAGCACTTGTAACGCCTTTATCAGTGGCTATCTTATTGAAGCTTATTTGCTGAATATTGTTTTCTTCATCAATATAGTTATAAACCGCACTTCCGTTGTAGTTCATACTGGTTTCAATAATTATATTGGCTGAATGAAGCAGATGCCGGTTGTTCACGGCCACAATAGCATTCTTTAGCGGTTGTATTTTTGCCCCTCTTTCGATGATAATCTTTCCGTTTTCAGGCTGAATAAGGGCGTCGGCAATAGGTATATAATTAATATTTTCGGCTTCGACAACTTCCATGTTGAGATCATATTTGCCTTTCCATGAAGTAAATGAAATCGTATCCTTTATGATATTGGTTGCAAAAAACGTCGGTTTATCGAGCCTGTTGAAATCCACTTTAAGAAGCTCTTCAGGGGTCATAAGAGGAGCCGATGCTTTACCTCTTTGTTCCATGCTGAGAATTCTTTCTTTCATATTATATTGAAAATCGGTCATAGTGCAGATGTATTGTATTTCAGGAAACTTAACTAACGAAGTGCCTGTGTTAAGGCTGAATTTCGATACATTCGCATTAAAGTCAATAGTGGCATTGACGTTTTCAGCAATGAATGAAAAATTATCTCCGCCGCGCGGTGAGATAAGATTATAATCGGCTGTATCAGCCTGAATAGTGCTCGTAGTGAAATTAAATCCTTTAGAAACAATTCGTGAATCGGTAAAATCAATATTTCCAGAGCCCTTAAGAGCTGCAGGGGTGAGTATAATTTTACCGTCGAGTTGAGTTCCGTTCCCAAACATTTCAAATTTTTTCCCTTGAGCATTATATGCTGTCCATTCGTCCTTTTGCGTAAGCCATTTAATCTCAGAATCAGTTACTCTTAATTCAGGAAACTGCCCATATCCATCAGGAGATATAGTAAATAATTTTGCACTTGTAAGCATGGAATCAGGGAAAAATTTGAACAAATCGGACTCTGTAGCCGAAGTAAGTCTGCGAAGAGTTCCAGTTCCTTCGAGTCCTTTATTGCTCATAGAGATAATATTATACATTTTCCCTTTTCCATCGTACAATTCAATGCCCTCATCGGGGATATTCATTGTAAATCCTAATGAATTGTCGGGCTGGATAATAAGATATTGTCTTGAGGGTTTCAATATTCCTCCTCCGTGAAACTCACCCGGGAGGCTCATCATTTCATTTGTATAGTGATCTATGTTCTCGTATGTAAAGGGTTCGATTTTGAAATAAAAATCCTGTTGCTTGTAAATTCCTTCCAGTCCCGGAATCTTATCGAAGAAAATGTAGGAATAAGCTGTTGCATTTATTATCGGATATTGAGCCAGACTCTTTAGTCCTGATTTATTGTCGGGACGGTCAATATATAGTTCGGCAGTTGTAAGCTGGATGAGATTATCAATATCTTTTATAATCGGACGACTAAGATTATCCCTCTGGTCAGTTTCAACTGCAATCATTATTGAGTCAATTTTATGCAGGTTTATTTTGAATGTATCGTAGTCGAACATGAACTCATGGCCGAATATTGTAAAAAGTCCTGCCTCCACAACGCCGTCGAATGCAATGCTTCTGTTTTTGCCGACAACGATTCTATTGTCGTAGGGATAGATTGCAACACTTTGTGAATCGCTAAGGAAAACCTCCGGCACTCCGTTTATTGCAAGCCTGTAGTTTGTCAGGTCGAGGATTGCATTTTCTGTGGATGCGCCGGTTTCACTGGCGATAGTTATCACATCATAATCTTTTTTCCCTCCATAAGAGGCAATGAAATCGTCGACTTTTTTCTTTATCGTAACCTCATTATTATTTCTATCGTAGAAAAGAAATCCCTTGTTTGCAAGATCGACGCAAAGGCCTGTTACAGATTCTTCTGGTAATTTAAGCCAGTTGGCAAAATCTTTTACCGGGAAAGTTTCAGAGTAATACCAGTTAGCAAATTCCCTGAGGCGAAAGAGAGGATGATATTCGTCCATTCCTGCCAGGCGTTCGAAGTAGTTTGCATTGAAAAAAGAAACAGATTCAAATTGGGCCTGACCCATTGAAGCACCTCTTGCATGTGAGAGAAGTATTTTGGATTCATTCATCTTCCATCTCATATTTTCAAAATACATATCGAATCCATGATACGAATCAAACCATGGGCTTTTTGATGCCGGATTATTATTCCGGAAAAGGCTTACTTCCCTTGTTTCGGCATTATATGAAAATCCAATACCTGAATGAAAAATAGAATCTTTGTCGAGATAAAGCGTGGAGGAAGATTCCTGTGTGTTTATTCCGTTTTTATTGATGATACATGCTTTTGTTGTCATTTTGAGGTAAAGGGTGTCGTTCCTGAAAAGAGTTACTTTTGCAGGTGTGAGGTTGTCACCTGTACCATTTACGGCATTTCCTTCAAGTTTTATACCGCCTTCATAATTAACATCTTTGAAGATATTTTTTATCGAGAAAGTTTTTTCGTAAGTATCGAACTGTGGATAAATTATTCTGTCAGAACCTAATCTGTAGGCTGCCTGATCTGACAATACACCATATTCCGGTTTGCTGAAGAATGTTTTGTAAGTGAGTTTGGCCGAATCAATGGTGAAAGCTGCGCGGGAAAAATTGATCGAATATAATCCTGCTTCTGCAAAAACCTCATCTTTGCTATAACCGGCCTTTTCAAAATAAATTATACCGCTCGTTCCTTTGAAAATCTGAATATCAGGAAAATACTTTCCATTAACTTTGAATATCTCGGTGCTATCCTTCTGTGAGTAAGCGGTAAGGGTCACATCACGCAAATTCAGGTAAAATGTTGTGTCGAATTCAAAGGTGACGTTTCCGCCTTTTATTTTCCATCGTGCAGAGCCGGATTCAGCGGCAATGCCTGAGGAAACGAACGATCCAATATTTCTAATGAACCTGTCGAGAACTTCGTTTGTCACTGTTTGATCATTTATCATAGCAGCCAGTCCGGTTAGCCATATATTGAAATATCGCTGATTGACTTTATAATCCGAAAGAAGGCTCAATGTTTTCAGGAAGTTTATAAAATGGGGTACCGCCCTCATGTTTCTTTTTGCCAGCATAGAGCTTATTTCCATTATGCTCTGTGAAATATCTCCGCTAAAATATGAACTGTCCCATTTTGATGTGAAATTATTAAGAACAGCCAGTTGTTCGGCATTCAGGTTAGGCCCCATGTACGCAGTCAACTCTTCTTTGAATTTTTCCTTTTCACCGGAAAAACTCTTTCGGACCTGCGGGAAAAGAGTATTACCAGCAGTAAGAAAGATTATTAAAGTTATGACAACCTTTTTCGACATCAGTCAATGCTTTGTTGAATACGGAATTAGATATATATCAAATATTATAAACGTTATTCTCAATGAAATTAGATATAGAATAGGAAATTTATAATTGATAATTGAAATATCCAATTAATGGACTGCTTCGACTATTGCACAAAACTCTTCTTTTTTCAATGAAGCGCCCCCTATTAGCCCTCCATCAACATCTGGCATATCGAACAATTCCGCAGCATTTGAAGCTTTGCAGCTTCCGCCATAAAGAATCGTTGTCTCTTCGGCAAAATCATTGCTGTATTTTTCGGCTATTAATTTCCTTATGTAGCTGTGCATTTCCTGTGCCTGCTCAGGCGTGGCGGTGAGCCCTGTGCCAATAGCCCATACAGGTTCATAAGCTATAATTAAATTCTTCATTTCTTCTTTTGAAAGATTGAAAATACCCTTTTCGAGTTGATTCTTTACAACATCGAAATGAATTTCCGATTTGCGTTCAGAAAGAACTTCACCGCAGCAAAAAATTACTTTTAAGCCTGTAGATATTGCGAGTTTTACCTTTTTGTTCAGAAATGCATCATCTTCTTTGAAATATGTTCTCCGTTCCGAATGTCCGATAATGACATATCCGGCTCCGGTGCTTTTTATCATTGCACATGATATCTCTCCTGTAAATGCACCAGACGGTTCAGAATGACAATTCTGTGCTCCCCATCCAATTTTACTGCCCTGCAATATTTCCTTCAGCGGGGCAAGATGAATAAAAGGGGTGCATAACACAACCTGAGCTTTAGTTTGTTTATTTTGAAAATAATTTTTTATTCCGGTTGCAAGTTCTAATCCTGGATTCAAATCCATATTCATCTTCCAGTTACCGGCTACAACTTTTTTTCTCATAATTATTTTAAGTTAGTGAATAATAATTGATTATTTTGGTTTTATTAATTTTTCAATGTCATCGGGAAGATTTGCCCACGACCATTTTCCGGTAATTACTCCATTTTTCAGCATTATATATCCGGGGTTATTTCTCACCATTGTCTTGAGTGTTGTTTCATCGGCAAGGCAGAATTTAAGGCCGTTTTCATATTTTTTTATTTTTTCTGTCTCTGATGATGTAAGTATATAAAAATCTATTCCGTTAGTAATACATTTTCTGCCAGTTTCGAATCCTTTTTCTATTCTTCCGGCTTTTGCCTGCTCGAGTTTTCGTGATATCATGAGCAAAGTATATCCCTGGTTATTCAAAACCGAATCGGTTATATCATGGCCTTCGGTTGTTATTATTGTAAAGTCGTGAACCGGGGGCTCATATCCTTTTTTTATCATAACCGAATTCTGATCAATGAATTTCCATGTTGTGTCGTTTGCAGGGTAGTCATCAAGAGAAAACTCTTTCCTTATTCCATTTTTTTCATATATGAAAGTTGTTTTGAAAACCGGAGCAGGTGCTCCTTCAGGAATAGTCATAAGCTCTTTTAAATTATTTCCGGTTTTATAAGGAAGAAAATCAATTACAGGGAGATAGATAAGATTGTAAAAAGTGAATCCAAGAAAGATAAAAGATACTGCGGTTATTGTAAGCCATCCTCTGGTTGGCGTATTGATTGAATAACCATAAGGTTTGTTCCTGTCAAAGAAAAGTATCAGGATGAAAGCAGAAAGCAAAATATTTTTTCCGAATGTTTGCCAGTTGGTAAGTTTGATGGCATCGCCGAAACAACCGCAGTCTGTTACAGGGTTGAAAATTGCAAGCACAAGTGTAAGAGGAGTAAAGATAGCCATCAGAATCAGGATGCCAAACAGTCCTTCCCTGTATCTTATTCCGGACAAGACTGCAAAGCCCGAAATAAACTCAGCAAGGCATAGAATAATGGAAAGAGGAAGGCTTAAAGGCTGAAGAAAATCAACGCCGAATGCCGAGAAGTAGTCCGAGAATTTGAAAGCCGAACCCATCGGATCAATAGCTTTTACTGTTCCGGAGAAAATAAATACTGCACCGGTAATTATCCTCAAAAGAAACCTTAAAGCTTTTGACCTCATATCAATTCCTTTTCTTTCAGTAATTCTGTAATCATTGTGAATATTCTTTCGGGAGGCAGCATAAGTCCGTCCGAAGCGGCACAGTTTATGACTGCAAGTGACGTATCGTTTCTTGCAATATTGATGTACATTTCGCGAACCCGCATTTGAAATATGAGATTACTTTCATGTATGTCGTTCTGACCGTTGAGGTAATTTCTGTCGCTGCCGTTGCGTCCGGAAGTTAGTTTATCTTTCGTAAAATAAAAAGGCACGTCGAGAAAAATGTTAATAGAAGGTTTTGGAATAGAAAAATATTCAAATTCGAGTTTAAAAATCCAGTCTTTCAGTTTGTTTTGTTCTTCTATATCTTCGATTTTTGCACACTGATATGCAATGTTCGAATAAGTATACCGGTCGATCAGAATTACTTTATTTTCATCGAGCCATCTGTTTATTAATGGCGCGGCATCTTTCCGGTCGCCGGCGTATAGCATTGCAACAAGATATGGATCGACCTCATTCAATGATCCGAATTCCCCTCTTAGAAAACGTGCGATAAGTTCG
>Ga0116185_1004494_pt1 | contig 11341 bp, 10 predicted proteins | sample AD_JPNNA7_MetaG_FD_89754 | JGI IMG/M metagenome (GOLD analysis project Ga0116185, IMG submission 89754) | Active sludge microbial communities of municipal wastewater-treating anaerobic digesters from Japan - AD_JPNNA7_MetaG | ecosystem: Engineered > Bioreactor > Anaerobic > Digestate | place... | reverse complement strand
CTCTTAATACCTGAACCTTAAATTCTGCTGTGAACTTTCTTTTTTCGTTTTTCATAGTTACTCCTGAAGTTTTTGTTATATAATTTATTCTTTCAAGTGTAACTTTCCAACTTAAGCATTATAAGAATATGATATCAGTTAATTCTTTTGCTCTTTTCCAAAATTATCCTAATCCATTCAATCCAACAACAACAATAAGGTTTGCTTTGCCGGTTGAGAGCAGAGTGAAAATAAATATTTATAATTCGCTAGGACAGTTAGTTGAAACATTGGCTGATAAAGATATGAAATCGGGTTATCACGAAATAAGTTTTAATGCTTCCCGTTTAGCAAGCGGTGTTTATTTCTATAAATTAAATTCGGGCAATTTTGTTGAGACCCGTAAAATGTTGTTGATGAAATAAAAATTTAATGGGAGTCATCCAAATAAACGGATGACTCTCATCCATTACACTAAAGACCAAAACTTAATCCTGCCATAAATCTTACTTCATACTTAGGTAGATTAACTGATTTTGCAGCATCATCATAAGTGTAACCTTGTCTTCCGTTTATATCGGTTCCGTCGGGCATATAAAATGAATCGTGACCGCCGACTTTATTGCTGAAGTAATAATCAAATCCGCCGGAAACCACAAAGCTTAAGGTTGGGTTAATACCGAAATACAAATCCAATCCTGTTCCCAATCCGAATTGATGGGAAGTTATATCGAAAAATTCATTGCCTCCTATAAATTCAAAAGTTGATGTAAGCATTGAATAACGGGGTCCAGCATATAACAAAGATTTTCTGATTGAGAACAGATTAACAGGAAGTGCAAAATCCAGTCTGAAATCAATTGTGTGTCCGTATTTATCAGGATCACCGTTTGTATTATCATTAATAAAAATCTTTCTTGCATCCCACGGATTTCCTGCATCTCTTACATTATAACCTGCGCTTAATCTGATTGATAATGGTATATCATAAGTAAATTCAGAAATGGTTCCCGAAACATTAACACCGAAATTTCTTGTATAACCCAGCAGAACACCAAACGAGTATTTTGGATTTGATGCTAAAGGCGGAACTGTTTGCGGATAAATCTCACAAACGAATATAAACAACAGCACCGAAATGAATAAAAATATTTTACGAGGCATTATTTAGCTCCCTTGATTTATAGTTTGATAAATATTTTAATTTCTTTTTAGAAAAATATTTTATCAAATTTTGTACAAATAACAGGCGTGTAAATAATTATGTTTTATTGATAAGATGCATTTGTTGTCGCCAAAATTTACATACTAAAGGGAAAAAAATAATTAACCTTATAAACATTTAACGACTAACTTGACGCATAAATTTGATGTGCATCTTTAATGTCAGAAATAATATAGATACTTGATTTTAAAAACACCCGCACGATCTGTTGTATGCATTCTGTTTGGAAGCAGATTATTGTTAACATCATATTCGTTGCTTCGGTCTCTAAACTCGTTTATTGCAAGATATATCCAGCTCTTTGGTAAGAAGTTCCAGCTAAATAAAAATCCGCCGATTATTCTTTCCATTCTATCTGTTGATCTTACAAAAACATTATCAACATAAACCCTTAAGTTTAAATTGTTGATCGGAGTAAATGATAAAAATGGTCTTGCGTTGTAGGTTATATCTTCAATATTACCATCCGGATTATTTTCAATAAACATATCATAAGAAGTCCCGACTGTTAAAATATTGAGTGCTTTCCAGTTAGCTGAAAAGCCAGCCCATGCATAAGATGCAAGATAATTTCTGCCGAAGTTATAAGTTTTTTGATAACCACCCCAGGCATTTGCACTCCATATTTGTGAAATATCAAACCAGGAATTTAAATTTATACTATATGAATCGTAGTGAATTTCTTCATCCTTGCTTTTACCAAAATCCAGGTCTATTTCATATCCCCAGCCTTTTCTAAACTGCATATTGAATCCTAAAACTCCTGAGTAATCGGTGTAAAGATCTGCATGTTCATAGTTAATACCGGGACCGAAAAACAAGAACATATTTTTTATCATACCTTCTTCAAAATACCATATTGGTCCTGTCAGCAAAACAGAATTTAATGTTCCCCGCCATGGAACAAATCCAACCTGATTTATTTTAAAATCATTTCCTATTGCCCTGAATCTGAATTGGCTGCCCCAGGTTTGACTTATACTTTTAAATCCGACAGAGGCTGCATAATCACCTTTACTATTTTCAAACGATCTTGCAAATTGATAAGCAATCTGCCAGTCAGAGCCACGGAAAGCACCATCAATATCAATTACACCGTAAGTATTATCTTTTGTTTGTTTCCCGACCATCAATAAACCGATTGAGGAATTATCTAAAATTTTCCTTTTTAATCTTGCAGAACCAAAGTAAGCTTGTTCTTCGGTAAAATGCTCTGAGTCGTCCATATAATCTACTTTACCTGTAAGAGCAACAAACCCGCCATACTCCCAATCATCATATCTGCCAAAAGCTTTTGTTCCAAAGATTAAAGGAACTTCTTTTCCGCCGGGCAACAGTTTACCTATCCTGCGTGAATAAAAAAGTTCAAGCGGACTGTAAAAACCGGAGCCTCTTTCTTTACCTGATGGATTAAATACTTCGTTACCTTCTGTAAAAAATGGTCGTCTTTCAGAGAAGTAGCTTTCGTAACGACTGATATTAAATGAAAAGGGATCTGCTTCGACCTGTGCAAAATCAGGATTTGCAGTTAATAAAAAAGTCAGCCGTTCCGATGGATTATAAAAAATATCTATTCCTGCGTTAGGATCAAACTTATATTTATCGTTACCGAGATAAGTTGTTTTGGCAATGCCAACCGGATAAATCTCCAGGTTCAATCCTGTAACTGATGGTTTAAAATTTTCAAAGATAAGTTTGCCAAATTTGGAAATTCTTTGTCCTTCGCTCTGCTCATATTCGCACCAGTAAATATCTTCTTTGTTATAAGATCTCCAGCGATCAAAATCCAATCCCCATTCACTAAGATTTTTATCATACTTAATTGATTTATATGGAATTTTTATCTCAACAACGTAGCCCCAATCATAAATCTGTGAGGCAGCATCCCATATTCCATCCCAACTGTAATCACGATCCCGTGCATCATCAAGCATTCTTGAATCAGATTTTACTCCTGAAGCATTAACAGCAAACTTATAAGCTGTTTGCTTATCACCGAATGTATCAAGCATAATAGAAACAATATCTCCGGTATAAGCATCTTGCATACCTGCATTTGCCTGAATATATCTTTTATCATCATAGCATATCATCAGACAATAAATAGCTTCATCAGTGGTTAAAACTTTAGCGACTGTTTTTACTGAGGTCGGCTGATTGTAGTAAGGATCTAACTGAAAGAAATTAGTGGTTGAGTCTGCAGTGCTCCAGATTTCATCAACTTTGCCGTCAATAATTATTTCTTTATCAGTTTTAAAAAGTAATAGTGATTTATTAAGGTTCTTGTTTTTTTCAGCAGCAAAAAGAAATGAAATAAAGATTATTACCAGAAGGGGGATAAGTTTGTTCATATAGTTTTTGCTTTTAGACTTTAGATTATTCTTTTGAGTCGAAAGCTATATTATATAAGCTATATTGTTTGAGGATTTTAGATGAGCGGTTTAATTATTTTATAAGTGATAGAAAAAGATTGCAATAAATGTTTAGAAAGTCTAAACATAATTAATCTGCAGCTTCAGACCTGGGAAAACTTACCCAAATTCTTTTTCAGCCAAAGGCTGATCCGCCTCTGGAGGAAATCCTTTAACACAAATAAAATTCACAATTCTGTAAACGGATAATCCCCTCTTGGGAGGGGCGAGGGGTGGGTTGGTTACTTTAAAAGTTTATGATATACTTGGCAAAATAAAAAACCTCACCCCTAAATAACCCTGACCATAATGCAGCACAGATTTGTAATCTGTGCTGCAATGAATCTGAACTTAAGCTGAAATAAAATATTAAAATGTTTTTTTAGAGGTTCTTAACTTTTAAATATTTGGTAATTAAAAAATATTTATACTAAACAATCAATCACTAAGAATAAGAAATAGTTATCTCTTAATCTCAATTGGTAGAAATAGAACTGAGATTTTCTTTTGAATTATGGTTTTAAATTTAGGCATAAATATTGAGAACAATATTTTGAGCTTAGCCGGGAGGTAAAATGCGCAGCAAAATATTCTCATTCATTTTACACTCTTCTTTTATAATGATTTATTATAACTGTTAAAATTACAGTAAAAAAAGTTCTGGTTTTTCTTTTTTTGCAGCCAAAGTTGAAAAAGGCTTAAATAAAAACTATACTTAAATAGACACTAGGGCGAGAAAATGAAAAAACAAAAACGGTGCTTGTTTTGTCAGTTATTCTCAAGCAAAAAACTCTTCTCAGAAGTTATCCCATTCATATTATTATTTCTATCCTTTGCGTCCTGTGATGTAAATATTAATGATAATTTGCCACCTTGCCCGTCAAATGATTTAGTTGCAACGCCACCATACGATTCTCCAGCCTGGCATCCGAGTGGAGAATTTATTGGTTTTAATTATACTCCTCTAATAAAAATAACTTATCCTTAAGGAGAACACTGCCAGGGAGTTTATGAATGGGACCCACAACAATCTGGTTTTTGGTTAATAAACACAGAGGGAACAAATATGCGAAGAATCTTTCCTTTTAAATTGCAGAATCCCTCGTGGTCACCTGATGGTCAGTGGATAGCATTTGTATTGCCGCTTGGTGATGAAAGGCATATTTGCAAGATGCGATTTACCGGAGAAACATTTGACACAACAACATTAGTACAACTGACAACAGAAGGAAGAAATTTTTATCCAAGTTGGAGTCCTGATGGTAAGCACTTTGCTTTTTCGGCAGGTGCCTTTGATAGGGGAGGAGGGATTTATCCCCTAGAGTTGTGGATATATGAAAACGCACCTTAAAAAATATTATAGAAAGGACTAAAATGAGAAATAAATTTTTAAGAACACTTTTATTTATTCTAATTATAAAACTCTAAGTTTAAAAACTACATAATAAGGAGGAGCTATATGAAATATCATAGATTAATTGCTTCTTCATTCTTATCGTATTTTATTCTGGTTGGAGGGAGTTGTCAACAAACAATTAAAACAGACCTAGAAGGTACTGTTAAAATTGCCAGACAATCCGAACAATATCTTTTAGGATGTCCTGATTTTTTCATTCCACCTGTTGAGGGATCAAGTGGTAATCTTCAAAACCAAACAGGTGCTGTAGGTTGGTGCCCAACTATTTTAGTTGGAAATCAGTTAAATACAGAAAAGAAATCTGATTATATAACAAGATTAAATTTGGCTAAAGTAGAGAATCAAACAAATTGGTCCCAGTATCAGCGGATTGATGGTAGTCCAGCTAGTGGATACCCAGGATATTATTATTATAATGGACAACAAACAGTATATGTTCCTGAAAGAAAATATCAGGCAGGTTTTATTTGTTATTCCTTAGTATATCATTCAATTATTGATGCAAATTATTCTCCATTCAACCAAATACCTTTAAAAGTTGATGATCTTGTAAACAGATTAGTTGGTCCAAGTACCTCTACAACTAATAGACTAGAAGGAGATATTGTTGCTTATGATTGGGATTTAGATGGTAGTTATGACCATGTTGGTGTTTTAGTTGATAAGTCCCCATCTTTAGCATATGATTGGAAAGTTGTTAGTTCGAATGGAATTGTTGAAATATTTAAATATGGTGCACAAAAAAGAAGAGCGCATGTGTTTGGGTCAACAAAAGGAGGTGAGTTTCCATTCTGGCCACCAGAGTATGAAAACTATAGTACTGTATATTTTTATGTTAATCCCAATAGTCTAAAAGGAGAAAGAAATGCAGAATAATATTATCAAAAAAATCCACTTACTTTTAATTGTTATTCTTATAAATGCCCCATCAATCATTTCTCAAAAAATCATTTCTATTGATGAGATAAAATTTGGTGATAACAGCAGTGAGATAAAAATTAAACAACAGGTCCCTTCATTGCAATTTTCCGATTTTGTACCCGATGATATTGAAGTTGATCGATTTGGAAATATTTTCATAGTAGATAAACAGAATGATCGTATATTGCAATTTTCTTCTGACTTTAAAGCAAAGCAATTCTTAGATATGAAGGAGCCACTACAAAGACACATAAGTTCATCAAATGATTTTAGATACTTTATTGAAAATCACTTATATAGTGTGAAATTAGAAATTGATTTACAAAACAATATATATGCTTTAATAGGAATAAACGAATTTTTTATTGACTTGTTTAAATATGATAAAACTGGTCAATTTGTAAATGATTTCAAATTAAATGGAGATAAACCACAACAATATTTAAGGGATTTTTTTATTAGTAGCCAAGATAAAATTTATATTAATACCTTTCCTATTAATATCCTGAACATTGAATATCTTAATACAGGCCAAGTTTTTGTATATGATCTCGGCGGAGCGTTTATTGGACGTACTGACTATTTTATTGAAGATAACGATTGCGTTGCCATTAAACGTAATTTGCTAAATGAAAGTGATTTCCAACTTGACTTTTTTCTTATACCTGAGAGTACTGTAAAAATAACAGATAAATTAATTCTAAAAAGTAGTTTATCAACAACAAACATAAATAGTAAGGCTTGGTCTTTTCTAGGAATAGATAATCACAATCGTATTTACTACATTCAAGGAAGAATGCCATTAATAATAAGGCGAATTAATTCTGATCTTATCTCATATGATGATTTAGCAATAGATGAAAAATTCTTTAAATCGAATAACATTGTATTTAAAAGTGAGATAAAGAATGTTGAGTTGACTAAAGAAGGTAAAATTATACTATTTTGTTTGAAGGTCAATAATTCTACTTATTCTTGCGAAGATTATTTTGGATTTTCGGAAGTAACCGGTTCAATTGTTCAACTTGAATTTTAAGGAGGTGAAGATGAAAATTCTATTTTTTTATGTTGTTATATTATTTACTTATAGTTATTCTCAGGTAATTGATCCCGCTTTTGCACCTGCAAAAAGGGATTCCATTCAGACTATTCTAAAAATAGCTGAACTTGAATATTTTATTAACTATAAGGTAAACGATGAGGAGAACAATTACCCATTAATATCATTCGATTATCAAGAAGAATTAAATTCTAAACTTGAGTCTTATACACAAGATGATTTGCCCACTCAATTTGTTTCAATTCAAATTATGAATATTAATATAAAGGATTCCTACATCATTGTGGATTGTGAAATTTTACTTTATAATGATTTCCAAGCATATGATTCATTTTTTGAACAGATTCGTCTGAAAAGAGGAGAATCATTATCGTTCATTGATTTTGGGGAACTAGAAAGCATGTTTTTAGCAAAATGTTATAAAAGCAAATCAATGGAAAATAAAGAGAAACTTGTAATTGAAAACTAACAATTGTTCTTAAGTAATAGTAGTTTTATTAGTAAACATGCTATACAAAATCCGCTTACATACCAACTTGACTTGAACTTATCACTCAATCAGTTTCAAAAGAGACTATTTGCGTCTGGTGAAGGAATTGATAATACATATTTTTCAGATGGTACAAGAGAGACTGCCTTTTATATGGATCAAACATGGAAAAGAATCCTATACTCACAAAGCAGTTCGAGTCAATTAAATATCTTAAGTTATGGGGATAACAATAATGATTATCATTTTGGAATGCCAAGATCTATAGATGTTAATGAGTGGGGCGAACTTTATATAGTCGATTCTGAGAAAGGTATTGTTAATAAATTATACTATTCCTGGATAACAAATACAATCACTGCGACTTCAAATGTTAATTTTCTTCAAGGTTTAGTTAAACCAGTTGATGCTGATTATTATCAAGGTAGTACATTATGGAATAGAAATGATGATCTCATTGCTGTTGCTGATGAAGGAGATAATAGTATTGTTATTTATAATTCTAATGGACAATTTCAATGCAAATTAACAGGTTATTATGAAAATGGCATCAAGCAGATAAAAAGTCCAAAGAGGGTTGCACTATTCGGATATGAGTCTCCTTTTAGATTAGCATTTATTGATGGAGGCACGAATAGACTTATAGTTGTAAGATTACCAAGTAGCTTTGCAAATTGGAGTGGATGGTTATATACAATGGCACCCCCAGTTAGTTTTGATTTGCCGAGTTATTTAACTGATATAGGGATTGATGGATGTTATAATATAATTGTACCAGATAGAAGCAAAAATATGTTGCATAAATTTAACAAGAATGGTCTATATTCTTGCTCTTTTCAAGGTAATAGTAATTTTACACTTCCATATTATATTACTAACGTTCCTGATAATTGTCCAAATCCTGAAATGGTTTGGGTAGATATTGCTTTAAGTTCTATCTGGGATAATAACAGTGGCATCAGAAGATATTTACCTGGTGCAGATCTGAAGTCAATATCCAGTACAGTCTTTTCAAATTATTATCGGCTAAGATTTTATCCTACTGATGATATTAATTATATAGCCGAAATTATACGTGTTCAAGACAATGCTGTTGTAAAATCTTTTACTGGTAATGCCTTCAATTCGATACAAAAAGATTTAATACTTAATTATAATGAATTACCTACTAATAATGCTAATTATAAGTGGAGGTTTAAGTATCAACCATTCTTTAATTCACAATATGGAAATTACAGTGTTGTATGGCAGACGTTAGAGTTTCCTTTCTATCACAGTGTTGTTGCCCCAATAATCTCCAATTTCACTCAAAGCCCGATTCCAATTTGTAAAGGTTCAAGTGGTTATGTTCAGGTTAATCTTTCGCAGGGCAATGGTCAGTTAACTTACAATTGGATATCTGAAAATCAACCGTCATATATTTCAATAAATCCACAGGGTAACAAGTGCAACATAACTTACAACTACTCAAAAGCAGGGGAAGGAATAGATGGTCCGTTGTGGAATTTCGGCTGCACAGTAAGTAACAGTGCCGGTCAAAGTACAGCATATTATACTCCTGCATTAGATCCCTTCTGTTCCGGCTGTCCCACACTTGCATTTGAGCAAAACGGAATATTAACAGATGAAAACCCATTACTTATTACTTCAATGAGTAATCCTGAAAAAGACGTAACAGATTATTACTTAATCAATACACCATTATCACCTGTTGATAACAGGATAAATCTTACAATCCACGAACCACAGACAGAGCATACCTGGTTTGATAATGTTAGTCTTCTGGAAACAAGAGCTAATCCTGATGAAACTATAGTTGTAAATGATGAAGGACAGGTAATAAATTATAAAGGTGTTCTGACTGCAAGAATATTGTTAAATGGCGAAACAGACATAACACAAAACTTACTTGAGTTAGATTCATTATCTGTAGAACTTAATCCGGGAGATAGATTAACAATTTCAAGAAATGCAGTTGAGGGTGATGGAAATATTGTAATTAACGGAGCAGAAGGAATTCCGATTTCAAAACGAATACCTGCGATGCTAATGAATGTTATTACTCAAAAACAAAGTGTGGAAAATGAAAAAGAAATAATAACAGAAAGTACTCCGTTTACAAACTTTTTCTTGAGACCCAATAAAAGCACAATAAGCAAAAAATTAAGAAACCTACCCACGGGCACAATTGAAATAACAGTAAACAAAAAATTAACGCTTGATTATTTTGTTTTTGTATCAGACTTAAGAACAGCAAGAACGAGAGAACTACCATTAGTTTCGGCTGTTCATAGCGTAAATGGAGATATAAAAACTAAACTTACAGGCATAGATCAAAACTATTCTGAGATGTTCCCAACAGAAAGAATAGATTTAAGTTTCAGCACAACAACAAACAGTGGTAACAGGGCTTATATACTTAAATCTGTTGGCAGATATGAAACCGATACAACTTTCCAAGGTAAACAGAACAATCTCGCAAAACTAAATGAGTTACCAACCATACCAACAGAAAATAAGTTGTATGATAATTATCCTAATCCTTTCAACCCAACAACACAGATTAAGTATTCGATTAAAGAATCAGGATTAGTTCAGATAAAAGTATATGATATCCTCGGTAAAGAAATAACAACCTTGGTAAATGAAAGAAAAGATGCAGGCAGCTATACTATAGACTTTAATGCAAGCGAACTGCCAAGCGGTGTTTATATCTATCAATTAACAACGCCTGGTTTTACACAAGCACGTAAGATGATATTGGCAAAGTAAAAAAAAGCCTCATCCCTAAATCCCTTCTCCAAAGGAGAAGGAGCTTTTAAATTAAAAGGTGAGTTTAATCGCTCGCCTTTCCTTTCTTACAATGTTAATTACTGTTATGATAAAAATATTCTTCACAAAATGTCAAATCACGAAATCTATCCTACGCCAGTACAGTTTGAAGCAACATTCTTTACTACTCTTCATACAAAAGAAGATTTGGATAAAACGATTTTAGCGCATACGGAAAGTGTTGCACAACCTTAGTTAGTGATTAGTTTTTGTAATTTAAAATATTTTATCATTAAAAGGAATCAAAGGGGTTTTTTATTTTAGATAATTGTGAACTACTAATCTGAGTGTAAAGAAGTGTTGTTTTAATATCTTTATGCCCCAATATTTTTTGGATCAGCGATATGTCTGTGCCTTGTTCAAGCAAATGAGTTGCATAAGAGTGCCTTAATGAATGCACTGTAATTTTTTTCTTTATTTTACTTTTATTTAGTGCATTCTTCAGAACAGACTGTATGCTGCGGGCAGAATAATATTTTTCAAATTGACCTTCAAATAAAAATTCCTTTGGTTTATATTCTTTATAATAATCTCTTAATAATGTCAGCATCTTAGCAGATAACGGAACAAAGCGATCTTTTTTACCCTTCGATTGATTTATTTTTAGCAGCATTCTTTGTGAATCAACATCTTTAACTTTAAGATTTATACATTCACTTATACGTAAGCCGCTTGAATAAATAAGAGAAATAATAGTTTTGTGTTTAAGGTTTTCGATGCATTCGATTATTTTTTGTATTTCTTCTACGCTGAGAACATCTGGTAATTTTCTTTCTTTTCTGTATCCGTGTAAAAAATCGCTGTTCAGTTTTTGATTAAAAATAATTTCAGAGTAAAGTTTAACTGCCATAACTGAGTTTTTAATATGACTATGAGAATTATTTTTATTTTTGAGAAAAAGTGCAAATTTATATAAAGAATCTTGATCGGGTTTTGTTAGGTGTGAATAATTGCAGTATTGCTCAACTGCCTTAACATAAACTGCTATTGTATTCGGGGCATAATT
>Ga0116185_1004490_pt1 | contig 11348 bp, 8 predicted proteins | sample AD_JPNNA7_MetaG_FD_89754 | JGI IMG/M metagenome (GOLD analysis project Ga0116185, IMG submission 89754) | Active sludge microbial communities of municipal wastewater-treating anaerobic digesters from Japan - AD_JPNNA7_MetaG | ecosystem: Engineered > Bioreactor > Anaerobic > Digestate | place... | reverse complement strand
GACGTTCGCCATCGTCCTCGACAACGTCATGGCCTCCGACCCCCGCATCGACTACACCGATCCCGAGCTGGCCGACGGCATCGCCGGGGGCCAGGCCGAGATCACCGGCGATTTCACCGTCCAGGAGGCGAAGGATCTCGCCCTGGTGCTCAACACCGGCGCCCTGCCCGTCACTCTCGAGGCGGCCTACCAGCAACAGGTCTCCGCCACGCTCGGCAAGGACTCTCTGCGCGCCGCGCTCATCGCCGGCCTCGCCGGCCTCGGGCTCGTGCTCGTCTTCATGCTCGTCTTCTACCGCTTCCTCGGCCTCGTCGCCGATATCGCGCTGGTCGTCTACGGGATCTACCTGTGGGGGCTCTACTGCGCCATCCCCGTCACCCTCACCCTGCCCGGCATCGCCGGCGCCATCCTGACGATCGGGATGGCGGCCGACGCGAACGTGGTCGTGTTCGAACGCATCAAGGAGGAGGTGCGCCGCGGCAAGACGGTCCGCTCGGCGGTCAACTCCGGGTTCGCGCGCGGCTTTCTGACGATTCTCGACGCTAACATCCTGACGATGCTCACCGCTGGGGTCCTGTTCGTGTTCGCGACGCAACAGGTCAAGGGCTTCGCCTTGACGCTCATCATCGGGACGATTGTCAGCATGTTCACCGCCGTCCTCGCCATCCAGGCCTTGCTCGGGGTCCTCAGCGAGTTCAGGTTCTTCCGCAACCCGGCGTTCATGGGCCTCACGTCGGCCCAGATTGCCACGGGCGCGGGCGACGAAGACGAGACGCCTCCCGCTGCCCGGCGCGGGCGTCCGCCGGCCGCCCCAGAGGCCGCCGCAGAGACCGCCGGCGCAAGAGCGCCGGCGGCCCCGGCGCGGCGGCCTTCGACGGCGAAGAAGAAGCGCAAGCGGCGCTAGCGACCAAGGGGTCGACGGAGGCCACATGAGCTTTCTGCGCAAGATCTACTCGTTCGACTTCATGGGCCACCGGCCGTGGTACTTCGTGCTGTCGGGGATCGTCATCGGCGCCGGGTTGGTCAGTCTCTTCGTCCGTGGCGGAGGTAATCCCGTGCACGGGCTCAACTACGGTCTCGAGTTCAAGGAAGGGACGCGCATCGAAGTCGCCTTCGACCAGCCCGTCTCGCTCGCCGACGTGCGCGCGGTGCTTGCGGAGGCCGGTCACGAGGACGCCCAGATCCAAGAGTCGTCCGCGGTCGGAGGGACGAGCCTCCCAGGCTTCACGATCCAGGTAGAGACGCTCAGCCCCGGGCAGCAGGCTCGCCTGAGGGACGAACTCGACAAGGCGTTCACGATCGCGACCGAGGATGGCAGCAGGGTCTATGCCGTGCGGACCGTAGGGCCTACCTTCGGTAGCGAGGTAGTGACCTCGTCTTACGAAGCCGCGCTACTGGCGCTGCTCCTCATCGTCGCCTACGTGACCATCCGCTTCGACTGGAAGTTCGCCGTCGGCGCCCTGTCGGCCGAGCTTCACGACCTGCTCGTCATGATCGGCGTGTACTCGCTGTCGGGACGCGAGGTCACGACGGCGACCGTCGCTGCCGTGCTCACGATCCTCGGTTACTCACTCTATGACTCGGTCATCATCTCGGACCGGATCCGCGAGAACTCGAAGAAGCTCGCGCGCATGTCGTACGCGGCTTTGGTCAACCGCTCGCTCTCCGAAACGCTCACGCGCTCGCTCATCACCTCGTTCACGACGCTGCTGCCGGTCCTGTGTCTCCTCTTCTTCGGCGGAACGACGCTCACCGACTTCGCGTTCGCTCTCACGGTCGGCATCATCTCCGGCGCCTACTCGACGATCTTCATCTCGTCGCCGATCGTGACGAGTCTGAAGGAGCGGGAGCCCCAGTACCGTCGGCTCATGGCGCGCGCCGACCAGGAGGCGTGAGCGCACGGTCGACCCTCGATGCCGGGTCGAGGCTCCTGCCCATAGAACGAGGACGTTCGAGTACGGCTTGAGGGCGAGTGACGTTCCCGGAGAAGGTCAGCGGCAAGACTCCCGAACCTCCCGGCACAGCCGTTTACATGAGTGACGGACGGGCGTAGGGTCCCGTTGGTCCCGGGGGACGGGTACCGGTTCCGGTGGACAGGCGCCATCTGGTGGGGGGAGACGGCGTGGGACGGGCGCGTGGTGATGTGGAAGGGGTCAGCAGTCCGCGCGCGACTCTGAGGCTTGAGCCGTCAGAGGTGACCGGTCGCGCTCGGGACCTGCCGGTCCTGTGTCTCAAGGGCGAACTCGACATCGACGCGGTCCCCGAGGTCGACCGCTTCCTGCGCCGTCGTCTCGGACCGCTCTATCAGCGTCACACGCTGGTGATCGACCTCGGTGACGTCACCCTCGTGGACTCGAGCTTCATCGGCTTCGTCGTGCACCTGCTCGGGGAAGAACGTCGCGGGCATAGCGAACTCGTGTTGGCGCATCCGGTCGGTCGAGTGCGCAGCCATCTCTGTATGGTCGGACTGCCGAACCTTGTGCCGATGTACGAGTCGCTCGACGATGCCCTGCGCGCCGTGCGGGAGGCTTCGGCGCCGCTGATCCCACCGGCTTTCGGCTTGGCCGGCTGAGCTCCGTCGCCGGCCCACCGAGGCCGACGCACACTCAGCAGGCCCGACGAGCGCCGGCGACGTTCGCGTCGCCGACTTGGCGCGCAGCCGTCACCCGCGCCTGGAAGGCGCGCATTCGACACGCGTCACAGCAGTACTTCTTGGCCGGGTTCGTCGTCGTGAACTCGCGGCCGCAGCCGTCAAAGGCGCAAGTGCGCACGATATCTTCCCGGGGCGCGGTCTTACGCGCTTCCTGCTGGTATGCGTCCTGCCAGGAGCCGGTGTGCAACGCGCACACGGTCGACGGGTTGTAGGCCGACAACCGCGTCCCGCACCCCTCGACGGCGCAGACACGTCCGGCCCCGTATGTCTTCGCCTTGAGCATGCCGTACGATGAGCGACAGATCTTGCGTCCCCTGATGCCGGTCGTGCCTCGGGATTCCATCGCCGCGTCACGCCCCCTCGGCCGCCACGCTTCGGGGCGGCCGGCCTCGTCGGTCCGCGACGGCGCCGTTCAGGCGCCGGCCGCCTTCATGGCTTCGTCCCGCGTCGCGTAGATACCGAAGATGCGGTCGAGGCCGGTGATCTCGAAGATGCGGATGATGTTCTCGTCGGTGCACACGATGTCGAGGTTTCCGTTTCGTGGCCGCACGCGCTTTGCTCCACTCACGAGGACCCCGAGAGCGGTGGAGTCGATGAACGACACCTGCGTGAGGTCGACGATCACGCGCTGGGCGCCGTTCTCGATGCCGTTGAGCAGCACCTCCTTGAACTGGGGTGCAGAGTAGATGTCGATCTCGCCCTCGAGGACGATCACGCCGATGTCGTCGGCGGGCCTCTCGAGATCGACACGGAACTGCGGACGTTCCTCCATGGGCGCCTCCACCATGTCGAGAAGGGACGCCGGAACCGACACCCCCCAGTCCTGCAACGCACGGCAAGGATACTTTCCGGGCGCGAGGCAGGCTAAACCACGGTCGCGCCCGGTGCGGCCTTGGAGTGCGGCGTGGCCGTCGACTCGCGGCGCGGCGAGCCGCCGAAGAAGACGGAGATGAAGAGGTGACGAGGCGAGGTGGTGGAGGTAAGGGGATTCGAACCCCTGACCTTTTGGCTGCCAGCCAAACGCTCTCCCAGCTGAGCTATACCCCCACCGCACGTGCGCCGGCGGCGCCGGCGGAGTGGCAAGTATAGCAACGCCTCCGGACGGCGGCAACGCGGGACGGGGCGGCGACGCAGGGGCGGGCGGGCCCGCCCGCCCCGCCCGCCCCTGCGTCGCCGCCCGACGCCCTAGAATGGCGGCATGGTCGCGTTCCTCTCAGCGAGACGACGAGCCCGCTGGGGTCCCGTCGTGCGCGTCGTGCTGCCCATCGCACTGCTCGTCGTGGTCGTCGTGGCGAGCGTGTCCCTTCTCTTGTCCGTCTCCTTTCGGGTGCCGACCGGGTCGGTGGACTTCCGCCTGCGACCCGCATGGCCGGGCGGCCGCCTCGTCCTTCCGCTCGGTCCGGCGGGGGCGCTCTCGCTGCGGACGTTCCGCGCGCCGCTCGATGTCATCGTCGAGTACCGGGTGTCCGGCGACGTCGCCTCCATCGCCGAGGCCGAGGACGTCGTCCAGGGGCTCGGCCGGATCGAGCAGAGTGCCCGCGCCGCCTTCACCCGCTTCCTCTGGGGCAGGCTCATCCCCCTCGCTGTGCTCGGCGCCGCCGGCGGGGCACTGGTCGCGCTCGCCGTTCCGCGGCGGCGCCCGCGTCTGCGCGGCTGGAGAGGTGCGGCGGTCGGCGTCGTCGCCGGTCTCATCGTGACGGTGGTCGCCGGCGGGACGGTGGCCGGCGTCGCGCTGGCGACGGTCGACGAGACGCCGGCCGTCCAGTACAGCGGCCTGGCGCGTCATGTGCCGCGCCTGTTGCCGCTCGTCCGTCAGCTCGAGAGCGCCGACGGCGGCGGCATGTCGCGTCTGCAGGCGTACGTCGACGGCCTTGAGACGGTGGCCAGGCAGATCGCCGGCCGGAACGCGCGCCCGGCGCGCGAGATCGTCACGCGGTTGCTGGTGGCGAGCGACATCCATATGAACGCCTACGGCATCCGGCTCGCCTCGCGGCTGGCCGCCGGTGAGGGGACGCCGGTCGACGCCGTGGTCCTCGCCGGCGACATGACGAACTTCGGCAGCCGGTACGAGGCGCGGTACTTCGTCGAGAGGTTCGACCCCGCCGGCGCCCCGGTGTTCATGGTCGGCGGCAACCATGAGGACCGGGCGGCGATGGCGGCGTTCGCGGGGGCCGGCTACACGGTGCTCGCCGACGACCTCGTGGCCGTGGACGGGGTGCGCATCTACGGCCGCAGCGACCCGCTCGCCGACGACCCGGCGGTCGACTCCGACGTCGCCGCCCTCGCCCGGCAGTCGGCGAGCCTCGCGGCGGCGGTCCGGGCGCTGCCCGAGCCCCCCGACGTTCTCGCCGTACACGACGGACGGCAGGCGGCCGACGTGGCCGCCTGGGCGGTGGAGGACGACGTCCCTCTGACGGTCGTCTACGGCAACTCGCACGTCCCGTCGATCCGCCGCGACGGCCCGGTCGTGCTGATCGACGCCGGCACGGGCGGTGCCTCGGGCTACGAACAGATCGGCGCCCGCCGCGGCGATTGGTACACCTTCGTCCTTCTGGACTTCGCGCCCGCTGCCGACGGCGCTCTCGTCGCCGTGACGACGCTCGCCTATTCACTCGACGGGCGTTCGCGCGTCGAGTACCTGCCGATGGCGGAGTAAGGGACTTGCCGGTGGCGGAGTAAGGGACTTGCCGGTGGCGGAGTAAGGGCCGCCGCCTGCGGATGTCGGAGTCGGAGCGGTCGACCTGCCGGTGACCGAGGTGGGGGCGGCCGCGGGGCGGCGGGCGGCTCATGCCTGGGCGGTGACGTATACTGCCCAGCGGCGAGCCGCCCGCGGCGCGGCCGCCCCCACCCGTACTCGCAGAGAGGACCCGATGGACCGTCGTTACGACCCGCGCGAGATCGAGGCCAAGTGGCAGCGCATCTGGAAGGAGCGCGACGCCTATCGCACGCCGGACGAGTCCGACAGGCCCAAGTTCTACTGCCTCGACTTCTTCCCGTACCCGTCCGGGGACGGGCTCTCCGTCGGGCACTGTCGCAACTACGTGCCGACCGACGTCGTGGCGCGCTTCTACCGCATGCGAGGCCACAACGTCCTCCATCCGATGGGCTGGGACGCGTTCGGCCTGCCGGCCGAGAACTACGCCCTCAAGATGGGGGTCCACCCCCGGGAGACGACGGCGCGCAACATCGCGACCTACCGTCGCCAGATGGACATGATCGGCCTCTCGTTCGACTGGTCGCGCGAGATCACGAGCAGCCAGCCGGACTACTACCGCTGGACCCAGTGGTTCTTCCTCCTCATGCACGAGCGCGGGCTCGCCTACCGCGGGACCGGCCAGCAGTGGTGGTGTCCGAGCTGCAGGACCATCCTCGCCAACGAGCAGGTCGAGCAGGGACGCTGCTGGCGGTGCGGTACCGAGGTGACGAAGAGAGACCTCGAGCAGTGGTACTTCCGCATCACCGACTACGCCCAGCGCCTTCTCGACGACCTGGCGACGATCGACTGGCCCGAGCAGATCAAGCTGATGCAGACGAACTGGATCGGGCGCAGCGAGGGCGCCGAAGTCGACTTCGGGCTGCCTGGTCGTGACGAGCCCCTGACGGTGTTCACGACGCGGCCCGACACGCTCTTCGGCGCCACCTACATGGTGCTCGCCCCCGAGCACCCCCTCGTCGACGAGCTCACGACCGCGGAGCGGCGCGACGCCGTGCGCGCCTATCAAGACGAGGCCCGGCGCCAGTCGGAGATCGAGCGTCTCTCGACCGAGAAGGAGAAGACCGGGGTCTTCACCGGCGCCTACGCCGTGAACCCGGTGAACGGAGAGAAGGTCCCGATCTGGATCGCCGACTACGTGCTGATGGGCTACGGCACCGGGGCGATCATGGCGGTGCCCGCCCACGACGAGCGCGACTTCCAGTTCGCCACCAGGTTCGGTCTGCCGATCGTCGAGGTGATCGCGCCGCCGTCGGGTCCGCAGGGCACCCTGACCGAGGCCTACGTCGGCGACGGGGTCATGGTCAACTCGGGGCGCTTCGACGGCCTGGCGGCGCCGGGCGAGGCCTTCGCGGCGATCGTCGACTGGCTCGCCGAGCGGGGCCTCGCCCGGCGCAAGGTGAACTACAAGCTGCGCGACTGGCTGATCAGCCGGCAGCGCTACTGGGGCGCGCCCATCCCCATCGTCTACTGCGACACGTGCGGGCCGGTCCCCGTGCCCGCCGACCAGCTCCCGGTGCTGCTGCCCGACCTCGAGGACTTCCACCCTACGGCTGACGGCCGCTCGCCCCTCGCGCGCAGTGAGGAGTTCGTCCATACGACCTGCCCGCGATGCGGCGGCCCAGGGCGGCGTGAGACCGACACGATGGACACGTTCGTATGCTCGTCGTGGTATCACTTCCGCTTCACCTCGCCGCGCCTCGATTCGGCGGCGTTCGACCGCGAGAAGGTCAAGTACTGGCTGCCGGTCGACCTGTACGTCGGCGGCGCCGAGCACGCCGTGATGCACCTCCTCTACGCCCGCTTCTTCTGCAAAGTGCTCCAGGACGCCGGCTACGTCGACTTCGGCGAACCCTATGTGCGGCTTCGCAACCAGGGCATGATCCAGGCCGAGGACGGCCAGAAGATGAGCAAGTCGAAGGGCAACGTCGTGACGCCCGACAGCGTGGTCGAGAAGTACGGCGCCGACAGCCTGCGCGTGTACGAGCTCTTCATCGCCCCCTTCGAGCAGAGCGTCGCCTGGAGCGACCGCGGCGTGCAGGGCTGCTCGCGGTTCCTGGGACGCTACTGGAACTTCGCCTGCGAGCTGGCCGAAGCGGAGGACGGGGGCGCGGCGGCGGCGGAGGCGGGGGGCGCGGCGGCGGGCGCGGCCGAGGCCGCGCGGGGCCGCGCCCTCGTCCGCAGCCTGCACAAGACCATCCGCAAGGTGACGCGTGACATCGAGTCCTTCCGCTTCAACACCGCGGTCTCAGCCCTGATGGAGCTGCAGAACGAGGCCCTCGACGTGTGGGCGGACGCCCGTGGCGCCCTGACCGTCGCCCAGTGGCGCGAGCTGCTCGCCACGTTCACGCTCCTGCTGGCGCCCATGGCGCCGCACGTCGCCGAAGAGGTGCATGAGCGCCTGGGCGGTAAGGAGTCTGTCCTCGAGGCTCCATGGCCCTCGTGGGACGAGGAGCTCGCCGCCGACGAAGTCGTCACCGTCGTCGTCCAGGTGAACGGCAAGCTGCGCGACCGGCTCCAGGTCGCGGTCGACGCCGACAGGGACGACGTCATCGCCGCCGCCCGCGCGGCGGCGAACACGCGACGCTTCCTCGACGGCAAGCGCGTGGTCAAGGAGATCTACGTCCCCGGCAAGCTGGTCAACTTCGTGGCGCGATAGGGGAGCCACCACGCGTCCGGGTCCATCGCCAGGGCGCTCAGGCGGCTCGGCCGGGGTCGGCGCCCTGCTCGTGGTTTCAATGGGTTCGCGGGCGAGCGGGGAGGCGACCGTGGGGGATCGCGCAGGAGACAGCGCCCTTCGTGTACCGGGACCCACCCGGGGACTGGGACCCACCCGGAGTCGACCCGCGTGATGTGACTCGCCTCAGCGGCCCAAGCGGCGCGCCGTGGTGATCGTCTGCCCCGTTCGGGCCCCGGCGGGCACGCTTCGCTCAGCGAACGCCGGACCGGCGAAACAGCGCCGGCAGCGTCACCAGCTCATAGCCGCGGGCGCGCAGCCCGGCGATGATCCTCGGCAGAGCGGTGGCGGTCTGAGGCCGGAGGTGAAGGACGACGATCGAACCGGAACGTGTCTGGGAGAGCACTCGCTCGGCGATCGTCGAGGCGCCCGGGTCGGTGTAGTCGGCGGGGTCGACGTTCCACAGGATGACGCGGGCGAAGCCCAAAGAACCTGCCACCCGGAGGGTCGTGGTGTCGTAGCTGCCGTACGGCGGGCGGAAGTAGGGCACCGGCGTCGCGTGGGCCACGCGCCACCAGGCGACGACGTCGCTTCTGAGCTGGTGGCGGATCCGGGCCGATCCTGCGGTCGTCGTGAGGATGTGTGACCACGTGTGCGAGCCGACGGTGTTGCCCCAGGCCACGGTGCGGCGCGCGAGGGTGGGAGAGCTGTCCACATACTTGCCGTTGACGAAGAAGGTGGCGCGCACATGGTGAGCATGCAGGACGGCGAGGACCTTCGCCCAGCCCGCCTTGTCGTACCCGTCGTCGAAGGTCAGGGCGACGCGCCGGCCGGAACGGGGCACGCGACGCCAGACTGCAGCCTGCACGGGCCGGAAATCGCGAAAAGCGCGCGCGCCGGTCAGACGAGTGTTCCCGGCGGCGTCTACCAGGCGCAGCCGCACGCGGTAGAGGCCTGGGAGCAACGGTCGCCCCTTCGTATTCGTGGCGGGCAGCGAAAGTGAACGGCTGCCGGACGGAAAGGTGCCGGCTCGGCGCGCGATGACGCGGTGGCCATAGGCGTCAGAGAGCCGGCAGGTGACGTGGATCCGGTCGGTGCCGTCCGATAACTTGAAGCTCAGGCGCACGCTGCGCGAACGGCGTAGCACATGGGGGCTGAGTCCCAGCCAGGCGAAGCGTGGGGCTCGCGTATCGATGAGCACCATCACGGCGCGAGGGGTCTCCACGTTGCCGGCCGCATCGACTGAGCGGTAGAGGACGGGATGGTCCCCGTCGCCGGAGTGGTCGGCCGGGGCCGGGACAAGGACGGAGGCACAGGGAATCCAGGTCGTACCGCCGTCGGTGGAGCAGACGGTAGAGGCCACGCCGGAGTCGACGTCGGTGGCTGAGAAGGTGACGGTCACCGCCTGCCGCTGCCAGTTCGGAGGCGCGTCTGCCGTGGTGGTCGGGGGAGTGGTGTCGATCCACAGCTCGTAGGTCGCGGTCTCGCCCCAGACCCAGAGGCAGTTCTCGGCACAGACGTGGAAGTACCAGACTCCGTCGGCCAGGTCGGTGTAAGAGACGCTGATGGCGATGCCCTGGTTCACCTTGGTGGGCTCGGTGTCGGGCTGCCGGTCGAGCACGTACGCATAGCCGACGATGCCGGAGGGATCGGCAGCCGACCACTCGAGGATGGGCGAGGCGTTCGCATACCACGCGCGCTGTAGCGGATGAGTGGGGGAGCTCAAGGTAGTGATCGCCGGGCCGGCGGGCAAGCGGTCGTCGGGCGCGGTGTCGGCGGCGCAGGGCGAGGGGGTCGAAAGGATCAGCCAACACGTCAGCGCCGTCGCGCAGCCCAAGGCGGCAGCGTGGCCTCTGCCGAGTCGTCTCATCGCTTGCCCCCTCGCCGCAGTCCCGACCTCTGGGCGACCGGTACACCGGCCGGGTTGCTGCTCTTGAATGTACCACTCCCGTCATGATCCCTCCAGGTCGGCACCGAACGGGTTCGACGCGGACTCCGGGCTGGAGCGCTGGATCCGGATCCCGGCGCCTCTCATCCGCCGCGTCCGCGAGCTCGCGCTCTCATGGCGTACGACCGTCATGAGCATGGAGTGTCGCGGCGCAAGCGGAAGTCGCTGCGCACGGAGGATCCTTCGAAGGAGGCCGGCCACATCGCCCCCTGGGTCGCCCGAGTGGCTCCTGGCCGGCTATGCCCGCCTTGCCCTCGGCTTGACTCGCTTGCAGAACCGCGGGGTTGTGCCGATCGACGCACTACCCAGGGGAGTGCTGAGTCGACTGGGATGTGGGCGAACTGGGTATCCGCGAAGAACGCGAGCCGCAAGGGCCAGGGCCGCGGCACCATCAGGGACGCGGTCTCGATCAGCGAGCGCCCAGCGGAGGCCGAGGGCCGCGCCGTCCCCGGCCACTGGGAGGGCGACCTCTTGGCCGGCTGGGGCGAACACACACATCGCCACCCTGGTCGAGCGCCAGACACGCTTCCTCATCCTCGTCAAGGTGGAGGGCAAGGACACGGAGACGGTGGTCGCCGCGCTGGCGGCGCAGGTGCAGACGCTCTCGGCGCAGCTGCGCCGGAGCCTCACCTGGGACCGCGGCAGGGAACTCGCCGCGCACCGGGTCTTCAGCGTCGCCACGGACGTCGCCGTCTCCTTCTGCGACCCGCAGTCACCCTGGCAGCGGGGCTCATGCGAGAACACAAACGGCCTCTTGCGACAGTACTTCCCGAGGAAGACCGACCTCTCCGTCTCCTCACAGGATGATCTCGACGCCGTCGCTGCCCGTCTCAACGGCAGGCCGCGCAAGACGCTTGCCTATGAGACTCCGGCTGATGACGTTACGGCCAGAGTCGCGTCGACCGCCTCGACCCACCATGGGTGCCCTCAGGTCCGTCCGCTTGGTCCCTCATTGTCATCTGGGTTGCTCCCCCCTTGGGGGTGATGTGCGCGGACCGGTGGCGGTCTAGGGTCGTCTCAGGCAGGGCAGCCGGTTCGTCTCCTTTCGCCTGCCTCGGACGCCCTCGATCCTGGAGGTCGGCATGCAGATGCCACGTCGCCAGATCTACGCGTACGTCGCCCTCGGCATCGTCGTCGTGGCCCTCGGCGTGCGGTACCTCGTCCTGCCCCGCGAGGCGGGGGCAGGCTCGGCCCCCGCCCTCGTGCTCGCCGCCGCCTCGCCGTCGGCGCAGGCGTCGACTTCGCCCGGGACATCGGTCGAGGTCGTCGTATACGTCTGTGGCGCCGTCCGTCACCCCGGCGTCGTGCGCCTGCCTGCGGGCGCCCGAGTCGGCGACGCCGTCGACCTGGCGGGAGG
>Ga0116185_1004479_pt1 | contig 11368 bp, 16 predicted proteins | sample AD_JPNNA7_MetaG_FD_89754 | JGI IMG/M metagenome (GOLD analysis project Ga0116185, IMG submission 89754) | Active sludge microbial communities of municipal wastewater-treating anaerobic digesters from Japan - AD_JPNNA7_MetaG | ecosystem: Engineered > Bioreactor > Anaerobic > Digestate | place... | reverse complement strand
GTGCACCGTTCATGCCGGAGGCCAGGAGCCGGCCATGCACGACAGCAGGCAGGACCCGGGCTTCGGCGTGCACTATTCCGTCGAGCCCACACCGGGAAGGCACACCATAGGTGCGCAGCTCTACTACGAGATGTACCAGCTCTGGAAAAAGGTGCCCGGGCTCCCGAAAAAATGGCCTTTCCAGATCTACCACAAGAACAGGAAGTACGTCGCCTCAGAGGAGCACGCCAAGGAAGCGGCTGCATGCAGCAAGTACATGAACATAATCAACGGCGCCGGTCTATGCATGTTCGGCACCTTCCTCGGGGTCACGAGGACGCCCACCTTCGACTGGCTGAACGCGGTGACGGGATGGAACAAGAAACCCGAGGAATACATGGTCATAGGCGAAAGGATCCAGACTTTGAAACAGGCGTTCAATATCAAGCAGGGGATTGACCCCCAGGCGAACAAGCTGAGCGGTCGCGCTCTGGGAGCTCCTCCCCAGGCAGCGGGAGCGAACAAGGGGAGGTCTGTCCCGATCGAGAAGATGATGGGTGACTACTGGAGTCAGTTCGGATGGGATCCGTCAACGGGAAAACCTACGAAGGCTTCGCTCTCGAGGCTCGGAATCGAGACGAAATGCGTGGAGGGGTCTGATGCCGTATAGAATAACCAGCGACTGCAACGGATGCGGGGCATGCGCCAAGATCTGCCCTGCCGATGCCGTTTCCGGGGGTAAAAAAGAGGCTCACACTATCGATGAGGCCCTGTGCATAGAATGCGGTGCGTGCGGACGGGTGTGCCCCAAGGGGGCAGTACTGGACGGAGCAGGCAAGCTCTGTGCAATGGTGAAGCGCTCGCTGTGGAGCAAGCCCGAATTCGACATTGGTCTGTGCATGTCGTGCAACATGTGCATCGACGCCTGCCCGGTCCATTGCCTTGCCTTGGGCGGGCCCAAAGGCGGGAAGGACCTCCATGGGTATCCATACCTCAAGAACGGCAAGGCCTGCATCGGGTGTGGTTTTTGCGCAGAGGAATGCCCTGTGGAAGCCGTTGCCATGAAGGCCCCTGAAGCGCAGGATGCTCGGGCATCCCTCGTCGAGGAGAAGAAGGTCGTCTGAGAGTCGGTCCGATACGAAGGCAGAGCCGTTCCGTCATTTCGCTCCCGCAGTCGGGTCTCTCCGCGGCAGGAGGCAGGATCAGTAGAGGATTGCCGTGAGGAAGTAGTCGGCGATAAGTATGCTCACGGATGAGATCACGACCGAATTGGTCGTCGATTTTCCGACCCCTTCCGCACCGCCCGAGGTCGTGTACCCTTTGTAGCACCCCACGATGGAGAAGATCAGTCCGAAGCAGGTGGCCTTCGTGAGGCCAGACATGAGATCGGAAAAATATACGTATTGTTCTATCTTGGACATGAACACGCCTTGATCTATCCCGAGGAGGATGACCCCGACGAAATAAGAACCCACCACCCCGATGGCATCGAAAGCCAGGGCGAGCATGGGCATCATGGCGATTGCAGCTAGAATGCGGGGAATGACGAGATACTGGTACGGGTTCACCCCCATGACCGTCAGGGCGTCGACCTGCTCCGTCACCCGCATGGTACCGATCTCTGCAGTCATGGCTGATCCTGCCCGGGCCGTCACCATGAGGGCGGCAAGGACAGGGCCCAGCTCTCTGAAAAGGCCGAGCGCGGTCGTGGAGCCAACAAGTGATTCTGCACCGAACATGCTGAACCCGTGGTATGTCTGGAGCGAGCCCACCATGCCCGTGAATACTCCGGTGAGCAATACCACCGTGGTTGAACGCACCCCGATGAACTCCATCTGCTTGAAGAGCTGGCCGAAGTAGAATGGAGGCCTGAGCATCCACGTGAACATGTGGTAGGAGAAGAGGGCGAGACTTCCAACCTCGTCGAGGAGCTTGAGGGTGAACTGCCCGATGTATTCAAAAAGCTTCATATCTTTTTACGGCTGCTGTGTCTTGACCCTGCTGATTGCATCGAGCCATCCATTGTAGAGAGTCTGCCTTGACTCGTCGGTTATCCGGGGGAGGAACCGTTTGTCGGATTTCCTTAAACGCTTGATGTCCTGGCCCGGCTTCCAGAACCCTGTTGCGATCCCGGCAAGGAATGCGGCGCCCATGCCGGTGGATTCGATATACTGCGATCTGTCGATCGGGAATCCTGTGATATCGGCCTGGAACTGCATGAGAAAATCGTTCAGGCTCGCGCCGCCGTCGACCTTGAGGTCGGAAAATGCCATGCCTGTCGATTCCTCGAAAGCGCTGACGAGATCCTTTACCTGGTAAGCGATGCCCTCGAGGGCTGCCCGGACGATGTGGGCTTTTGTCGTGCTTCTGGTAAGCCCGAGGATCGCTCCCCTCGCATACATATCCCAGTAGGGGGCACCGAGGCCTGCAAACGCAGGGACCATGTATACGCCGTGGGTGTCCTCGACGCTCGAGGCGATCCGGGCCGTCTGTGACGCATTTTCGATCAGGCCCAGGCCGTCCCTCAGCCACTGTATCACTGCCCCGGCAATGAAGATGGAGCCTTCGAGCGCATAGCAGGGCTTCCCATTCTCATCGCACGCGAGGGTGAGGATGAGGCCGCTCTTCGGAACGACCTTCGTATCGCCGACATTGAGCAGGAGAAAGCAGCCGGTGCCGTAGGTGTTCTTGGCCTCACCTTCGAGGAAGCACCCCTGACCGAAGAGTGCTGCCTGCTGATCTCCGGCAATGCCGGAAATGGGTATCGCACCCCCGAGGATTTCAGGATCGGTGTTTCCGATGATCTCTGCAGAGTTCACGACCTCGGGAAGGATCTCCGGAGGGATGTCCAGAAGGGCGAGGATATCCCTGTCCCACTTCTTCTCATGGATGTTGAAGAGGAGGGTCCTCGAGGCGTTCGTATGGTCGGTGGCATGGATCCTTCCCCCGGTGAGCTTGGCGATGAGCCAGGTATCGATCGTTCCGAATGCGATCTCGCCTTTTCGTGCCCGGTCTTTGAGCCCGGGAACGTTATCGAAGAGCCATTTCACCTTTGTTCCGGAAAAGTATGCATCGATGATCAGCCCGGTTTTTTCCTGGAAGAGGGGCCCGTGGCCTCTTGCCTTCAGCTCGTCACAGATGGAAGCGCTCCGTCTGCACTGCCAGACGATGGCGTTGTGCACGGGCTTGATGGTATCCTTTTCCCAGAGGACCGTTGTCTCGCGCTGGTTGGTTATGCCGATTCCGATGATGTCGGAAGGCTGAATAGAAGATTCGCTTAAGGCCTGCTTCATGACCGAGAGCGTCGTGTTCCAGATCACTTCCGGATCATGCTCGACCCATCCGGGTTGGGGATAAATCTGGGGAAATTCGGAATATGCCTTCGCAGCGACCTTGCCGGATGCATCGATGAGCATTACCCTCGTTCCGGTCGTTCCCTGATCGATGGCCATGATGTACTTGTCCATGGATTAAACCTCCCCAATAGTTCGTAAGGCTACGCCGAAGCCCTTCAGGTCATTGTAGAGATCCGACATGGGCAGTCCGATCACATTCGTGTAGGATCCCTCGATACTCTCGATGAAAAGAGATCCGATCCCCTGGAGGCCATACGAGCCGGCTTTGTCCATGGGCTCTCCGGTGGAGATGTACCACGTGATCTCTCCATCGCTCATGGGGCGGAAATAAACCCTTGTCCGGATTACCCTCGTTATGGATCTCGTCTCATGAGTGATCGTATACCCCGTATACACCTCATGCATCGCCCCTTGCAAGAGCCTGAGCTGAGAGAGTGCATCAGAGGCATCCGCAGGCTTTCCGAGGATTCTGCCGCGAATGACGACAACGGTGTCGGCTGCGATGATGAGCGCCTGCCGGTTTGAATGGTGGATGGAATGCGCCTTGTCCCTGCTGATCCGGGAGCAGTATTCTCCAGGCTCTTCGCCGCCCAAGATTGACTCGTCGACCTCAGGCACCTTTGTCTCGAAATCCACTCCGAGCCGGGAAAAGAGTTCCTTCCTCCTGGGAGAACCTGATGCCAGTATGATCTGCATGGACAGACACACTATGCAAAATAAGGGAATCTGTCAACGAAAGGCGTTTGGAATCAGGTACGTTCGCTCTTGAAACGGGGAGCCGGCGTCTGCGTCCGACGGTAACCCTTCAGGGAGTTCTTGTTCTTCCTGATCACCCCGATTGTCTCGGAAAGCTCGGATGCGTCTTTCCTGAGATCGGACACGAGGCCGGTCTGGATCTTCTGGATTTCCTTGAGCAGGGAGAGGCTTGCCTGATCGATTCCTGCGGACCCCAGGCCCGAGAGCAGATCATCCACACGGGCCTGCAGCAGCACGGATACCTTCGTGAGCCTTGTGAATTCCTCAAGGTTTCCCTGCGAGAGTGCTTCACCTTGTTTAAGGCTCAGAGAATGCCATCCTTTCAGGTGTTTGAGGATGTTTTCCTTATTATTTTCTCCCATGACTCCCTCAGCTCCTGAAGATAGCCGACGACTTCGTCCACTGCATCGAGATTCCTGTGGTAATCAGCATCGATAATGCGGCGTATCATGTAATTATACAGGGCTTCCAGATTGTAAGCGATTTCCCCCGCATCGTAGTTCAGGCCGTTGACAAGCTCCCAGATGAGGCCTTGCGCTTTGGTGAAAGCATCTGTCCTCGTTTCCTCGTCATTGTCCTGCTGGGCCTTCTTTGCTTTTTTCAAAAAGGTTATGGCGCCCTCATAGCAGATCAGGATCAGGCTTCCCTGATCTGCCGTCTGGATCTGTGTTTTCTTGTAGGTCTCATAACCCATGGCATTAAAACTCATCATTCATCCTCCCGCACCAAACTGCTAAGGATGTTATCGGAATTCGTATTTTTTTCTTGAAGGGAGCTTCCCCGTATCCTTTGACCATTTTTATTGGGGGGACCGTATATCGGAGAAGACGGGCTTTGAGGATGAGCCCCGATACTTCACAAAGGTGGGGCCTGCCTCGGACGGTCACGCAGGCCTCCGTGCATTCATAGCTTATAGGGACGGGGCTCCATCCGGCATCGGAGCTTATGGCTACAACGCCGCGAGGGCGTTCTTGATCCTGTCCAGCCCGTTGATGATATTTTCATCCGAGGTTGCAAAGGAGAGCCTCAGGTGGTCAGGTGCTCCGAACTCATCTCCTGGGACTACTGCCACGAGTGCGTTTTCCAGGAGGTATTTCGTGAGACCGCTTCCGCTCCCGAACCTGTCGATATATCCGTGGATGGAGGGAAAAGAGTAGAAGGAGCCCTGAGGCGGAATGACATCGAAGCCGGGAATCTCTTTTATCTTTGATACGATGAGGTCTCTGCGCTTCTGGAATATCTTCCTTCTTTCTTCGACGATCGACTGGTCGCCGGTCAGCGACGCGATCGCTCCCTGCTGGGCAAAGCTCGTGGGGTTCGATGTGCTCTGGCTCTGGAGGCTCGTCATGGCCTTGATCACGGCTTTGTCCCCGATGCAGTAGCCGATCCTCCAGCCGGTCATGGCATAGGTCTTCGAAGAGCCGTCAACGATGAAGGTGCGCTTTGCAATCTCCGGGGAGATCATGGCCATGGAGAAGAACTCGATGCCGTCGAAGATGATTTTGCGGTAGATATCATCGGAAATGATCACCATGTCGTTTTCGACGCACAGGGAGGCTATCTTTTCGAGCTCTTTTTTCTCATGGATCATGCCGGTGGGATTCGACGGCGAATTGATGATGATCCCTCTCGTCCTCGGCGTTATGGCTTCTTTCACTATGTCTGCGGTGAGGTGCATCCCGTTTTTCCGGGTATCGACGATGACGGCCTTAGCCCCGGTCATCTCCACCATGGGAGGATAGGAAACCCAGTAGGGGGCCGGGCAGATGACCTCATCACCGCCTTCGAAGAGCGTATAGAAGAGGTTATAGAGGCTGTGCTTGGCCCCGCAGGAGACGATGACGTTTTCAGGGGTATACTTCAGTCCGTAGTCAGACTCCACATTCGAGCAGATCGCAGCTTTGAGCTCCGGGGTTCCTGCAACGGGCGTATATTTGGTTTTGCCCTTCTTGAGGGCTTCGATCGCTGAATTCTTTATGTCTTCGGGCGTATCGAAGTCGGGCTCTCCTGCTCCGAAGCCGATGACGTTCTTTCCCTGCGACTTCAGTTCGTTTACCTTCGCCGTGATAGCCAGGGTGGGGGATGCGGGGATGTTGGAAACGAGCTTCGAAATTTTCATTCTCAAGTTCTCCTTTTGCTTGCTTCACGCTCTTTCATCTGGGGGAATTTTTCCCTTAACTTTTCAAGTGCAGGCTGGGGTACGAGGCCTTCGACAGATCCCCCGGCCGCGGCGGTCGCCTTGACGATGGTGGAGCTCACGAAGAGATGGTTGTAGTCCGTCATGAGGAAGAAGGTCTCGATCTTGTCGCACAGACGCCTGTTCATGAGCGCAAGCTGGAGCTCCATCTCGAAGTCGGATATTACCCTGAGTCCCCTGAGGATCGCGCATGCCTTTTTCCTGAGGAGATAGTCAACGAGCAGTCCCTCGAAGATGTCGACCTCGATCCTCGGGTCGTCCCCGATGGATTCCCTGATCATCTCGTATTTTTCCTCTGTGGTGAAGAGGTCCTGCTTGAGAGGGTTTCGGCCGATGGCTATGACGACCTTGTCGAAGACGCACAGGCCACGGTAAACGATATCCAGATGGCCGTTCGTAATCGGGTCGAAAGAGCCGGGGCAAACCGCTATCTTCCTGCTCATGATTCATCCCTCATGATATACGTGATCATGGTGTCTCCATACGTGCGGATTTTCCACGGATGAAACGGAATCGGTTCATCGGGTGAGTGCTCGATTACCAACACGCCTCCAGTTTTAAGGAGCCTATATACACGAGGTGCCAATTGAGAGGCAAGCCCTTTGTTATAGGGCGGATCCATGAAGATTACATCGAATTTGTCTTCACATTTCTCAACGAAAGAACGAACGTCGGATTTGACGACTTTCGCCTGCTCGTTAGCCTTGAGAGCCAGGAGATTCCTTTGGATCGTATCTATGCACACCCGGGATGAATCGACGAAGGTGACCTCTTCGGATCCTCTGCTCAATGCCTCTATCCCGAGGTTGCCGCTGCCGGCGAACAGATCGAGGACGCATGTGCCGGTGAGATCGAAAGGGAGGGTCGAGAATATCGCCTGCTTTACCCGGTCGGTCGTGGGCCTGACGCCTCTGGCCGGGCATTCGATCCGTCTGGAGCCATACCTGCCTGCGCAGATCCTGATAGACATAAGGGATTAGGATAGGGAACATTGCAGTTCCGGTCAATATGTATCGAACTCGAGAAAGCCTTTTTAGCCTGCGGGAGATTCGATCTCGGCGATGATCCTCTTCACCGCCTCGACAGGGTCGGGCGACTTGCTGATGGGCCTGCCGATGACCATGAGGTCTGCTCCGGCATCGATTGCCTCCCTCGGGGTAGCAATCCTCTTCTGATCGCCTGCCTCGGACCACTGTGGCCTGACACCGGGCGTGATGACCACGGTGTCTTCCCGCACCCTTGCCCGGACGAACGGGAGGTCGGCAGGCGAGCATACGATCCCGTCTATGCCTTGGCCGACTGCGAGGTCGACCAGACCGCTCACCTGATCCTGGAGAGACCTGTCGATCCCGAGGGTGGGGAGGTCGTCCCGGCCGAGAGAGGTCAGCACGCTCACGCCGATGATCTTGGGCCTGGGTAAACCGCGGGACCGGGACTCCTCTTCCGCTGCCCGGAGGGCAGCCCTGATCATCTCGGAACCGCCGGATATATGGACGGTCATCATCTCGGCCTTCAGACTGACGGCGGATCTCACGGCTCCGGCAACGGTATTCGGGATGTCGTGAAATTTGAGGTCGAGAAAGCACCTGAATCCTGATGAGGTTATGAGCTCGACCACCTCAGGCCCCGCTGCAGTGAAAAGCTCCAGCCCTACCTTAAACCATCCGACATGCCGGCCCAGCTTCTCGACCCACATGCGCGCCGCTTCCATATCTCCTACATCGAGGGGGAATATTATCCGATCTCTTGCAGCCATGGTATCCTTCCAGCCATTTCCGTGCGTGAGCATCTGGTTGCATCAATGATGCTCTGGACATCCTTTACAGCCTGCCCTATCACGCCGTTAACGACAATGTAATCGTACATTTTCCAGCATCTGAGCTCCTCGCGGGCATTCTTCAGGCGCAGGGAGAAGCTCTTTTCATTTTCCGTTCCCCGATGTTTGAGCCGCTTTGCCAGCTCATCGATGCTGGGAGGTATGATAAATACATAAGACCCGGTGAAACCTCTTTCTCTTGCCTGTCTGACGCCTTGGACATCGATGTCGAAGAGGATGTGCTTGCCCTCCTTCTCGTAGCGGCTGACCCAGTCAAGCGAGGTTCCATATGTATGATCGTGTACCTGCGCCCATTCGAGGAATACGCCCTTCGAGACCATCTCCTCGAACTCCTGCGGTGAAATGAAATAGTACTCTCTCCCGTGCATTTCCTCTGGCCGGGGCTTCCTTGTCGTGTACGAAACCGACAGGACGATGTCCGGATTGCGCTTCAGGACTTCAGAGATGATGGTGGACTTGCCGACCCCTGAAGGGCCGGAGATGAATATTCTCACTCCTTCTCCTTGGGAACCTCTTTGACTGCTCCTCCGTCGGAGAGCCTGTTGGATATGGTTTCTGCCTGAATGGCGCTCAGGATGACATGGGAGCTGTCCGTAATGATGATGGATCTCGTCTTTCTCCCCTGCGTTGCATCGATGAGCTGACCTCTCTCCCTGGCTTCCTCTCGGAGTCTTTTCATCGGGGAGGATGATGGATTTACAATAGCGATGATCCTCGAAGAGACGACACCGTTATTGAATCCGATGTTCAAAAGTTTCGTATCATGCTTGCCCATAAAAACGCTCCTTTCTCTATTAGAAGATATCAAGCCTATTCGATGTTCTGAACCTGTTCGCGGATTTTCTCGACCTCTGCCTTTGCATCTATGACATCATGGCTCAAAGCGGCGTCCTGGCTTTTCGAGCCGATGGTGTTGAGCTCACGGTTTATTTCCTGAAGGATGAAATCGAGACGTCTGCCGATCGAGGGCTCCGGGGAGGCAACGGCCTCCCTGAAGGAGACGATGTGGCTGTGGAGCCTCACGAGCTCTTCCGTTATGTCGGTTCTGTCTGCGATCAGGGCTACCTCCTGCTCGAGGCGGGTCTTGTCCACCATGTCGGCCTTTGATTCGAGGAGTTCATTCAGACGCATCACGAGGCGGTCCCGGTAGAGCTGCACCATGTCCTGTGAGCTGGCTTTCATCTTTTCACGAAGGGAATCCAGGTACTCGGTCCGTGCGCAAATGTCATCCTTGAGGCGTCTGCCTTCATCGGTTTTCATGCGTATGAAAGAATCCAGGGCAACCTTAATACCTTTCCTGACCAAGGTCCACTGTTCTTCGGCATCTCGAATGCTTTCAGACATGACTCCGGGGAGCATGAGGATGTCACGGAAATTCACTTCACCGCCGAAATGCTGGACCATCTGGACCAGATCATTGAAATAGGTCCGCGCCAGGTCCCAGTTGATGGACAGCCTTTCCTGAACGTCCGAGGAAACGATTCTCGACACGCTCAGCTCGACCTTTCCCCTGGCTATCTGCTCATTCACGAGATCCCGGACAGGTATCTCGAGGGCGGACAAATCCTTCGGGAGCCTCACCCGGATGTCCCGGTAGCGGTGATTGACCCCCTTTACCTCGATATGATATCCGTTTTCATCGGCCTGGCCGAATCCTGTCATGCTCCGGGGCATCTCAATTTCTCCTTATAGAGGTTTCTCAATTCGTTAAAGATGCTGATCAGTTCGGGTGAGGCGTAATCCGGATAGGTCCACGGGAGCGCTTGATACGAGTCTTTTTTGTATATGAGGGTGATCTCGGCCCAGATGCCCTTTCTCAGATAGATACGGTGGCTGTATGGTTTCGTCGTAGCAAGACAGATATTTTCCATGCTCAGTATCCCGGGATCGAGGTTTACGGTTCTCTTGCCGCCGGCCTTCAGCATGTCCTCGATTTCATTTGACCTGGTTTTCGCCTCGGGAAGGCAATCCCTCTGCGCGAGGATATCGAAGGCCAACAGGACCCGGTAGAGAGGAGAGCCCATTTCTTCTCTGTAATACGAGGTGAAGCTGAAAGGGATCGGCTCTGATTGGTAACCGGCCCTGCCATAGGTTTCCTTGAGGGCGGCGATCGCTTTATCCGCCATGGCGGAATCGCCGAACAGGACGCTGGAAAAGAGCATGACCTCACAGGGCAGTGCTGGTATACCCACCGGCTTCCTCCCTGCATATCCGGTACAGCTTGTCCCACGGTACGCTTGCAGCACCGACTTCTGCGACGACGAGACCGGCGGCCGTGTTTGCAATGACGGCGGCTTCCCTGGGAGTGGCTCCCGATACGAGCGCCAGGGTGAAGCATGCGATCACCGTATCTCCGGCCCCGGTCACATCATAGACGGCCCTTGCCATGGCAGGGATATCGATCACCTCGTCAAACCTGTCGAACAGGCTCATCCCGTGCTCTCCCCGGGTGACAAGGACCATATCGCAGGGAAGGGTCGTCTTGATTCTGCGGGCCGCCGTGAGAATGTCATCGTATGATTCTATCTTGATGCCTGCACCGAAGCTCAGTTCTTTCGTATTGGGGGTGATGACGTCCACATTTCTGTAGAAGGAGAAGTTCCTCTCCTTGGGGTCCACGCAGACGAGCATGCCGCTTTCCTTCTTCATCGCGACCAACTCTTCGATGAGCTCCCTGCTCACGACACCCTTTGCATAATCGGATATGATGACGGCGTCGATCGAGCCGGCGGTGCCCCGTACCGAAGCGATGAGCTGATTCCTCAGGCCTTCTGTTATGAAGGTTCTGTCTTCCCGGTCGAGCCTGGCAATCTGCTGGGTATGAGCGATGATGCGGGTCTTTACGGTCGTTCCCTTCCGGGGATCCGTCAGGATGTGATCGGATGGGACGCCGATCTCCCTGAGGATGGAGAGGAGGATATCGCCTTGTGCATCGCTCCCTTTCACCCCGCCCATGAAGACCGATGCGCCGAGGCTCAGGAGGTTGTTGGCGACGTTGCCTGCGCCTCCGAGCTTGAACTTCTCCTCCTGCACATCGACCACGGGCACCGGGGCCTCGGGCGATATCCTTTCGACCTTGCCCCAGATATAATGGTCAAGCATGAGATCCCCGATGACCATCACGGTCTTTTTCTTCATGCCCTCGAAAATGGATTCCAGTTTGCCTTCCTCGATCATCAGCATTTGGTCACTATGAGAAATATACGATTAGTTGTCAAGAAAAAGAGCATTTACGAAATATTG
>Ga0116185_1004465_pt1 | contig 11386 bp, 7 predicted proteins | sample AD_JPNNA7_MetaG_FD_89754 | JGI IMG/M metagenome (GOLD analysis project Ga0116185, IMG submission 89754) | Active sludge microbial communities of municipal wastewater-treating anaerobic digesters from Japan - AD_JPNNA7_MetaG | ecosystem: Engineered > Bioreactor > Anaerobic > Digestate | place... | reverse complement strand
GGACTATAATTTTTACAATTTCCCGTATGCTTTCGGACTCCTTTTCGCCAAAGGACTTTATGCAATATATCTTGAACGGGGCTCTTCATTTGTTGAAGATTATAAGCGGCTTCTTTCAGAAACCGGCAGAAAAAGCATACTGGATGTGGGAAAAAGTGTCGGCATTGACCTTAACAACACATCCTTCTGGAACGGTTCTTTTGAAGTCATCAAGGAAGATATCGGCAGATTTCTGAAATATTAGATCAGTTCACACTGTTAGCGGGTTTTTTTCCTTCAAGCACTGACAGACATCCGTTTATGGTCATTTCAGCCATTTCAGCTCTGGTCTCTTCAGCGGCACTTCCGATATGCGGCAGAAGGACAGCATTATTCAACGCAAAAAGCTTCTGATTTATGACCGGTTCATATTCATAAACATCAAAGCCCGCGGCATAGATCCTTTTTTCGATCAGAGCATCAGCGAGGGCATCTTCATCGACCAGAGCGCCTCTTGCAGTGTTTATCAGTATTGCATCAGATCTCATTGAAGCAATCTCTTTTTTCCCTATCAGATGGTGAAGCTCCGGAACGAAGGGAAGATGAAGAGAAATGAAGTGACTGTTCCTGATCAGATCATCAATCTCACAGTATTCTGCGGACAGCTCCGTCTCTTTGTCAATGCTTAACCTTGTTCTGTTCCAGTAAACTATTTTAAGACCGAATGCTTTTGCCCTTTTCGCGGTTGCCTTACCTATCCTGCCCATACCGATAACACCGAAAGTTTTCCCCTTTAAAGATTTCCCGAGAAAAAGGTCCGGCTCCCAGCCAGTGAATTTTCCTTCTCTTGTAAATTTTTCTCCTTCATAACTCCTTCTTGAAGCCGTAAGAAGAAGCAGGATCGCAACATCTGCCGTTGAATCAGTAAGAACATCAGGGGTGTTTGTCACAGTTATCCCTTTTTCACTGCAGTATTTCACATCAATGTTGTTGAATCCGACTGCGTAATTGGAGATAACCTTTAGGCGGGGTGCCGCAGTAATCACTGACTTGTCGATCTTATCTGACAGAAGAGTTATCAACCCTTCAGGATCGAACGATGAAACTGCATTGCGAAGATCTTTTCTTTCTTCCGGACTAAGAACTTTGACCTCGACACCGCTTTCATTTAAAAGCTTTTTGTATCTTTCGCCGGGCAGTTCTGATGTTAAAATTATCCTTTTTTTCAAATTATCCTCTCAATAATATTGTTGTTCGAATTTCAAACCGAATTCAAGCTGTCTTGCATAGAAGCTTTTAACTATCTGAAAATTCCTGTCATATTTCTGGGGAAGAAAATTTCTTTCAATGTGGTGGAACAGGAATGGGGAAACAGGCGTGTTCTCATTTTTTCTTAGAAAATATACGACTCCGCCTGAACCGTCCTGAAGAACAAATCCGCTTTTCCCTATCACTGCATCTTTTTTGTAAAGAGAGTTCTTTTTCAATTTGTCGTTAATGTGTCCCAGCCCCTTGAAAAAAGCCCGGGTCGCATAGTTACTGTAAATAAATTCCATTTCTCCGCCTGAGTTTCTTGAATGATCAACATTCACGAGCTTTGCAAGAAAAGGAAGTTTTACATTATGATGCATTCTCACATTAAAAACCGGAACAAGAGTATTGCTTTCATTGATAAATCTGACATCAGGACAGCCGTCAAAAGGTCCGTTTACAATACAGGGCTGGAGATAACTGCCGTCTGAATTCACATATCTTTCACCATCGATCGTTTCAAAAAGATAAACATCTGAAAGGGTTTTTCTTACAGCATTTTTAAACCTGAGGTAAACTATTTTTTCGTTCTGTTCGTTGTAAAACAGTGTTACTCTGTCTCTTTCGTTGAACCAGATCTTATAATCGTTTAGAAAATACACGATCTCCTGAATATTCCTGATAAGTTTGTCAGACAGTCTTTTGTCATACTTTCTGCGATACGAATCTATCATGGAACCTTTAAGGTAGAAATTTGCAAAAATTATGTTGTCGCCCTCAAGAGAAAAATTCATATATTGAGGATTTTCCGGATCGTAACTCAGCTCAAAATCTATTGATGAGTGGTCGGCAGGATATATGAACACTTCTGTGCTGACAGAATCCTCAACACATTTTTCATCTTTTGTAAAATAATAGATGTTCATGATTACGGAACCCGCAACGATAAAAATAATGAAAAGTTTAGTCTTCATTTTTAAAATCCGGGAATTTCAGTCTTTCCGGTATGAAAAGTTTTGTGTAAAGATGGATCGCGTAGGAATCGGTAAGACTTGCAATAAAATCAGTTATGTTCGTTTCGGGATCATCACTTACAGGATTAGAATAGAATTCTGTAAAATTGTCATAATTTTCCTTAAAATAATAAAAAAGTGACTTGATGATCTTTTCAGATTTTTCAAATTCGCGTCTTATTTCAGGCATTTCATAAATGTTGGAGAACATAAAGTCTCTCAGATCCTCGATCATCTTCGTGGTTTCACTGCTGAACCTGATTATTTTCTCTTTTGCTTCGATAGCTTCGAAACTTTTTGAAATGAGGTCCGTCACCATGTAATTTATCCGCTGAGACCCTTTTTCACCCAGAATGTCATTGTGCGGAACCTTTTTTATGTCAAGGAAGCCGCCTCTGACAGCATCATCGATGTCATGGTTAAGATATGCAATTATATCTGCGAGTCTTATTATCTGACCTTCAAGAGTTTCAGGTAGAGCATCTTTTTTCAAAAGAGGTCCCTTTCCTTTCGAATGCATCAGGATCCCGTTCCTCACTTCATATGTCAGGTTCAGCCCCTGACCGTTCCGTGCAAGGAAATCGACAACCCTTATGCTCTGCTTTTCGTGTCTGAAACCGTTCTTCAGCAGTTTCCCGAGAGCTCTTTCGCCTGAATGTCCGAACGGGGTATGCCCCAGGTCGTGTCCAAGCCCTATCGCTTCGGTAAGCGACTCGTTAAGAAAAAGTGCTTTGGCGATCGTTCTTCCTATCTGGGTCACTTCAAGAGTATGTGTAAGCCGGTTGCTGTAATGACTTCCTTTCGGTGAAAGGAAGACCTGTGTCTTGTCACCGAGCCGTCGAAATGCCTTGGAATGGACAATTCTATCTCTGTCATGCTGGAATGCAGGTCTGATGCTGCACAGTTCTTCATATTTCACTCTTCCTTTTGAAGCAGAGCTAAGACAAGCGGCCCACGAGAGCTCTCTTTTTTCGATCTCTTCAATGTGCTTTCTTATATTATCCATCGCGGTCTTTTCCCTTATAAAATGTCAGAATTAAAACAATTACAGAAACTCCGAAGAGAGCGTATATGACAAAAAGATAAAATTCGTTGTCAACAGACCCGGCCGCCATCATTGATCCGGTAATTATGAAAGCCGAGCAGATCCTTGTCACCATCCTTGAAATGAAACTCCTTTCCGATCTTCCGAAAAGGACAAGGAAGCGGTGCTGGATCGTTCCATCCTCGATCTTTTCCGCAATGTTGGAAAGAACTCCCGGAAGGTTCTTAAGCAGATCTATCATTTTTATAAGAAGCGAAAAAACATCTCCTGCTATCCTGTCGGGTGAATATCTTTCAGCAAAAAGTTCCTTTGAAAGTTTTTCAGCGACTGTCATCAGTTCAAATTCAGGATCAAGTTCCCTGCAAAGCCCTTCTATCAGGGAAAAACTCTTTATAAGCTGCGTGAGTTCCCGCGGTATCTTGAGCTTGTGTTTGAACATGATATTAAAAGACTTTTTCACAATTTCGGTCGTATTTATCTCAGACAGGTTGTCAGGCAGTGAATCAAAGACTTTCCTGATGTCACTTATGAACTCCTTCTTGTTGACAGGGGTTCCGCTTTCGCTCATATCAATGTAAATATTTGCAACTTTCTCAAAATCTCTTGCAATGAAAGCAATGAACATGTCTGCGATCTTTTCCCTTAAATATCTGTCTATCCTGCAACACATTCCGCAGTCTATTGCGACAATATGATTCCCCGGCTTGAAGAAAATATTGCCGGAATGGAGATCGCCGTGAAAAAAGCCGTCAAGAAGAACCATTTTCATCAGCGCTTTTGCACCTCTGTCGGCAATTATTTTCCGGTCGAACATCGCCGGATCTGTGCATTCAATAACATCGTCAAGCTTAACGCCATCTATCCTCTCCATGACAAGAATTCTGCCGGTGCAGTATTTTTCATTCATTTTCGGGAAAGAGAGCCATTCCCACTGTTCACCGTCAAAATTCGATGCCAGTTTCTGGGTGTTTGATTTTTCAATGACAAGATCGAGTTCCTGATTCATTGTCCAGAAAAACTCTTCGGCTATCCCTTTGAAATTGATGTTCTTTGAATACGATGATGTCTTTTGAAGAATATCTGCGATCCAGATTATGATCTCCATGTCGCTCTTGATGGTCTCGACCACACCGGGCTTTCTCACTTTTATTACAACACTTTCCCCTGTTTCCTTCAGGATTGCCGAATAAACCTGTGAAATTGAAGCCGCCGCGATAGGGGTTTCATTGAAATTGTCAAAGATCTCCTCAAGCGATGCAGCAAGTTCTTCTTCAATGATCGGTTTTATAAGTGCAAAATCCATCGGATTGACATTGTCAGTGAGCTTTTCGAACTCTTCCGCCATCGAAATGGGGATTATGTCGCCCCGAAGAGACAGGATCTGCCCCATTTTTATGAAAGTCGCCCCCAGTTCCTCAAATGCAAGACGGAACCTTTCTTCGAGCTTCATATCCTTGAAAGATTTCTCCTCGGCATTTCTGTTCTCAAGCTTAAAAGCGCTCAGAAGGGTTCTCGGAATGAACGGGGTAAGACCGTATTTGGCCGCAACAGCACCTATTTCGCTGAATCTTTTCAATCTTGAAAATGCAGCCATTTCTTCATCCTCCCTTATCAGTCAACGGTTATAGATTTGCTGACATTTTTCGGAACATCGGGATGTACTCCGTGATTTTCTATCTGACTTCTGTTGAGATATTTCATCTTCGCAACACTCATTTTAAATGCAAGAAGCTGTAATACGACCGCCGCTTCGAAGATGAATATGTTTCTGTCGCCTGTCCTTGGAAGTTCGATGAATTTCGACCAGTATTTTCCTGTCGAAGCGGGCTTACCGGTTGCGGCTTTCTTGAGATCGTCATCGTCTTCCGAAATGAGAACTATGTCGGCTCCCCTGATTTTATGAGTATGGATCTGGGATATTGTTATCCTTTTGTCCCTCTCATCGGGAGGACACACAAAAACAAGAGGATAGTTCGAAAAAAAGTTTTCGATACCTGTCTTTTCGGCAAAAAGACTGTACATCTTCTTCATTGCGTTACGGTCTTCCTTTGATGTAAAGGGCTTTATTACAGTGTCATCGTCAACCTTACGGAATTTAAGGTTCTTAACTGTGTTCGTATACTCTCTCACCATATCGGCTTTTGCACCGTTCCCTTTTAAAAAACCTTTATCAAAAAGCTGTTCGAACATTTCGATCATATTTCCAAGAAGAAGTTCCATGTCGGTGAGCGAATATATCGTGTTCTTTCCTAAAATGGTGTTAGGTCCGTGCTTGAATTCAGCGGCGTCATAACCTTCAGTGTGGTTCAGAACGACTTCTCTGATCTTGAGAGCACCTTCTTTTGCAAGTCCTGTCAGCGATGTGCCGAGAATGTGTATCGAAGGTTTCATGAAAAGTTTGAGCGCTGTGTCGGACACAGGAATGTCGATGTTCTTAAGTGTGAAATCCATGAAATATCTTATCTTTTTGAGATCATTGAAAACATCATCCTCTTCGTTTTTCACAAGTGCCGCAAGGATATAGAAAAGAGCGATCTGGCTTATGAAAGACTTGGTCGCGGCAACAGCGATCTCTGAACCGCACATGATCGGAAGATAGAAATCACTTTTTTCCTGCGGAAGTGTCGAGTTTTCGTTGTTCACAATTGTAAGAAGCTGAACTTTGTCGCTGCAAACCTTTCTGATGTCGTTGAAAATATCAACAAGGTCTTTCGTTTCTCCGCTCTGGCTTACACCCACCACAATATCATTTTCCCTGAGCGAATTTATAAAACCCGACCTGAAACCGCCCGGATTTGCAGGTATTATTGATATGTCTGTCAGATTGTTGAAAAAATATGCACCGGTAAGAGCGGCATGATATGATGTTCCGCTTGCTACGAAATATATTCTTCCTCCTCTTTTTCCGCTTTCTTTAAATGCATTGACCAGTTTATCACGGTATTTTATGATCATCCTCTTCTTTTTCCACCCAAGCATCGAATCGATCAGCCAGAGCTCGGTAAAATATTTTTCATTTATCCCCAGAAGTTCTTCAAGAAGAGTGGTCTCCTCAGATTTAAAGACAAAATGCTTCGGATCTGCACAGTATTTTGATGCTTTTGCAAAGATCGTTTTAAAAGTTTTCAGTTTGCGGATGTTTTCAAATTCCTTTTTAAGTTCATTGCTGTCGTAAACATCATACAGAGCCAAAAGGGAATACAATATCTCTCTTGCTGTATCTTTGTTTTTTTCAAATATTGCATGAAGCTCTTTCTCTGACTCATCATTGAAGTAGTAAAGCATCAGATTGTCGATATTTCTCGGTGAAGAGAATATCTCCTGCTCCATGAAAAAGTGGAATTTCGGCTGGAGCTGGATGTCTGCGATATTAAGCCTGCTTCTGCTGAGTTTGGTCACCCATTCTTTGTCTTCCGTGAGTGAAAAAAGCTTGTAATTGTCGTTATCAAAATAGATCCCTTCCCCTTCTGACATCGGGATAAGGAACCTTGTCTTTGAAAGTATACTGGTAAGATCACTTGAGACGACAATGAAGTTCCCGGCATTGTCAGAACCCTTTCCTGCATAAAGTGATGATCCCGCTTTTATGGCGAAAACTCCCGGAATTTCAGGCAGAGTGACACATGCGGCATAACTTCCTTCGATCATTTTCTGTGCTTTTCTGATCGCTCTTATCATCAGCGCGATCTTTTCATCATTTGTTGATGGCTTGCATTTATGCATGAGAGCTGAATAGAAGTGCTCAACAAGGTGGACGACCATTTCACCGTCATTGTCGGAAAGCACTGTGTGTCCGTTGTCGGCAAGAAAATCCTTGAGCTTATCAGTGTTACTTACATTTCCATTGTGTGCCCCGACCATGTGGACAAGGCAGTTTACTTCGTGCGGCTGTGCATTGACATCAGTTACCGCTCCGTAAGTCGCCCATCTAACCTGACCTATGAACTTGAACCCGCTCTGTTTAGGGATCTCAAGCTGTTCAATAACCCTTGAAGGGGCTCCGACTTTCTTTCTCAAGGTGACAGTCCCATCCTCTTTTATGAAAGCTCCGCCGGTCGAGTCGTATCCGCGATACTCAAGCTTTTTAAGCAGTGATGCCGCTTCATTTCCAAGATTTGCAATGTTTTTTCTATAGACGATCGAAACAACTCCGCACATAAATTTCTCCGTTAATTCAATATGTTAAATCGAAGCAGTCATTTTCTTAAGCCACTCTTTCTCTTCTTTTCCAAGTTGCGGGCTCAGGTTTCTGAACACATCTTTATGGTAGTCGTTAAGCCATTTCTTCTCTTCAGCATTAAGCATTCCGGGTTCAATTGCCCTGATGTCGACAGGACACATTGTAATATTTTCAAAACCGAGGAATTTGCCCCATTTCGTCTCTTCGATCTGTTTTACAAGGACAAGGTTTTCAATTCTTATGCCGTATTCTCCCGCTTCATAATATCCGGGCTCGTTTGAAAGTATCATGCCTGGAACGAGCTTTGTTTCAAGCCATCTGGGTGATATTCCCATCGGTCCTTCATGAACGCTTAAATATGCACCGACACCGTGACCGGTTCCGTGGTTATAGTTCTGCCCGTTCTTCCACAGAGCAATGCGGGCAAGTGCATCAAGATGCGTTCCTGCTGTAAAACCCTGAGGAAATTTCGCTGTTGAAACATTGATGTGACCGATCAGGACATTTGTGAAATCCTTTTTCATCTTTTTTGTCAGTTTCCCGACGACAACCGTTCTTGTGATATCAGTCGTGCCGGTAAGATACTGTCCGCCGCTGTCGACCAGATACAGACCTTCAGGTTTTACTTCTATCGAGCTTTCTTTTGTAGCGCTGTAATGAATTATCGCTCCGTGTTCGCCGTAGCCGGAAATTGTGTCAAAGCTTAAGCCCGCAAAATTCTCACCTGCCGCTCTAAATGTTTCAAGTTTGTCTGAAGCCGATATTTCAGTGATCTTTTCTCTGCCGAGCGTTTTATCAAGCCAGCAGAGGAACTTCACCATTGCAACACCGTCGGTGATGTGGGCTTTTTTTATCCCTTCGATCTCAGTGGCATTTTTGACAGCTTTCATGATCTGGGACATATTCATCCCTTTTACAACCTCGACCTTTTTTGTGTCAACTGCATCAAGAAGGGACTGCGAACATCTTGCCGGATCAAGGAAAAGCTTCCCTTTGCCAAGCTTTTGAAGAACTTTGTATATTTCATCGTAATCTCTTAATTTCACGCCGTCTTTTTCAAGAGTTTTAACATCTTTTGCGTTGAATTTGCCGTTTTTGACAAAAAGCTCCGCACTTTTCTTTCCAATGAGTCCGAAACCCATGACGACCGGATTACAGCTTACATCGTTTCCTCGGATGTTGAAGATCCATGCGATGTCGTCAAGAGATGCAAAAAGGTGATAGTCAACCCCCGATTCAGCCATTTTTTCTCTTATTGCCTTGAACTTATCGGGTCTGCTCATTCCGGCATATTTCAAAGGATGAAGTACAGCTTTTCCAGACGGAAATGTTGGCCTCTCTTTCCATATAGCGTCAACAAGGTCTTTCCCCGGTTTCACTTTCAGCCCTTTTGATTCAAAACTTCTTTTAAGATCGTCAACTTCATTTATTGACATGACTGATGAATCAAAACCGATATTTGCCCCTTTTTTGAGTTCTTTTGTGAGCCATTCCTTATAATCAGGAGTTTCGGGAAGACCAGCTTTAAAAAGGGTGACCGTGCTGTTTTTAAGCTGCTCTTCCGCCTGAAGAAAATATCTGCCGTCAGTCCAGAGCCCTGCTTTTTTCATCGTTACGACGACTGTTCCCGCTGAACCGTTAAAACCGCTTATCCATTCACGGGTTTTCCATCTCGGGGCGACATATTCGCTCTGATGCGGATCAGCACTCGGAATTATGTATGCATCAATTCCGACCTTTTTCATCATCATTCTCAACTGCTCAAGCCGTTTTACGATAGTCATAGAAACCTCCAATTTTTCATCGTTACCAAAAAATTCAGTAGTATAATAAATGAGGAATTTTAAATATCAAGGAAATGGGGATAAGTCACACTGAAACCATTGTCACCATCTTCGTAACTTCAACATCCATTTTGGAGAAACCAAACCATTTTCTGCCAAGGTCTTTGAGTGATGCGCCGAAATGATAGAGGTCTTTTCCATCAATTATCAAAAACCGGTCATGGGAGTGATTAAATTCTTTGATTTCTGCTGGTGGGAACTGTTCGTTGAATTTCTGCGTGTCGAGTTGAAGCTGTTTTGAAAGATTTTTGGTAAGAATCTTAAGCGCAACCCCCTGTTTCCGTTTTGAAAAAAGTGTGAGGACGGTATCATCAACATAATTGTCAATGAGAATAATGGATTTTTCAGCGGAACGGACAATATCTGAAACAAATTTGTGTGCTTCAAAAACCTGACCTTCAAAAAATATGCCTTGTTTTGGATGGAGTTCATAGTTTTCAAGGGCTTTGAAAAGTATGTCAAACTTTTTATCAGATTCAGATTTAAATTCAATCTGCTTTTTTTCAACAAATTCAAGTCGTTGAAAAATTCTGGCATTTTCTAATATGAAGCGTCGCATTTCAACAAAAGCATCAATTACTTTAATACTGATCTGTATCGCTGTTTCACTTTTCAAAACAGCAGAGAGCATGGCTACACCTTGCTCTGTAAATACATTCGGAAGATATCTTCTTCCACCTCTTCCTTCTTTTTTGTTTGAGGTCACAAATTGTGACCTCAAACTTACAAATTCATCATCGATGAGAGTAAACATATACCTTTCCGGGAAGCGATCTGTGTTTCTTTTAACGGCCTGATTAAAAACTTTCGTGCTTACACCATACAACTCCGCAAGATCACTATCCAGCATCACCTGCATTCCCCGAATTGTGAAAATCCTTCTTTTAATCTCATCAATCTGTATAAGTTCATTTCCTGCCGTTTTCCGACTCCAAAATTATAGTCAACGATAGATAATGCAACAATTAGATTAATATTGCAAGAAAAGTGATAAGATTATCTTGCTTGCCAAAAAACTGGGAAAAGTTGAGTTTATTTAGGGGGTTGGGGGTAATTAAAGCCACATTTTTATATATAAATATTGCTCCCTGACCCCTATTGCGTGACCCCTATTGCGACCCATTTTATTTTTCTCTATTTGAGATTTTATCCTGTTCCTGCTGAATTATTTTCTTCAATTCACTTTCGGTTGGGAGATAAAGCATGTATTTTGATGCAAAAATTTGTTTTCTGTCATTTAAAACAGAATATTTTGCAACTGTCTCTTTTTTTTCTGTGCAGAGAATAAGGCCGATTGTCGGATTGTCGCTTTCAGTTTTATACACACTTTCAAACATTCTGACATATCCATCCATCTGTCCGACATCACGATGCGTAAGTTTGCCGATTTTTAAATCAACAAGAACAAAACATTTGAGAATATAGTTATAAAAAACCAGATCAATATAAAAATCATCATCATCGAAACGGATATGTTTCTGCCTTGCAACAAATGAAAACCCTTTTCCAAGTTCAAGTAGAAATAGCTGAAGATTGTTTATAATTGCCTGCTCTAAAGAACTTTCATGCAATTCAGGTTTGTCAGACAACCCCAGGAACTCAAGCATTACCGGTGATTTTAATGTCATCTCAGGAGAAACAACTTCGCCGGCAAGTCGTTCTCTTTTTGAAGGGAGCAGCCCTTCTTTCCCATTATTTTGAAGAATTCTTTCGTAATATGCTGAGTGTATCTGTCGCTCCAATTGTGCTTTTGACCAGCCGCATTCAATCGCTTCCTGCTCATAAAAAACTCTTGCTTCTTTATTTGCAACCCTCATCAATGCTCGATAATGTGACCATGACAATTTTGAAGAAAACAGTAATCGATCAAATTCGCTACCTGACGGGTAGCTTTTTAAAGATTCCAAACTGGATTGGCTACCCGACAGGTAGCTTTTTCCTGGCAACCGTTCTGCGAATGAAATATAAAACTGTCTAAAATTTTTAATGTTTGCAAGAGAGAACCCCTCACCATATTTTTTTGTGAGTTTTTCAGAAAGTTCAGACACAACTTTTTTTCCATATTCAGCTCTCT
>Ga0116185_1004464_pt1 | contig 11386 bp, 12 predicted proteins | sample AD_JPNNA7_MetaG_FD_89754 | JGI IMG/M metagenome (GOLD analysis project Ga0116185, IMG submission 89754) | Active sludge microbial communities of municipal wastewater-treating anaerobic digesters from Japan - AD_JPNNA7_MetaG | ecosystem: Engineered > Bioreactor > Anaerobic > Digestate | place... | reverse complement strand
GCGAATTGGATTGGTTCATCGACATACCAATCGACTGGCGTAACCCCATTTTCTATAGCGGTGGTATAGATAAAAGGCTTAAACGTTGAGCCTGGCTGACGATAAGCCTGAGTTGCCCGATTAAACTTACTTTCTTGATAATTTCTACCCCCTACCATGGCTAAAATTTCACCACTCTTGGGATCAAGACAGAGGATAGCACCTTGATAACCACTTTCCTGTAAAGCTTCAGTAGCAACTTTCTGAATATCCAAATTGAGAGTGGTATACACTTTTAATCCACCATTAAAAACTGTTTCTCCATCATATTTAGCTAATAATTCTTTTAAAATATAGTCAATAAAATAAGGCGCATTAGAAGGAACATCCTTTAGCCCCGAAAGAACGATGGGGGTTTCTATCGCTTTTTCCATTTCAGACTGGTCAATATACCCTCTTTCTTTCATTAATCGCAAAACCCGTCTTTGTTGTACTTGAGCAGCTCGAAGATTTACATAGGGTGAAAAATTCCCGGGGGAGCGTTGTATACCAACCAACATGGCTATTTCCGCCAAGTTAAGTTGGGATATATTTTTCCCAAAATAAACCAAAGCCGCAGTTTTAACTCCATAAACTCCATGCCAAAAATAAATTTGATTGAGATGAGCTTCTAAAATTTGATCTTTGGTATACTTTCTTTCTATAAATAGAGCAAGAACGGCCTCCTTAATTTTTCGAGTTAAAATTCTTTCATGAGAAAGAAAGCGGTTCCGAGCCAACTGCTGAGTAATAGTACTAGCACCTTCAACAACCCTACGGTTAAGAATATTTTGAAGGGTTGCCCTCACAATCCCATTGATATCTATTCCTGGGTGACGATAAAAATTTTGATCTTCACTAGCTATAAAAGCTTTTTGAAGCAGTTCGGGAACATCAGATAGAGCAACGTATTCTCGGTTCTCGGTATAGAGTTCATGTATCAAACGACCCTGATTATCATAAACCCGGGTGGTAAAAGAGGGTCGAAAATTATCAATCTGACTGGATATGACTTGAATATCATCTAAACAAAAAAATTGAACCAATAGGAAGAAAACCGTACCAAACAAAATACCGAAAAAAAATGCTGAAACAATTGGATAACGGAAGAACTTCGACCGAGAGCGTCGCTTTTGTTTAAGTTTAAATGAAGTTTCTCTTAAATCTTTATTATCCATAGAAATCGACCAATTTTATAGCTCAGAGTTTTCATTTAGTTAGGTTTTGATATAATTTCACTAAAATTTAATTATATCATTCAAAATCTTTTTTAGTCATTTTATTTAAATAAACAAATAATGAAATGGGTGGATGGCATGAAGAAACTTACTCGGATGGCATTGGTTGCCGCACTCTATGTTGCCTTTACTATTCTTCCGCCTTTTTATGCTTTCGCCTATGGACCTATCCAAATCAGAGTCTCCGAGGCATTTACGGTCTTACCTTTTCTCTTTCCTGAAACCATTGCGGGGGTAACCATTGGGTGTTTCTTAGCTAATATCTATGGACAGAATGGACCCTGGGACATCATCTTCGGTACTCTCATTACCTTGTTAGCTGCTGTAATCACCTCAAAAATGAAAAAGGCTTATTTAGCGCCCTTACCCCCCGTTTTATTAAATGCCTTTGGTGTTTCTATGTATCTCGCCAAACTTTTTAAAGTTCCCTATTTTTATTCGGTTTTTTATATTATGATAGGAGAACTTATTGCTTGTTATGGTATCGGATACCCACTTTTAAAAATTTTACTAAAGCATAGAATGGTGAGGAGATGACCAGATTGAATTTGGAAAAAAGGGTAATTGAAGACCTCGAAATTCTTTGTCGAGGCGTTGATGACATTATTAGTCGAGAAGACCTCCAAAAAAAATTAAATCGTTATTATCAAACCGGCCAGCCCTTAATTGTAAAGGAAGGCTTTGACCCTAGCGCGCCTGATATTCATCTTGGGCATACGGTTACTATCAGAAAATTAAGGCAGTTCCAAACTCTTGGCCATCAAGTAGTTTTTCTCGTTGGTGATTTTACTGGTCGTATCGGTGATCCAACCGGTAAAAAAGAAACTCGAAAACAATTGACCGAAGAAGAAGTCTTAACTAATGCTAAAACTTATTCAGAGCAAGCTTTTAAAATTCTCGATCCGGAAAAAACCATCATTGAGTTTAACAGTAAATGGCTTAAAAACCTTTCCTTTGTCGATCTCATCGAAATTACAGCTCATTTCACCGTTGCCCGGATGTTAGAAAGAGAAGATTTTCATCAGCGTTTATCTTGCGGAAAACCAGTTGGTTTACATGAATTTTTCTATCCTATTATGCAAGCATATGATTCAGTTGCTTTACATGCTGATGTAGAATTAGGTGGAACTGACCAGCGTTTTAACCTTCTCATGGGTCGTGATTTACAAAGAGAATTTGGACAAGAACCTCAAGTAGTAATGATGATGCCTTTATTAGAGGGAACCGATGGGATAGAAAAAATGAGTAAAAGTCTTGGTAATTATATAGCAGTTAATGACGCACCCTTTGATATGTTTGGAAAAGTTATGTCAATCCCTGATTCTTTGATAAAAAAATATTTTATACTCCTCACCGATATCCCAATGAAAACTATACTAAATTGGGAAAGGGATTTTCAAAAAAACCTTCTCCATCCCCGCGATTGGAAAAAAATTCTTGCCAAGGAAATCGTCACAACTTATCATGGATTAGCACAAGCCAATCAAGCATTAGAGGATTTCGAGCGAGCCTTTGCAAAAAAGCAAAGCCCTGAAGATGCTCAGATACTAACTCTAACCAATGATGACTTGAAAGATGAAAAAATATGGATTATTTCCTTGCTACTTAAAGCCGGGATTTCTCATTCCAAAAGTGAAGTTCGAAGATTGGTTGAGCAGGGTGGTGTTTACCTCGATAATGTGAGAATATCTGACCCAAATTCCGACATTCAGATTAAAAATGGCCAATTTCTTCGGGTAGGAAAAAAGTTATTCTTTAAGATTAACAAAGAACCAAAGCAAGAGTCCAGTTTGAAGGAATGATCAAAAATCAGAGGTCCAGCACCAGAATAAGGATGAAAATAAAGCCCCTCACCCTAACCCTCTCCCACGGAGGGGCGAGGGAAATAGAAATTTGAGATAAAAAAGTATTCCTTCTCCCTTAATGGGAGAAGGTGAGGATGAGGGTGGAATTTAATCACTCTCACCCTTACTCATCACGGTATTTTATAGTATTTATTTGCAACTAATGCTAAATTAGTATAAAATAATAAAGTAAAATTACTGGTTAAGGACCTTTACCAAAATATAACCAGTTGTTGGTGTTGTGAGTTTTAGTCCAAACCTAACATCGGAGACTGATCCTGGCTTACAGGAGAATGAAGGCATACAAACAAGAAAGAGTGGGTCACAAAACCCACTCTTTCTTGTTTGTATGAAAAACCAAGAATATTAATGGGAAAAGAAAGGAATAGTATGCCGGGGGTTAAATATGAATAAAGATCTTTTTTTTGCCATTGAGCAAATCGAAAGAGCAAAAGGGATTTCCCGAGATACTCTAAAACAGGCCATAGAAGCGGCTCTTCTTTCTGCCTACAAGAAAAACTTTAAAGGCGCACATAAATCAGTTGAGGTTATTCTTGATCCATCCACTGGAGATGTCAAAGTATTTACCCATAAATACATTAATCCTGAAAATGGTGAAACGATTGATATTGATGAATATGAAGCTTTATCTAGTCAAAGTCCCAACCGATTTGGATCTGGACCAGGAGAAATAATCCAAGTTGAAATTACTCCAAAAGATTTTGGAAGGATTGCAGCCCAAACCGCGAAACAAGTTATCATGCAACGTATCCGAGAAGCAGAAAGAAGTTTGGTCTATGATGAATTTTTAGAAAGGGCAGAGGATATTGTAACCGGTGTGGTTAACCGCCGAGAAGGAAAAAATATCATCGTAGATCTGGAAAAAATTGAATCGCTTCTCCCACCCAACGAATAGATTCAATCGGAAAATTATCGGATTGGTGCCCGCATGAAATTTTATATAATCGAAGTGAAAAAAACCAGTCGGGGACCACGTATTGTTCTTTCTCGATCTCATCCCGGCTTAGTAAAACGCTTATTTGAATTAGAAGTACCTGAAGTACATGATGGTTTTGTCATCATCAAAGCCATTGCTCGAGAACCAGGAGCCAGAACAAAAATTGCTGTTGAAAGCCGCGATGTAAAGGTTGACCCCATTGGTTCTTGTATCGGAAATAAAGGAACCAGAGTAAAACATGTAACTGATGAACTTCGAGGAGAAAAAATTGATATCATTCGTTGGAGCAATGATCCAAAAGTGTTTATATCAGATGCGTTGAGTCCTGCTCAAGTCACTTTGGTAGAGCTTGATCCTAATTCTAATACAGCAAGAGTTTTTGTACCCAATGATCAACTTTCGCTGGCTATTGGAAAAGAGGGTCAAAACGCCAGGCTTTCTGCTCGTTTGACCGGTTGGAGAATCGATATAAAAAGTGATCGAGAAATAAAAGGGGTACCTAGTAGCTCATGAAAAAAAAGAAAATACCTTTACGTCTTTGCTTGTCTTGCCGTCTTCGAAAAGAGAAAAAATCATTGATTCGGATCGTTGCAGCAACCAAGGGTGAAATCGAAATCGATTTAACTGGGAAAAAACCCGGAAGAGGAGCCTATATTTGTCCGAATAATGAGTGCGTTGCCCACCTAAATCGGCAGCTCCTTTCTTCTGCCCTAAAAGTTGAGGTGAATCAAGAAGATGTAATAATTCTTCAGGGGGCAATTCAAAATCTAATTGAATCTTTACCAAAGGAGGATACACATGGCAAAAATTAGAATATACAAAGTGGCCGAACAGCTTGGCATGCCAACCCACGAAGTGATGGATATATTAAAAGCCTTGGGATCCGAAGTAAAAAATCACATGAGTAGCATTGATGAAGATTTTATTGAGCTTCTTCAGGAAGAAAAGGAATATCAAAAAAAAGAGGAAGAAAAAAAGCGAAAAAGGAAAGAGCGAACCATCCAACTTAAAGAACCACCCCATTTGAAAGATATTGCTCGACTCCTTGATATGAGTTGGGAAGACATTGTTATTAAACTAGCAGATTGGAATGTAATTTTCGATTCTAAAAAACCACTTCCTCCATTAATAGTAGAACGGTTAGCCCGGGAAAAAAACTGGGAAGTCACCTGGGAAGATAATTTACGAGAAAAAACTATTGAGGCTCTTCAAGGTGAAACCCAGATTCGGCCTCCGATTGTGACGGTTTTAGGCCATGTTGATCATGGAAAAACCACTCTACTGGACGCTATTCGCCGTACCAAAGTAGCGGAATCTGAATATGGTGGTATTACCCAAAAAATTGGGGCTTACCAAATCGAAGTTAACAATAAGAAGATCACCTTTATAGATACACCTGGTCACGAAGCCTTTACCGCTATGAGAGCACGAGGAGCCCAAGTTACTGATATTGCTATCTTAGTAATAGCTGCCGATGATGGTGTAATGCCGCAAACCATTGAAGCTATTCAGCACGCCAAAGCTGCTGATGTTGCTATCATTGTTGCTATTAATAAGATTGATAAACCAGGAGCTAATCCTGACCGAATTAAGCAACAGCTCTCCGAGCAGGGATTGGTTCCTGAAGAATGGGGTGGAGATACTATTTGTGTGAATATCTCAGCTCTTCAAAAAAAAGGTATTAATGAACTTTTAGAAATGATTTTACTTCAAGCGGAAATGTTAGAGCTCAAAGCTCGTTATCAAGGGTATGCGTTAGGAACCATCATCGAATCCCGGCTCGATCGTGGTAAAGGATCAGTCGCTACGGTAATTGTAAAAGAAGGAGCTCTAAACATTGGTGACTATTTTGTGGCTGGAGCCACCTGGGGAAAAGTTCGATCACTCTTTACTGTAAATGGAAAACCAGTTAAGGAAGCCATTCCCTCTATGCCAGTGGAAATTGTTGGTTTTTCTGAGCTTCCTCCGGCTGGAACTCAATTGATGGTTATAGAAGATGAAAGAATCGCCCGTTTAATAGCCAACCAAAAACAACTTAAGGAGAGGGAAAAATCTTTAAAGGGTTCAGATACCAAGATTACTTCTCTTGAAGAGCTTCTTTTGCCAGAAGAAGGGAAAAAACGAGAACTGAATATTATCCTCAAAGCTGATTTTCAGGGTTCTCTTGAAGCTATCGAAAAAGTTCTTTCCCAAATTGGTAGTGAAGAAGTCAATATTCAAGTCCTTTCCAAAGGAGTTGGCAATATCAATGAAGCTGATGTCGTATTAGCTGCAGCTTCTAATGGAATTGTAGTTGGTTTCGATGTCAAGCTACCCTTTGAAGTAGCAAAAGTTGCTAAAAGAGAAGGAGTGGAAGTCCGGCTTTATAGAATTATTTACGATTTAATTGATGATATCCAAAATGCTATAAAGGGAATGACCATACCCAAGAAATACCTAGAAAACATTGGAAAAGCTGAAGTAAGAGCAGTTTTTAAAATACCAAAGATTGGAGTGATAGCCGGTTCTTATGTTACTTCAGGTAAAGTCGAAAGAAATGCTTTGGTAAGAGTGATCAGGAAAGGAGAAATCCTTGAAGAATCAGCAAAAATTGTTTCTTTAAAAAGGTTTAAAGAGGATGTAAAAGAAGTCAATATGGGATATGAGTGTGGAATCGGCTTGGACCGATTTGAAGATTTCGAAGAGGGAGATATTTTAGAAGCTTACCTAATTCGAGAAGAATAATGAGAGTCGGTACTGGTCAAATACTGCTTTCTATCCCAGAAAGCTTTTCCTTAAAAGATAAAAGAAGAATTATGAATTCAATTAAACAACGACTGAGAAACCGTTTTAATCTTTCGGTTATTGAAATGAATCCCGATGTTGCCTGGAATCAAGGCCAAATTGGTTTTGCTTGTGTTGGTAAAGATGAAATGACGGTAAGACGTTTAATCGACCAAATTGGCCGTTTTGTGGAAGAGGATGGTCGTTATGAAATAACTGAATTCACCATTCAAATCTATTAAAATTTGAAACAGCTCATTGCTGAAAGGGGGATTTTGGAGATGAAGAGCTATCGTTCCCAACGATTGGCTGAGTTGTTTAAGAGAAAAATTGCCAATATCGTTTTGTCGGAAGCGGCAGATCCACGAATAAAAAGATTGACTATTACCCATGTGGATATCACTCCAGATTTAAAAATAGCCAGAATTTACGTATCCTTTCCCGGAAGTAAAAATGAAGTTGAGGAAAGTTACCGTGCTTTACTGAAAGCCAGTCGGTTTATCCGAAGTAGTATCAGCCACAATATTCGGATACGATATATGCCTGAAATTGAATTTATATATGATACCAGCTTAGAAAAAGCTTGCCAGGTCATAGACCTCATTAATCAAATAGAAAGAAAAAGTGGGAGTTAAAGATGGAAATACAGCATTTACTAAATTCGCTTCCTGAGCAGACCCCAGTCATCATCACTTCCCATGTGAATATCGATGGTGATGGCTTAGGATCGATGATTTCACTTTATTTACTTCTCATCCAAAAAAAATTTAAACCAATAATGGTTTATGATGAAAACATTCCTTATTTCTATAATTTTTTACCAAATTTAAAAGATATCCAATCCCTTACTCATCCTAAATTGAAACAAATCCCAGAAAATTCAGTTTTTTTCGCCGTTGACTGTTCTAATGTCCAGCGGTTGGGTCGACTTAACGATATCAAGAATAGATGTTCTTTAGTGGTTAATATCGATCATCATCCCGATAATTCGTTATATGGAAACATTAACCAGGTTGATCCTAATTGTCCAGCAACAACCGTTCTTATTTATCAAATAGCTAAAAAAATTGAAGCGAAACTGGATTCATCATTATCCATGGCTCTATTAACTGGTCTCATAACCGATACCGGCGGTTTTCAGTATGTAGAATTAAACCAAAATCTTCTCAACATTTTGGAAGATCTCATTAATCAAGGAGCATCAGTTTCAACAATTATGCGTTATGCTTTTAAATGTCGACGTTATTCAGCACTCAAATTATTAGGTATAGCTCTTAATCATTTTACCTACGATTATCAATATCACTTTGGATTAACCTATCTTCTCCAAAGCGATTTCGAACTTTGCCATGCCTCGGATGAAGACACCGAAGGTATTGTTGACTACGGACTATACATTCCTGGATCTTTAATATCGGTATTTATCAAAGAAATTGACCATCAAACCTTCAAGGTTAGTCTTCGTTCCCAAGAAGATACCAATATTCTCCCAATTGCTCATGCTTTTGGAGGAGGGGGACATTTAAAAGCAGCTGGCTTTAAGATGAATGGGGATTTTAACACCATATTTCAAACTCTCAAAGAACATATTCGGGGATACCTTTCTTCTCAATCCGGTGCACCCCAATCTTTATCTGTATAAAAAGATGATCGGTGGAATTATTCCAGTATATAAACCGGTGGGGGTAGTCTCCCATCAGGTTGTAGAAATTATTCATAAGATACTTGGAGTTAAAGTTGGCCATACTGGAACTTTGGACCCCTTCGCTAGAGGCCTTTTACTCATTGGTTGGGGAAAGGCAACTCGTTTCACTTCTTTTTTTCAAGATCTTCCTAAATCTTACCGAGTTTGGATACGTTTTGGTATTTCTACTGATTCTTTTGACGTACTCGGTCAAATAAAAAATTTTTCTCCTCGCTCCCTTTCTACTGATATTATTGAAAAAGCCATTCTATCTTTCCTTGGAACCAGACAACAAATTATTCCTCCTTTCTCTGCAACTAAATATCAAGGCCTTCGACTATATAAGTATGCTCGTAAGGGTAAATCAGTCCCCGAATTGAAAAAAGAAATCACTATCCACCAACTCAAAATCATCAATATCCAACCTGGTGTATATCCTGAAGCAGAAGTTTTAATATCCTGCTCATCAGGAACCTATGTTCGGAGCATTGCTCATGAAATTGGAGAACAATTAGGAATTGGAGGCTATGCCTTTAGTTTACGACGGGAAGGCATTGGTAATTTTTCCTGGGTGGAAAGTATAGTCATACCTGAAGGGTCACTTCACCCAGAATATTTGATCCGAAGCTCAATTCCTATTGATCGGGCCCTATATTGGTTACCATCAATTTCTGTCTCTATTGAAGAAGAAAAAAAACTCTGTCAAGGAAGCCCAGTTTATGTAATGAAGCCCATTATTCCATTGCAATCAGACTTTTTGGTTAAAATATACTCGCAAAATCATTTTTTAGGTTTAGCTCAATTTAATCAGGAAAAACAACTTCTTCACCCTGAAATCATTGTTAAAGAGGAAAATCTAAATGCTGAATAAGGGTTTCCCCAAAAATCATTCTGAATCAGTAGTTGCCCTGGGCTTTTTTGACGGAATTCATCTTGGTCATCAAGCTGTTTTAAACCAGGCCTATAAAATTGCCTCAGAAAAAAAGAAACCATTACGAATTATCACTTTTTATCCCCATCCTCAAAATTCTATCAGACATCATCATACTGTAAAATATATAACTACCTATATCGAAAAATATCAAAAACTCCAGAACTTTTATCCTGGGTGTGAAGTCTATTTTCTCCGGTTTAACCGGGAACTTCGTCATACCCTTCCTGACCAATTCCTGGAAATGATTAGCCAGTGGTTCAAACCAATAGTCGTCGTTACTGGTGAAAATTTTCGATTTGGCTATAGAAACCAAGGAGACCAAGCGTTTCTCCAAACTTTTTATAAAAGCAAGGGGGTTGATACTGCAATCATTCCATCGATTTCTTTTGATGGTATGGTCCTATCCAGTACCATGATTCGCCATCTTATTGAAAGAGGTGATATCAAAGGTGTTAATGCTAATTTGGGATATACTTTTTCCATCCGGGGTCGAATTGTAAAAGGAAAACAAATTGGAAGCCAAATTGGTTTCCCAACTGCCAACCTTTACCCAGTTTCAACAAAAATTATGCCACCCCATGGTGTTTACTTTGGTTTAATCAGCTGGGAAAAAGGTGAATATCCAGCTCTAATTTATATTGGAACTAAACCAACCGTCAGTCAGAGTCAGAGAAGGCTAGTTGAAGTTCATATTGGCCATCAAACTTATCAACCCCTCTATCAAGAACGGGTTGTAGTTCAACTTAAACATTTTTGGCGTTTAGAAAAGTGCTTTCCTACCATCCAAGCACTAAGAAAACAAATCACCGTAGATCAAGCCGCTTTTGATGCGTATTTACAGCGTACTCAGGGTGTGATAAACTAAATGACGAACCTATAGAAATTGGAGGTGCAATATCAATTGGCTTTAACTAAAGAAAAGAAAAATGAGCTCATAGAACAATTTAAAAATCATGATGGAGATACTGGCTCTCCGGAAGTTCAAATCGCTTTATTAACTGAAAGGATTCGTGAACTTACCGAACACTTAAAAATTCATACCAAAGACTTTCATTCTCGTCGCGGTCTTTTTATGATGGTCGGCCAACGTCGCAGATTATTGAATTATTTAAAAAAATACCATGTTGACCGGTATTATGCTATTTTGGAAAAGTTATCACTAAGAAAATAAGAAGAAGGTGTTTAACATAAATAAAACTGAAATTGAGTTTGGTGAAAATAGTTGTATTATTGAGACAGGAAGAGTTGCTAAACAAGCAGGGGGAGCAGTTCTTGTTCGTCACGGAGATACCGAGGTCCTGGTAACTGCAACGGCATCCGACGAACCACGGGAAGATATAGATTTTACACCCCTTTTAGTTGATTATGAGGAACGTTCCTACGCTGCGGGAAAAATTCCTGGTGGATTTATAAAACGAGAAGGAAAACCAAGAATGGATGCTATTTTAAATGGTCGTTTGATTGATCGATCGATCCGACCACTTTTCCCCGAATTCTATCGAAATGATATTCAGGTAGTCACAACGGTTCTCTCGGTTGATGAGAGCAATACACCGGAAATACTTGGCCTTTTAGGTGCCTCCTTAGCTCTGGGAATTTCAGAAATACCTTTTTATGGACCAATTGGTGCTTGTCGAATTGGTTTGTTAGAAAAAGATAATTACTTAATCAATCCCACCTTGGAACAACTGGCATCCAGCCGATTAGACATGGTTATTGCCGGTTCAAAAGAAGGAATTACCATGATCGAAGCTGGAGCTAAAGAGATCTCCGAAACTGAAATCACCCAAGCCATGAAAATTGGCTATGAATTTATTTTAAAAACTATTCAAACTCAGCAGGAAATCATATCCCAGTGGGGACAAACTAAAAATGAAGTCCAAATTCCTGCTTATTTTGCTGAAATCGAAGATTGGATTCGAACCAACTATCTTTTAAAAATCGCCG
>Ga0116185_1004456_pt1 | contig 11408 bp, 7 predicted proteins | sample AD_JPNNA7_MetaG_FD_89754 | JGI IMG/M metagenome (GOLD analysis project Ga0116185, IMG submission 89754) | Active sludge microbial communities of municipal wastewater-treating anaerobic digesters from Japan - AD_JPNNA7_MetaG | ecosystem: Engineered > Bioreactor > Anaerobic > Digestate | place... | reverse complement strand
TATTACTCGCAGGAAATCCGCATGTACGCGCCCTACCTGTTTTTCGCCATGGCCGCCATGTATGCCTTGCACCGGATTCTTGAGGGCGGCCGCCCCGTCTGGTGGTTCGTACACGCCCTGGCCAATGCCGCCATGGTGTGGACCCACGTCTATGGAATCTGGCTGGTTCTTGTCCAAGGCCTGTTCTTCCTTGCGTTCCGGCGCAAAGACTTTCGCTCACTGCTTTGTTGGGGCGCGATTCATGGGCCGATTGTCGTTTCCATTGCCCTCTGGGTCGCCACGATGGACCAGGCGCGAATCGAGCGCAATCTCGCTTGGATACCAGGGCCTCGTTCCGAGACGGCTTCCCAATACCTCAGCGAGAGCGCCCTTTCCCTCCCGGGTACGCGTCCCGCGCAGGATCTCCCGCTGCGGCTGGACGAGACCCTGCGGTTGCCGTTGGCGTCAAAAGTGCTCATCGGCACAGGGTGGGTTGCCCTGCCCGTTTGCGCGGGAATCGCCACGCTCCGCGCGCGCCGCGAACTTCTTCGGGCGAAGCGGAAAGAGGAGGCGCGCCGGAAGATGCGCGATTTCATGTTGGCCTTCGTCTGGCTCGCCGCGCCGGCCCTTATCCTGCTGTTTCTGACGCTGGTGTGGCGTCCGACGTTCCTGCCTCGCTACGTTTTTCCTTCGACGCTGGCCTTGTACATGCTGCTCGGCGCGGGGCTGGCCGCCGTTCCGGGCCGGCGGCTTCGTACCGTCTGCGCCATCGCATTCATCGCTTTGTATGCCTACGACACGCTGTCTTTCGGCATGCCGCGCCGCCCCGATATGCGCCGCGCCATGGACGTCGTAACGCGGCAACCTTTCGAGGAAAACGGGCAGTTGCTGGTTCATCCGCCCGGCTACACGGGTCCGGCGAAATTCTACAGTCAGTTGCCGGACGCGGCTCTCGTGCGCATGCCCGAATGGCGCGAGATTCCCGAGAAGGTGGACGCACTGGCCCGCGAAGGCCGGCCGGTTTGGATTGTCATTGGCGCACTCCAAGGGGTGCCGCCCGATGTTGGCCCGTTTCTCGAGGAAGGCGGGCATGCGTTTGACTACCACTATTTCCCGGGGATGTTTCCCGTGCGTCTCTACCACGTGCCCGTTCATATGCAATGAGCTCCCTTAATCGCCTCTATGTGAAGCCCTCGCGGGAGGGATCTTATTGTCTCCATAGAGACAAGAATGAACTCACACGGAGACACAGGGAACACGAAGATGGATTCCTCCGAAACCGAATGAGACAGGAAGCATCATTGCGGATTGCGCGGTGGCGCTTCATCGAGAGACGGGTCCCGGGCTGTTGGACACAATGTACGAAGCGGTTCTTGCACGCGATTTGGAGGCCCGGGGTCTGCGCACGGCACGTTCCCATCCCTATAGCTTCGCGGGCGCCATTTCTCCCGTGTCCGTTGTGTCTCTATGTGAGTTTCCCCAATCGCCGTGTTATCCGGCGATTCGGGTGAGCTTCATTTACGTCTCGCGGGGCTGTCGTGCTATGCTGATTTCGGCAATTCCCAGGAAGCGATAAAAGGGGGGCGGCTATCATGGCAAAGGCGACAGAGAACAAGACGTTTGGAAGACGTGGATTCATGAAGGCGGCCGCCGCGGGCACGCTGATTCTCGGGGCGCGTTCCGCACTCGGCGCAGCCGCGAACGAAACCCTCGAGATCGGCCTCATCGGCTGCGGCGGGCGCGGTCCCTGGATCGGGAACCTGTTCCAGAAGAACTCCGCAACCAAGGTCGTGGCGGTCCATGATCCCTTCAAGGACCGCGTTGAGGAAGCGGGAAAACGGCTTGACGTCCCCGGAAACCGCCAGTACACGGGCCTGGACGGGTACCATGAGCTCATCGCGAGCGGGGTGGATGCAGTGGCCATCATCAGCCCGCCCTATTTCCACCCCGAGCAGACCGTGGCCGCGCTCGAAGCGGGGAAGCACGTCTATCTTGCGAAACCTATTGCAGTGGACGTGCCGGGCTGCACCGCCATCGTCGACGCCGCCAACAAACACGGAGACACCCTCTGTACGTGGGTCGATTTCCAGACCCGTCAACATCCGTTCTACATCGAGGCGATCAAGCGGCTTCACGACGGGCTCATCGGCGAACCCGTCGTGGGCCAGGCCTACTACTACGCGCGGCGGCTCAACATCAAGATGGAACCCGGCACCGAAGAGGCCCGGCTTCGCAATTGGGTCTTCGACATCGCGCTTTCGGGCGACATCATCGTCGAACAGAACGTTCATATGCTCGACGTGGCCAACTGGATGCTCAAGACGCACCCCCTGAAGGCGCATGGCACGGGCGGCCGCAAGGCGCGGGTCGACGTCGGCGATTGCTGGGACCATTTCGTGGTGACGTACTGGTACCCCAACGACGTCATCATCGACTTCAGTTCGGGCCAGTTTGTTCATGCTTTCGAAGATCTTTGCACGCGGCTGCACTGCACTACGGGGTCTCTTGACACCCATTACGGCGGCGACGTGGTCCTCGAGGGCAAATCGGAGGCGTACCGTCCGGGGTCGACGGCCGCGATCTACGAGGAAGGCGCCGTAGCGAACATCAAGGCGTTTCACGCGGCCATCACGGGCGGCAAGCCGATCAACAATGCTGAGGAAAGCGCCCGCAGCACGCTCACGGGCGTTCTGGGCCGGATGGCCGCCTACCAAGGCAAAACCGTCACCTGGGACGAGATGATGCAGGCCAACGAGAAGCTCGAGGCCAACCTGAAACTGTAGAAATCGCGGTCGCTCGGAAACTTCTCCCAGGTCCTGCAGGACCTATGGGCCCATATTTTCAGGAGATTGCGCCATGCCCTGGAGTAGATTTTTCGTCTTCTGCATCTGCGCGTTCGCGTGGTGCGCGCATGGCGCCGAGACCGGCCCGGAACCATTCCTTCTGGGCAGCAACCGGTTTCTGTTTCTCGACGAGTTCCTGCTCGATTCCGTCGAGAATGCCGAGCTGGCCGTCAATCCGCCGCGGTTTGACGCTCTCGTGCTGATCGCGGACAAGCCGTGGGAGAAAGGCGGCATCACCTCGTACGGCAACGCGTTTTGGGACTCCATCGCCGGCGAATACCGCCTCTACTACGTCCCCGTAAGCTGGGATGCCGCGCCGGGATTCTGTCTCGCTCTCGCCACATCAAAGGACGGGGTAAACTGGGATAAACCCGATCTGGGCGCGGTGGAATGGCAGGGGTCGAAAGACAACAACATCGTGGTGTGGGCCCAGCGCGAGGGGACGGTTCTTATTGATCCGAACGCGTCTCCGGAGCGCCGTTACGCGTATTTGTCCAGCGAGGTCGGCCTCCGCACGCGCCTTTTCACCTCGCCCGACGGTATTCATTTCACCATGGACGAGAAGGTCATCAGCGAGCACCATTCTGACAGCCAGATCTCGTCGTTCTGGGACGGCGAGCTCCAGCGTTACCTTCACTATCCCCGCCAGGTTCACGAAGGTGCCCGGGCCGTCGGGTTCATCGTCACCCAGGCGATGGACGAGGTGTGGCAGCAGGACATGCCCGTGGTGATGATGCGCGACGAGCACGATCCCCCCGCAACCGATCTGTACACCAACGCGTGCCAGAAATACGCCCTTGCGCGGGGGGCTTACGTTGGGTTTCCCACGCCCTACTACCATTACAACGAGCCGCCGTACCGGGCCTATTTGAATGCTCCGACGCTGGCCATTGGCGGAAAGGCCAACGACGGCACAATCGATTCCCAGCTTGCCACCAGCCGCGACGGCCGTTCATGGACCCGCTACCGCACGCCGTACATCCCCCTCGGCAGGTATGACGGCCTCGACGTCAAGGTTGCGATGATGATCCCCGGCATCTTCTACGAGGACGACAAGCTGGTGCAGTTTTTCATGGGCTACACCTTCACGCATGGCGACACGCAGGTGCGTTACGGTGACGGCGGCCGCGAACTGGGCGGAGTGTTTCGGGTCGAACAGAGGATCGACGGGTTCATGTCGCTGGATTTCGATTACGAAGGCGGCACGGCTGTTACCGGGCCGTTTGTCTTCGAGGGGGCGCATCTGTACCTCAACCTGAACACCTCGGCGGCGGGGGAGGCGCGTATCGCGTTCCTTGACGCCGACAAGAACCCCGTCCCCGGTTTCGGCCCCGACGAAGCGCGTGTGATCAACGGCGACTACCTCGGCGCGATAGCCGCGTGGACCGGCGGCGCCACCGATGTCAGCGCGCTTGCGGGCAGACCCGTGCGCCTGCGCTTCGACTGCCGCGGGACCAAGCTGTATTCGTTCCGTTTCGCGGATTGACCCCCGGCGGCTCTGCAAGAGCGAACGCGCCATCCGGACACGGTGCGGGTCTATTTTTCGAGGGCGGCCAGCGCTTCGAGGATCTCGAGGCGCGCGGTATCGGCCGTGGTGCGATCGAGGGGATCGCGCCACCAGAACGCGTCGAGGGTTGCGGGGTTGAGCACGCGGCCCGGGATCTCGACGAGCAGCTTCCGGGCGTGTCGCGCGGCCTCACTATCCGGCCTGTCCTTTCCCGCCGAGGCAACGGCCCTCGCCAGCATTACGAGGTATTCGTAATCCTCGATGCTCTCGCGGCAGGCCTCCATGTGTTTGCCCGCGGTGACCGAGACGGCATCGATAAAGAAGGGAGTGTAAGCCGTGCGCGGCGCGAGGTATTCGTTCCACGAGGAGACCCCGGCGTTGTCGCCCCATGCCCAGAAGTTCGTCGAGATCGCTTGATGCTGCCAGCACGACCAAGCCTGCATACGGTGGTAGGCATAGGGATCGAGAAGGCGCGCCGGGCCGCGGCACGAGTAGAACTCGAGCGTCACCCCTTTGTCGCGTTGTTCGAGAAAATAGCGCGCGTACTTTTCGGGCGCTCTGAGAAACATCGTGCGGTTTGGACACAAGATATGGCAGACGCTTCCCAGCTCCGGATGGGCCTTGCTCATGTCGCCGTGGATCGGGTCTTCCCAGATCTGGATGCCGGTCTCTCCCGCACGAATAGCTTTTGCCCACGCGACGACCAGCGTGTCCGTCTCGAGGTCACTTGTTTCGTCGATGAGAAGCCAAATGAGTTGACTGGATTCGAGCCCCAATTCCTTCATGTGATTTGCCCAGAACGCCGCGTACGCCTTCACGGCGTTTTCAAACTGGGGCGTCCCTACGTCGAATCCCGCAAAACTGCTTCCGGCATTGGGGAACGCACAGAACCGCCGCGCGCCTTCCCATCGTTTCACCCAGGCATCGAAGGCCGCCGTGTCGGGCGGGCTGGCCATGTTGCCCTGCGCGTCGTAGGTCCCCTCCGGAATCACCTTCTTTCCTTCCCACGGCGAATCGACAAAATGGTCGCGGCAGTGCTTGAGAAATGCCTCGAGGTTTGCGTCGGTTACGCCGTAAATGCCTGCGGCGGCGGTGTAGTCCCATCCGCCAGAATGGAGGGCGGGCTGGTCCGGAAACCGGAACGGATACAAGGTGAGCGTCAAGGGCGTCTCAAGCTGCGCGCCCCCCGCGTTCAACACAATCCGGCCGTTATGAACGCCGGCCGCGACATCAATGGGATGAAACGTGAGCCATACCTGCCGCGTCATGCCGGAGGGGACCTCGATGACGTAGTTGTCGCCCTCCCGCGCCGCCTCGGGCAATGCGGCAGCCACCACGCGGCCGGTGCGCGTATCCGTCCATTCCACCTGGTGCACGGTGATGCAGGCGGGGTTCGCGACTCCTGGCATCCCCTCGATGCGGAGGCTTATCCGCGCGGCTTCGGGCGATGCGTTGCTGATGTTGAAGGCCCCTGCCCGGTATTCGTTGAGCATCATGTGCACGGCAACGGCGGCGCCTTCACGCTTTGGCGGGTCCCAAAGGCCCAGGTTTCCCCAGAGGTCCGCTTGCCAGACGGTCAGCGGCGCATACCCCTGCAACCGCCACAAGGCCGCTTGAACGCCGAACAAGCGGGCGTGCGCGCCGGTGAGCGGCAATACCGCACGGAAGCCGTCCCCATATTCGCCCGGCTCATTCAGGAACGCTGTTTCGGCGGCGGCGATATCTTCAAGGAGGCCGTCTCGCTGGGTTTGAGAAAGCTTCGTTGCTTCAACGACCTGCCGCAGATCGTGAATGTCCGTAGTGATACGATTCTTGACGCCCTCGCGTATCTTCAGCGCGGGGGCCTCGTCCTGGGCATAAGCTCTCGCCGCCAGTATCGATAGCCAGAGAACATGGATCAGTGCGTGTTTCATACCGTTGCTCCTCACTGTGCGGCTGTACTTCCGCGTTCATGGATGGAGCGAGTGTAGTCTTTATCGGCCCGGCCGGCAAGACGGGCACTGCCGCAAACCGGATAGTGCCTGGATTTCGGGCGTGCATAGGCGGATACTCTGGGAAGTGCCTGGGGCTTGTTGTGGTGCGAGCTTCCGGCCTGCTTTAACCGGGATTCGTCGTTGAAGGTCTCAGGGGGAGCGGCGTGATGCGCAACTGCGTGCCGGCACGATCGATCGCCTGTTCTCTTCTTGCACTTTTCGTGATGGTTCCGGCGGTCTCCGCCCAACCCGCTGACAACCGGGCGAGCACCGGTCTCGAAGGGCCGGACTACCACCGGGACGCATTGGCGCAAACGGCCGGGCGGCCGTCGCTTCCGGATTTCCCCTATGCGCCGGGGTACCGGCCGGGCATTACGCACTATCTGCGCGGCAACGGCATCTTCTGGTCCATCATTTCCGAGCGGACCCACCCGGACAAGCGCGATTCCGAAGGCGATATTGTGCAATGCGCGGACGGCTCGCTGCTGCTCGCCTGGAGCGATTTCCATACCCGGGAGTGGCATGACGACGCCCCGTGCCGCATTTCCATGCGGCGCTCGGCCGACGGCGGGAGAACGTGGAGTCCGCTCGAGGTGCTCCAAGAGACCATCGGGAAGAACGTCATGTCGCCCAGCCTGCTGCGGACGGCCCATGGGACGGTCCTGTTGACGTTCTACTGCAAAGACGGCCCGGACGGGTCGCTGCACTACGTGCGGCGGTCCGAGGACGGGGGAAAAATGTTCGGTCCGCTTATCGAGGCGAACGCGGGCCGTCTGCAGCGGATCGCGAACAATGATCGTCTTCTCGAACTCCGCGACCCCTTGGGTGCGGGCGATCGCGGGCGGATCATCCTGGCGTGCCGCGATTACCCGGGCCGTCTTGGTGTCATGGTCTATTCAGATGACGACGGCTTGACGTGGCATGCGGGCGGCAACGTGCCCGCGATGCCCGAATGGGGCTCGCAGAACTTCAACGAGCCGGGCATCGTCGAACTCGATGACGGGCGGCTCTGGATGTATGGCCGCACCACCATGGGTTTCCACGCGCAGGCATGGTCACATGACCGCGGCCGCACGTGGTCCCGGCCAGAGCCCATGGCGCTCAAAGGGCCCTGCTCGCCCCTGACCGGCGAGCGCATTCCCAACACGCCGTATACCGAGAAGATGGGGTGGGCGGGGAACATTCTGTTTACGTTTCCCAACCACGACTTCGAGCGGCGCCCAAGGCAGTACCGTTACACGGCGCGGACGCCCCTCGACGCGGCAATCTCGAGCGACGGCGCACGCACGTGGACCCGCGTGCGCACCATCGAGGAAGATCCCGCCAAGCATTACGGCTATACCAGCATCACGTTTGTCGAGGACGGCGGCGCGGGCATGCGGGTCCTGTTGACCACACACGTCCAACCCATCCCTGGGGCCGAGCACCGTCCTCACGACCTCAAGTTTCTGTCTATCCCTCTCGACTGGTTCTACGAAGAGACCGGCGAGCCGTCACGGGGCATCGACTTCGCCGACGAGGAACGCCGCCAGGAATGGTGAGAGGTCATGCCGGGCAGTAAGGCGCATCTTCCGGCCTGCCGCATATGACCGGAGATAGCCCGCGTGCATATGGCGCCGCAACAACAGGCCAAAAGGACAGAATGGCCCAATGAGACGCATACGCCCCATCCGGCCTCGAACCCCAGCCGATGCTCTTACGAGCGCTGACAATCGAAAGGCCCCTCCGGTTCGTGTTGGCCTTTCGCAAGGTCAACCCGGAGGGGCCGGGCACTCTGGGGCCGGTTACGGCACCCTCAATCTCAGCTGATGTGGCCGCTCAGTACCTGCACCATACCCTTCGAGAGCGGGCTCTGGCTGCCGTAGCGCAGGAACTCCACGTGCCCATCCATGTAGAGCACGTTGCAGCCGCCGGGCACGTGATTCATCATGTCCGGATGCACGGGCGACACATCATCCCACATGATATACAGTTCGCTTTGGGCCAGAGCGCTGCCCGCGGGATTATTGATGTCGGTAACGAAGAACCGCTCGATGCCCTCGCGAAGCCGGTAAATCTTCCCGAAATCCTGGTCGAATTTCGCGGCATCGGTTGCTTCGACCTTTGGCGCCGTCGTGACGAACGTGAAGAAGTCCAGGAGGCCATCTTCGTCAAGGTTCAGGTCGGCGGTCGTCACCACATCGAGCGTCGGGCCGACAGACGGATCCTCGAAAACAAGCGTGTCGCTGACGCCCCAGCCCCAATAGTTGTAAGATTGCGCCCCGATTTCGCAGGGAGCCACGGAGCCGCTGTCAGGATCGTCGCCGACATACCACCCGTCGATATTCTGCGTGGTATCCGAGGGGCAGACCAGCACGTTGACGTCGGTCAGATGCTCGGGATAGAGCTGGTTGCCCTGGAAAGCGGTGTCGACCGGCCACTCCAAGGAACCCACGACAAAAACGTCGCATAGCTCGCCCTGGTAGCAGTGCATTTGGGGATATTTCTCGCCTTTGGATTCGTTGGCGTACATCTTGAAGACGATGCCCATCTGCTTGAGGTTGTTGGCGCAACTGGCCCTCCGCGCAGCCTCGCGGGCACGGGCAAGCGCGGGCAGCAGGATCGCTGCCAAGATGCCGATAATTGCGATAACAACAAGCAATTCGATTAACGTAAAGCCATGTCTTTTCATTGGTTCATTCTCCTCTTATGACGATGTTGAAGACTACTGCATTTGAATGGCCTGGCCTCGGCCAAGATAAGACCGCCGTGTTTCCCTCCCTGCCGCCTCGCCTCCTTTCTGCATGTGTTGGAAAGCACATGCCGCCGCTTCATGAACATACGCCTGGGATGGCCCTTTACCCGCCTCCGGCACAATCTCCGCGCAAGAGACTCGTTCATCCGCGCCGGGGACGCCGCATAAACCGCCGCACGCAAGCATAGGGGGAACGGAAGGGGATGTCAATCAGGCGGGAAGATTTTTTGACGGGATGAACAAGATTGACAGGATGGCCTCCCAAACGCACGGTAGCGCCCGACCTTGCGTCCGGACGTCCGGCGCAAGGCCGGACGTTACATCGGACAAGCAGTGGCGACGTCTTTGCGGTCTTCTCTGTGTCCTTGTGCCTTGGTGGTTCTATTGCAGGAAGTCATCTGTGGACGCGTATTCGGCATTCAGGCCGTTTTGGAGACCTGGCGGTCGCAGGAGTGGCGCGGTCAGGAAACCACGCCACAGCGGGGGCATCCCATTCTCCTTGAAGGCGTTTGATCAAAGGAATCTCAATCCGCCAAGGACTTTTTCAACAGCTCCCTATTCCACCCGCCCCGCCCGCTGTCCAGCGGAAAGGACCGAATCATCACGTGCACCACCCTGCAGCTGGCTGCCACACGTTGGGCAATAGAGGGCGCCCAGCGGGACCACGTGCCCGTTGGGACATTCCGCCCCGAGCCGGATCCCGCAGTGTCCGCAGTACGAGTAGCCCGACTGAGGGCCGAGCACGGGCGACTGGCACCGGGGGCAGATAGTGTCCGCTGTGACGGGTCGCTTGGCAGGGGTTTCGGCGTCCTTATCCGATGAAGGACCGAGCAGCAGCCTGCGGCGTTCGACGATCTCTCCCAACTCCGTCTCCAGAGCCAGTGCCAGATCGCGCCGTTCACCGGAAACCATCGTGCGGCCGCGCTCGAATGACCCGTAACCGGCAATGGTCATGCCCAGCCGTTCTGCAACCTCTTCTTGGGTCATGCCGAGCAGTTCGCGGTATTGACGCAGATTTGCCCGCAACTGCACCAAGCGTTCCGGGTACCTAAACTGATCGCTGTGCATCCTTCGTCTCCTAATTGTTATATTTTTGTATGCTATCATACTGCTCCGACTATGCTATCCTATTCCAAATCAACAAGAATCCGGAAGCATGCCAATTCTCCGGGCTGATTTGTCTACATATTGTCAATATCATGGCAAGAAGAAAAAGTCGTGTTTGATAGATAGGCCTAGGAATGGTGGACTAGGTTTGAAAAGGGAGTGCAGATGAAACGAGTACAAAAACAATACACCAAGCATGGGCCTCCCCGCTGCGGCTGGGTCTCCTGACCCTGCCGCTCCGGCGACCCGAAGTGAGGGTCGCCACTCCTTAAGATAAAATAGCGAATGGCACTAACTTGAGCTGGAAGAGCCTTGGGCTATAAGTATGAAAAGCAAGCATTTGCAGCTTTATTCCTGCGTTGTGCATATCGCTCATGCGCACAAGTCCCTATTTGACCCAGGGACAGTATAGCCCATGCGGGTGAATTTAGAAAGAGGCGGAAGGGTTCTTTTTGACGGGATGAACAGGACTGACAGGATGGCCTCCCAGATGCGCTGTAGCGACTCACCTTGCGTCAGGCGTCCGGACGTCCGGCGCAAGGCCGGGCGTTACATCGGACAAGCAGTGGCGACGTCTTTGCGGTCTTGTTTGTGTCTTCGTGCCTTGGTGGTTCTATTGCAGGAAGTCATCTGTGGACGCGTATTCGGCATTCAGGCCGTTTTGGAGACCTGGCGGTCGCAGGAGTGGCGCGGTCAGGAAACCACGCCACAGCCAGACCGACCCCGCCACAGCGGGGAGCACGCTGCGCATGCTTATGCACACATAACAAATGGTTCCTGTCCCGCATTGTTGACAGCGAAGAGACTTACCCAAACAAAAGAAGTCCTGCTACCAGAGGTACACGAGAAACAGCCGTCAACGAGATCTCGATCATGCCGACTACTGCTAAAATGCCCGCACTCAGTGCTCGGCGATCACTGAGCAAAGGCCAGTATGCCCGTCCAAGAAGGAACATTATGCTCCACCAAAGGAAAGCCATAGCTATGAAGCAAAAAGCACAATCGAAAGCAACAAGAAGGGTGGAGACTTTCGTCTGCCCGCGTCAAGAAGTTTCTGTAAAAGTGCCTTGGTGGTCTCGAAGCAGCTGGTTTCCTTTTGTTGTTCTCCGGGCCTGTTCACCCCTCCCCCGGGGGAGGGTGCGCAATACTAGTACAGTTATGCCGCGGTCCTCTTTGCGGTCTTGGTCTTCGGTACCGGCTCCTTGAGATGCTCCATCACCAGGTAACGCATGCGTTCGCAGTGCCACGTCTCGTCGCGCTCAAGG
>Ga0116185_1004454_pt1 | contig 11409 bp, 10 predicted proteins | sample AD_JPNNA7_MetaG_FD_89754 | JGI IMG/M metagenome (GOLD analysis project Ga0116185, IMG submission 89754) | Active sludge microbial communities of municipal wastewater-treating anaerobic digesters from Japan - AD_JPNNA7_MetaG | ecosystem: Engineered > Bioreactor > Anaerobic > Digestate | place... | reverse complement strand
GGCTGGGACTCGAAGATATACCATTTCGTGTTCAGGTACCGGGGGCAGCAGCAATTCGTTGCGTCTGAACCGCTCGTCGTGCGCCCGTCGCCCGTCGTAGCGGGGTTCACGCCGGGGTAGAAACTGTTCGTCCCCGTGGGCCGGTGAAGCTGGCTGTACACGCTCATGTAGGGGTAGTCCGTCGTCCGGCAGTTCGCGTGACCCGAAGACCCCACGCCGTAGGCAACCCCGTCGTATTCCTGGCCGTTGTACCGGAAACGCTCCCTGAGGGCCGTGGGCATGCCGTCGGAGAAGAAGACGGCGAACTGCTGGACGCGCCGGTCTCCCGGAAGGGCGGACTGATCCGTGAAGCTCCCGGCCCCGCCGGCCCGGTCGATGGCATCCTCCGTGTTCGTTGCGCCGACGGCCGTCATGGCGCTGATCGCGCTCCGCATTTCATCGACGAAATCGCTGCCCAGCGGGCGGTCGAGGGTGACGGTGGTGGCAAAGCTGATCAGCCCCACCCGGTCCTCCGCCTGGGTCTCCACGAAGAAATCGAGGAAGCTGTTGGCAGCGCGCTTGAGGTCGGTCATCTTCTGCCCCGCCATGGAGCCCGAGCGGTCGAGGATCAGCATGATCTCCACGTCCCTGCGCTGGGCAACGCCTATGGCACTGACGGGAATCGTGTTGACGCCGAAGAGCCTGGCCAGGTGGGCCGTGGCATTCACGTCTCCCCTGACGCTCACCCGGTTGTTCTCCAGCATCTGGGCGCTGAACTGGACCTGTCCCTCCCCGGAATCGGGCGTTCCGATGTAGCCGGCCCGGAAGTTCTCCTCAGCGAACTCGCGGGCGATCACCACCGGGTCGACATAGGGGTTCGAAATGTTCTTGGCTGCAACGAGGGCCCCCGCGTCCACCCCCTTGGCAAGCTCCGCACGCACCAGGTACCAGCGGCCCGCCTCGATGCCCAGCGCGGTGAACCCCAGGAGCACGAGGAGCACGAGGGCGAAGATGACGGCGAAGGCGCCGCGATCGTCAGCGACCCTGATTCCGGCGATTTTCAAAACGATGCGTTTGCTCTCCTTCATGATCCTCTCCTAAAAGGTCGCCCGGCTGCCGATGAGGATGCCGCCGCGGTCCGGCAGGATGAGCCCCTGGACGAACTCGGGAAGCGGCGTGATCGTGCGGTACAGGTAGAAGACCTCGACGATGGTCACCTCCGAGATGTCCGATGTGTTGTTTGCCTCGCGAAACCGAAGATGGCCGTAGATCGGGTTCTGCAGCCCGCCGGGCGTGTCCCCCACGTTTCCCGTGATCCCGCTCGGCACATCGAGCGTGCCCCCCGTCGCCCGGCTGTGGATGTAGGGCTCCGGGTCGAGCAGGCTCTCGCCGGCCCTGATCTTGGTCACATAGATCCGCCCTTCGGCGCCGCCGAGGTTGAACGGGGCGGCCGAGGTCTGGAGCATGCTGACCAGCTGGCTGCCCACGCGGATGTCCCGGGACCCGAGGCTCCCGCCCTCGCGGCTCACGTTCGTCATCACGAGCCGGGCATGGATGAGCCTCCCGAAATCGATGATGCCCAGAATCATCACGATCAGGAGCGGTAGCAGGAACGCCAGCTCAACGAGCGCCGCCCCTCGCTGCCCATCCCGATATCCGGGGATCGGAGAGAGAACTCTTGTCCTGTGATTCGAACGCGTCCCGCTCATGCTCTGTCCGTCCTGTCGCGACGAGGAACGCCCGTGAAGAGCGCGTTCACTCGTCGAAAAGCTCGTTTCGATAGGTCCCTTCCGCCTGCAGGGTGATCCGCCCTTCCGGGAAAAAGCTCCCGATCAGCGGCGTGAAGAAGGTGTGGACCACCCGCGTCCGCACCCGCATGTAATCCCCGGGCTCCCCGGCATCCTGGATGTTCTCCCAGTTTGCCGGGTCGCCGAAGGCGGCGTTGACCGGGTAGATGGAGATGAGGAGCGCGTCGGGGCTTGCAGCGAGGGAAGCCTTTTCCCGGATCGTCCGAACAATCGAGTCCACCCGTGTCATGGGGCCTGACGGACCATCAATGTCCCCTCCCACGAGGGCCAGTCTCGTCCCTTCCCTCGTGGCGTACTGCAGGGTGTGCTGGATGAAAAACAGCCAGCCGAACTCGATGATCCCGACGACGAGGATGATGAAGACGAGCAGCGCAATCGCGAACTCCACGATCGTGCTTCCCCTGCTCGTCCTGCCGCAGCGCCCCCGCAATTTCATGGGTCATCTCCCTGCCGAGTCCTATGCGCTCACTTGCCCGAGGTGTTGATGTTGAAGATCGGGGCCTGCTGCTTCTCCTGCTTCTCGAACTCCTTGCGGTGCTTGGTCATCACCGCCGACGAGGTCTGGCCGTCCATACCCTCGACGGGCTTGAGGTCCTTCCCCGCGTCGGGGTTTGCGATCTGGTTGACCATCTGCAGCTTGTGCGAGGTTCCGTAGTCCATCTCCACCCGCGAAGGCGCGCAGGAGGCGAGCAGGCCTGCGGTAAAGAGGACGACGAGGGCGATTGCGATGTGGGTTCTCATGGGTTCTCCTTTCCGGTGGTCAGGGTTTCATGTAGCCGAAGTCGCCCTCGAGGCCGCTTCCCTTCTTGAGCCCGGGCACGGAGGCGGCCGGCGATTTGGCGGCGGTCTTCTTTTCCCGGCCCTCGGTCGCCCCCAGGAGGTAGAACTCGAAATCGTCGGGCTCGATGAAGGCGTCGGTGGGCAGGGTCTGCTTCGCCATGTCCAGCGGCTTCACGAGGTGGGGCGTCACGATCACGATGAGCTCCGTCTCGTTTTTCTGGAACGAGGTGCTGCGGAACAGGGCCCCCAGGACCGGGATGTCTCCCAGCACGGGGAACTTCTTGACGTCTTCGCGGACGTCGTCCTTGAGCAGTCCGGCCACGGCGAAGCTCTGGCCGTCGCCCAGCTCGATCACCGTCGAGACGCGCCGGGTGTTGACGCTCGGGATCAGGAACCCCTGGACCGCCACGGCCCGCGTGAAATCCAGGTCGGAGACCTCGGGGTTGACCGCCATGCTGATCTTGCCGTTGCTCAGCACGGTGGGCGTGAAGTTCAGGCCCACGCCGAAGGTCTTGTACTCGATCGTGATCGTCGTGGAACCGCCGGTGGCCTGCGGCACGGGGATGGGGAACTCACCGCCGGCCAGGAAGCTGGCGGAGCGTCCGCTCAGGGTGATGAGCGTAGGCTCGGCGAGTACCTTCGTGAGGCCGTTTTCCTTCAGCGCGTCGATGAAGCCCGTCCACGTGGCGCCGGCGCCCGTGAAACGGAAGGCCCAGTTGATGTTGTCGCCCACGGTCAGGGGGTTGCCCGGCCAGCCTGCAGAGGGGAGTCTCGTGAGGTTGTTCAGCAGGGAGATCCCGAAATTGGTGCCGCTGTCGCTGAGGTACGAGAAGTTGACCCCCAGGCGCCGCAGGAGGCTTCGGGACATCTCGGCGACGCGGACTTCGAGCATGACCTGGTGGACGCCGCCAACATCGACGAGGTTCAGCAGCTTCGGTTTGCCCGATTGCTTGTCCAGGGGGGCATAGGCCTCGGCCAGGCGGACGATCTGGGTCAGGTTGCCCGCGCTGGAAACGGTGCCCGACAGGGTGATGCTGTCGTGCGTGCCCAGGACCTTGATGTCCTTCTCGTTGGGGAAGACCTGGTGGATCTTCTCCTTGAGGGCGGCCACATCGGGAAGGACCTCCACGTCAAAGACGGCGGAGACGCGGTTCGCGTCGCTCCACAGGGTGATCGTCGTGAGGCCCGAGGATTTTGCCGTCACGTAGATCTGTCGGGCCGAGAGGACGACCGTGTCGGCGATCTCGGGCGCGGCGACGGAGACGCGCTTGATGGGGTCTGCGGAATCGACGACGGTCGATTTCCCCACGGAGAGACTGATTTTCTTGGTCGGCAGGTTGTTCACGGTAACCGCAGACGGTCCGGCGGCGGCGCAGAGCTGAGGCGCGATGAAGGCGAACAGAAGGAGAAGGCCGAGAACAGCCCCTGCCGTCGTGTGCATCTTGGGTCGAATTTTCATGGCTCCCTATTCCCCCCTATTTGAAGTTGGTTTCCGTGACCTTGCTGCCCCTGATCGTCTCGACCGTGTAGGAGGGCGGCGGTGCGGCTTTACGGGTTGCATGTTGCTTCGCAGGCTTTTCCGGCGCGGCGGGCTTGGAGAGCAGCGCCGGAATCGTGACCCCCTTGGTGTCGACCGAGCTGGTATCGGCAAAGTTCCGCAGCGCGAGCTGCAGTTTCCCCTCCGTGGCGGCCAGGGCCAGCTTCTCGCCCTCCTCGGGCGTCACTTCCAGGGTGATGACGTCGACCTGGGAGGGCTTCTCCTGCCTGCCCGATTTCTCCAGTTCCGTCCCCGTGGCCAGCACGAGGATGTTCTCGAGCACGATCTTCGTCTCCGGGTGACTGGCCCGCTCGGCCTTGGAAATGGTGACCAGCACGTCCACGCGGTTGCCGGGATGGATGAAGCCCGATACCCCCACGACCTTGTCCACCTTGACGGCCATGGCGCGCTTCTTCGGCGTCACCAGGGCCGCCACGCCGCCGGCGGACACGGTGGTGGGCGCAAGCTTCGTCTCGAAGATCGGCTCGCCCGTCCGCACGGGCTGCACGATCGTCCTTCCGACAACCTGGGCCGGGTCCGCGAAGTGGCCGGGAGCCAGGCTTTCCTTCAAAAACGGCGTGGTCTTCACCATCCCTGCCGTAATCGACGTGCCCCAGGGAATATCCACGGCCGCCACGACGACCGGCTGCGTCTCCCGGGCCTGCGCCTGGGAGCCGATCGACTGCTTGAGCCACCCGTAGGTCAGGACGGTGACGACAAGTGCGATGGCGACGGCGCAGCCGAACAGCAGCAGCGGCTTCTGCTTGTCCGCCAGTTTGCTCCAGTACTGCTTCATGGTGTTGATGCCTCCTTTATTTACGCAGCGGATGCCGCTGCATGTTGCACATCAGAAAACCTTTACCCGTTATATAGCGACCTCAGGACGTGAATCCCCGTCCCGAGGGATATGGCAACCGCGTAGCACATCCGCGGTATTTTCTTTATTGCCGGCGAGGGTGACCAGAACCAGTGCCCCGTTCTCATGAAGTCCACCGGCGCGCTGACGCAGCGCTCGAGCGATGAACGCAGCATGCTGTGCCGGTAGAGCACGAAGGCAGAATAGATTCCGCCGACCAGCGCACTGTAAACAAATGCCCAGAGGACATGGCCCGGCCCCAGGATGCTTCCCACGGCGCCCATCAGCTTCACGTCCCCTGCGCCCATCCCGCCCATGAGATAAAATAGTATAAGAAGCCCGAAACCCGCGAGTATCCCCGAAAAACTGAAAATAAAGCCGTTCATGCCGGACATATAGAAATGATAAAGAAGCCCGAACGCCGCCAGCGAGAATGTGATGGTGTTCGGTACCCTTCGCCGGGCGATATCCGTGAGAGATGCGGCAACCAGTGCCCCTAACAATATGACGATACTTGTGTTCACGTTCTCAATAACCTCGTTGCATGAAGAACCATTATCTGTTACCAAGCGTTCGTCAATGTTTCGAACATGGATCGAACCTGGGTCCCTAGGCTAGCAACGACGTAAGCGATCACGGCGGCAATCAGGGACCCAAGGATCGCGTATTCGATGCTAGCCGCCCCTTTGTCATCCGAAAGGACTAGCACAGGATGGAAAGTCTTCATGTGCTTTTTGATCTCGAATCGCATGGTCGGTTATGTCCTATCATTTTCCAGTCTTCGTGTGGCGGGAATTGGTCCCTCGAACCATACGGGACCGATTCCCGCCACCGATTTATCACGTTTAATGTTACCTATCAGCCACCAAGACCTTCCACAATTGCCTGGAATGTAGCGTTGAGCTGTCCGCCGAGAGCAGTAACGGTGCCAATGATTGCGACGGCAATCAAGAACACGATCAATGCGTACTCAACAGCCGTGGCACCCTCTTCATCCTTGAAAAAACGAATAAGCTTTTCCATTCTCAATCCTCCTTGGTGTCAATTGTGTGTCCTAGTAGTTTTGTGAATCTGTCTTCTGTTCTTTCCTTATTCGGTTTTTTGTTCGTGCTCTGCTGCTCCCCCCTTTCTTCTGTTATTGCTTGTTTCCATCCGTCCTTTTCGCTGTAAGGCCAGACTATCCCTGTGACCGGAAATCTCCATCCCCGGCCTGTTGTCCGCTGTGCCGCAAATCCAAGTTGCCGGGCTTGCGACACCACTTCTGCACCTGAAATTACGGCCCCTCCCATAGCAACGTTTGTACTGTTTGCTCTCCTTCTGGGCCGTAAGGATCTTGCATCCCGATGCCAGGTACTAGAGCATAAGCCGTTCCAGAAATGCCATCCGCTCGTGCCGGCATCGGCCGCCTGTGCAACGAAATGAAATCAACCTTTCGAATTTGAACCGAAAAATTTTTTGTAAAGTTTTTTATCAATCATTCGACAGAAGGCTTGCTGTCACTGGGCCACACCCATTCCCTACAAAAAATGTTGACGCTTCAGGATCTCCGTTTTCATTTTTTGATGGCTTGATTAGGAACGTGTCTTTTGTTGAATGCAGGAACTCCATATTATGGTCGAATGCCGTAAACAATTCTGATTTGAAAGAAAAAGCTTTGTGCGTAACTGTGCAGCAGATCGCGACTGGCGACCTTTTGCACGGTCCGTAAGGAGGGAGAGGAGGGGGGCTCACTCCAGATGGCTATGTTTTAGTTGGAATATAAACTCCTTGCAACAATTGAAACGCGTTAAACTATTGTTAAAATTAGATATTCACACTATTTGATTTCATTTGTGTCGGAGAGTGAATTACAGCAACTTGCGTACCACCCCGTTGCTGCAAAGGATAAAACGGTTGAAGTGCTCTTGTGAAAAGGCGTTCCGGGGAGACACACTGTGTATATCTGGCGGCGATCAGAAGTGGAAAGTGTAAAAATTTCTGACAATGAAGCCGCCGAGCTGTAGGAGATATAGAAAAACAAGCAATAAGTACTAGAGCATACCTTTCCTCTATATTTATGTAATGTTATCTGACACTTTCAAGAAAATTTTACGTTGCGCAGGGTGCATTATCAACAGGAGGCGGGCGCACAAGACAAGCCCTCCTGAGTTAAGGCGCGGGATTTTTTATGACCTGATTACAGATAAGCCGGTGACGGTGTGAGATCAAGCGAGTCGTCCAACAGCTGGACGGAAACCTCGTCGCCGGGTTTGACCGTCGCGACGTCCTCGGGCAGCACGACGAGGCCGTTGGCGAGCACCATGGATTTCAGGATCCCCGAGCCTTGCTCTCCCGTCAGGGCGGCGACGTACTTCCCGCCGCGCAGCTCCACGCGGGCCCGCAGGAAGTACTTGAGCCCTTTCTTCTTCTCGTACCCCTCGGTCATCTCGGCCCGGACGGCCCTGCGGAAGAGGTTTCGGTATCCGCGCATCTTGAGGATCGAGGGGCGGATGAACTGCTCGAAGGAAACCATGGACGACACGGGGTTTCCCGGCAGGCCGAAGAGGGGCTTGCCCTCAAGCAGGCCGAAGGCCAGCGGGCGGCCGGGGCGCATGGCCACGCGCCAGAACTGGATCCGGCTTCCGACCTCGGCCATGATGTCCTTGACGAGATCGTAGTCCCCCACGGAGACCCCTCCGGAGGAGATGACGATGTCGGCCCTGGCGGCCGCCTTGAACTTCGCGATGAGGTCCTCGCGGTTGTCGCGGGCGATGCCCACCTGCAGGGGCACCCCACCGGCCTCCAGGACCAGGGCCGTCAGGGAGTAGCCGTTGCTGTTGACGATCTTGCCCGGCCCGGGGGCCTCGTCCACCTCGACCAGTTCGTCGCCCGTGGAGACGATCGCCACGACGGGACGCTGGTGCACGCTGACGTAGGAGCGGCCCAGGGCCGCGAGCATCCCGATCTCGGCGGCACGCAGGACGCTCCCCTTCGGGATGACGAGCTCGCCCGCCCTGACGTCCTCCCCCGCCTCCCGGATGTCGAGGCCCGGCGAGGCGGCAACGAGGATCTTCACCTTGCCGCCTGCCGCCTCCGTGTCTTCCACGCGAACGACGGCATCGGCCCCCTCGGGCAGGGGGGCGCCCGTCATGATCCGGACGGCCTGTCCCTTCCGGACGGGCTGCGTGGCGACCTTCCCGGCGGGGACGTCCTCGAGGACGTCGAGCACGGCGGGCCTCGCCTTGCTTGCAAAGGCCGTGTCGGCGGCGATCACGGCGTAGCCGTCCATGGCCGAGTTGGCCAGGGGCGGGATGTTGCGGCCGGAGACGATGTCCTCGCCGATCACACAGCCGAGGGCCGCGGTGATGGGGATCTTCTCGCACCCGAGGGGCCGGATGCCCTCGAGAATGGTTTTCAGGGCCTCTTCAACCTTGATCATTGCAGATCCTTCAATAGTCGTTTTCGGCAGAGGGTATCCGAATCGCCGCCCGGAGTCAACCCCGGCAGGGGGGCTGTCCCCCTTTTCCGCGGTCCGGGGATGCAGCGGGTTTTGCCCTTGAATTCAAGGGTTGCATGGCCTATATTAATCCCGTTGAAAGTTAAAAAAGTCGGGGTCAGGCCTGATTATTGACTTTGATGCCCTCGACGGATTCGAGTCCAAAGCGCGGGCAGATGGACGGACAGGAAAAGACGGTGGACAAAAACGAATTGAGCCGAAGAATCAGGGACCTGCTGAAGGAGAAGAACGGCATCCTGCTGGCCCATTACTACCAGCGCGACGAGGTGCAGGAGATCGCCGATTTCACGGGGGATTCCCTCGGCCTGAGCTTCGAGGCCGCCAAGACGAAGGCAGACGTCATCGTCTTTGCCGGCGTCCACTTCATGGCCGAGAGCGCCTCGATCCTCTCGCCGGAGAAGACCGTCCTGCTGCCCCGGCACGAGGCGGGCTGCGCCCTGGCGGACACGATCACCGTGGAGGCCCTCGAGCAGCAGAAGAAGAAATACCCCGGCGCGGCCGTCATGACCTACATCAACTCCTCGGCGGCCATCAAGGCCGCAAGCGACATCTGCTGCACCTCGGCCAACTCCGTGCGCGTCGTGAACTCGCTGGCCGAAAAGCGGGTGATCATGATCCCCGACGGCAACCTCGCCCGCTACACGGCGAAGTTCACCGACAAGCAGATCATCCCCGGGGGCGGGGCATGCCCCGTGCATGACGAGCTGACCCCGGAAGAGGTCCTGGCCGTCAGGGCCCGATACCCCAACGCGAAGTTCGCCGCCCACCCGGAGTGCCGGGAGGAGGTCCTGAAGCTGGCCGACTTCGTGGGGAGCACCTCGGGGATCATCGAATACGCGGGCAGGATGGAGGGCCGCGAGCTCATCGTCGGCACCGAGACCGGCATCTTCTACCAGCTCCGGACTCGGTACCCGGGCAAGACCTTCATCCCCGCCTCGGAGAAGATGATCTGCGAGACCATGAAGCTCACGACCCTCGAGGACATCCTGAAGGCCCTCACGGCCATGGCGCCCGTGGTGAAGGTGCCCGAGGAGATCCGGGTGCCGGCGAAGAGGTGTCTGGACCGCATGCTGGCGGTGGGGTAAGCGTTCTTGCGAACGCCGTCTATTTCGTCTGTCTCGTCCGTTTCGTCTATTTCGTCCGGCAGGATATCCAGAACCATGGAGTGGCCGGCATAAAAAGAAAAGCGATCATTCGGTAACCTGGACACATGCAGGTTAACCAGCAATACGTGAATCCCGAATTTCATAAACTCCTCCTGGCCGACCCCGGCTTCCGGGCCGTACTCGAGCGCATCGGACACGGGGGCGAGACGAGGGTCACGGGCCTGAAGGGATCCTCCAAGGCCCTGCTTATAGCGGCCCTGCACGGGCTGACCCGGCGGACGGTCGTCGTGCTGTGCGCCGGTCTCGACGAGGCGGGTGCTCTCGCGCAGGATGCAGCCTTCTTCGCGGGCGGCGATGCCGTCCTGCTCATGCCCCCCTGGGACCTCATGCTCCCCGACACCCTCTCGTCGCAGAAGGATGTGGAGCGTGAGCGCATCCGCGTCCTCTGCACGCTGATCGAGAGGAAGCCCGCCGTCGTCGTCATCCCCCGCGCGGCGCTGCTGCAGAAGGTCGTGCCGCGGGACGCCGTCAGGGGCTTCATGGCCCCCGTGTCCATCGGCGACACGATCGACCGGGACCTCTTCGCCGCGAAGCTTCTTGACGGGGGGTACCGCCGGGTGCCGCTCGTCGAGGAGGGCGGCGATTTCAGCGTCCGCGGCAACGTGATCGACCTCTACCCTCCCACGTCGCCGGGGCCGTACCGGCTGCTGCTGGCGGGCGACGAGATCGAGTCGATCCGCGAGATGGACGTCGCCTCCCAGCGCTCGCGCAAGGAGCTGGCGGACTTCACCCTCACACCGGCCCGGGAACTGATCCTCACGGAGGAGAACCGGAGAAAGGCCCTCCGCAACCTCCGGATCCGGGCGGGCGAGCTGGGCCTTCCCGCCCGCACGAAGGACCGCCTGGCCGAGATGATCGGAAACGGCCTGGCCTCGTCGATCAACCCGCAGTTCTTCCCCCTCTTCTACCTGGACGAGACGGGGGCGGGGGGCCTCGAGGGTCTCCCGGAGTACTTCCCCGCCGACAGCCTCGTCGTCGTCGACGACCCCCTGGCCATGGCGCGGGCCGACGAGAGGGCGCGCGGCGACATCAGCCGCCTCTCCCTGCGTGCGAGGGACGAGGAGAGATTCCACCTCGAGGAAAACGCCCTGTTCCTCACGGAGCAGGAGGCCGGACAAGCAGGCGGCACAAGCCCGCGGATCGTCCTCGACGCGATCGAGGTCGGCGCGCAGGACGACGGCGGGACGGTCCGGCTCCGCGTCGAGACGGACCTGGGCCTGCGGCCGAAGGAGCCCGCCCTCATCCGGCGCGAGGAGAGCCTGCTGGCCCCCATGGCCGAGCGGATCCGGGCCTGGACCCGCGAGGGCTTCCTCGTCTGCTACCTCTGCGCGGGCGAGGAGGAGCGGCTGCGGATGAGCCACCTCCTCGAGGACTACGCGCTGCCTCTGGCGCACTCGGAGAGGCCCTTTTTAGGGGAACTCCTCGCGCCGCGGGGCACGCAGGGACGCCTGGTGCTCTTCGAGGGGAAGATCACCGGGGGCTTCGCCCTGCCGGGGCTGCGGCTCGTCGTCGTGGGCGAGGAGGAGATCTTCGGGAAGAAGGCCCGCAGGCGCCGCCCCGCCCGGGCCCGCGAGGGATGGTTCCTGCAGTCCTTCGGCGAGCTCAACGAGGGCGACTTCGTCGTCCACACCGACCACGGAATCGGCATCTACCGGGGCCTCAAGCGGCTCTCCGTGGGCGCGATCGAGAACGATTTTCTGCTCATGGAATACCAGGCGGGCGACCGGCTCTACATCCCCGTGCACCGCCTCGACCAGATCCAGCGCTACATCGGCCCCGACGGGCAG
>Ga0116185_1004448_pt1 | contig 11414 bp, 11 predicted proteins | sample AD_JPNNA7_MetaG_FD_89754 | JGI IMG/M metagenome (GOLD analysis project Ga0116185, IMG submission 89754) | Active sludge microbial communities of municipal wastewater-treating anaerobic digesters from Japan - AD_JPNNA7_MetaG | ecosystem: Engineered > Bioreactor > Anaerobic > Digestate | place... | reverse complement strand
CCCCCACGACTACATCGGCCAGCACGATCACACCGAAAACGGCGCATACCCACGCGAAGCCGTGAGGAGGCCGGCACTCGAGAGGACCGGGCTCCTCGTCATGCTCGGCATCACGATCCACAATTTTCCCGAGGGCATGGCCACCTTCATAAGCACCGTGCACGATCTCAAGTTCGGGCTCGCCCTGGGAGTGGCCATTGCCTTGCACAACATCCCGGAGGGCATTGCCATTGCCGCGCCGGTATACGTGTCGTCAGGGAGCAGGAGGAAGGCCTTTTTCTGGTCGTTCTCCTCCGGGCTGAGCGAAATCGTGGGAGGGATCCTCGCGGCAGCCGTGCTCATGCCGTTCCTGTCCCCGATAGTCATGGGCATCGCCCTGGCCGGTGTGGGCGGCATCATGGTGTCGATCTCCCTCGACGAGCTCATCCCGGTCGCGAAATCGTTCGATTCCGAGCATTTTCCGACCCTCGGGGTGATCACGGGCATGGTGGTCATGGCCGTGAGCCTCTACCTGCTGAGCTAGGCCGGGAAGGAGGGAAGCGGATGCAGTTCGCCGCAAAGCTGGCCATCACCGTGGCCATTGTCATTATCAGCGCCCAGATCGGAAAGAGGCTGCCGAGCCTCGCCGGTCTCATCGCCACCATGCCCCTCACGGGCCTGCTCGTGCTCTTCTGGCTCTCCACCGAACAGCCCGGAAATATGGAGATCATGACGGATTACACGAAGGGCGCCCTTTTCGGGGTATTCCCGAGCATTTTGTTCTACCTGGCCGCATGGATATGTTTCCGCAGGGGAATGGGCCTGGCGGTTGCCCTCGGAGCAGGCTTCGGCATCTGGATCATCGGTGCAGTCGTTCATCAGTTGCTGGTGAAGTGACAGTTCTTTTGTCTGGAGGAGGGGATGTAGGAGACACCCCCTCATTTGTTCGGAGGAGGGGAGGCAGGGGTAACCCTTCCTTCATAAAGATCTTGAAAGCACGCTCGGGGAGGGGAGGCAGGGGTGTCCCTTCCTTCACCGGGGACCGCCTTTTGATGCAGCCGAGACCTGCGTCTTAAGGCCGAACCCGTAAACTCGCCTCACTGCGTGAGGCTCAAACAGTACGGGTCCAAGAGGCCTCCGCCTCCGGTCGGGCTGCATTGGCAAAAGGCGATCAACGGTTCATCCAGGGCCACCCACGCCTCCCTGGCACGCTCAATGACAAGTGCAAAACAGGTATCCTCAATAAGCAGTACCAGATGATCTTTAGGTTTAAAGAATATTATTCTTAATGAATGTGTCTGTGAAAAGTGTTATTTATTAAGTTACATAGAAATTTTTCTGCATAGAACGTTAGACATTGGAGAATATCAATATGAGCATCCTTGATAATAAGGAGGTATGTGAAATTATAGTAGTTAATGACGATACTGATTATCTTGCATTCGTCACTTCTTCTTCAGCTGATATAGAGTTTATTCCTGAGCAATACCAGAGTTTCAAAGGCCTTACTATGAAACCTGATGCTGGGGATTTTGCAAAATGGGTACACAAGACTAGACCAGAAATGAAGGTAGAATTGCGCAAGGCAGATGCAAGGTTAGACCTTCATTCCTCCGATTTGTGGCTACCTCTTGTATTCCTCGCTTCAAATGTTGGTCTCCCGGTATATCTGAATCTTGTGTCGAGTTATCTCTATGAACGGATGAAAGGCTCTTTGCGTGGAGAGAAACAACGGATACATTTTAAGAGGATAGGCAGAAATGAACCCTGTTATTGTGGAAGTGGGATAAAGTTTAAAAAGTGTTGCATTTCAAAGGAATTCGTAGAAACCGATCATGTCGATATTGTACAACAACCTATTGATATAGAACAAATATTTGCTTAACCACGGCATGCACACGGACGCGGGCTGCCGCCCGCGCCGCTGTTCAGCACGTTGTTCCTCAAGATTTAAACTCTTGACAATGAATCGGGATGTAATTACAATGTTAGTACATATGGAAGGAGGACCGATATGCGAGCACGCATCGTAAAAATTGGAAATTCCCAGGGAATCCGTATCCCTAAACCCCTCCTTGAGCAGATCGGGATCAGGGATGATGTTGAGCTTGAGGTGGATAATAATCAAATCGTCATTCGGCCGGTATCCAATCCTCGGGAAGGTTGGGATGATGCTTTTAAATGTATGGCTGAAGAAGGTGATGATAATCTCGTGATAGGTAAAGAGAATATAAAGCATTCATGGGATGAGGAAGAGTGGAAATGGTAGTCGACAGGTTTGATGTATATTTGATAAACCTCGATCCTACCGTGGGTTCTGAGATTAAAAAGAGCAGGCCTTGTTTGATCATTTCACCTGATGAAATGAATCATCATATTCGCACTGTCATTGTCGCTCCTGTGACAAGTGCTTCAAAAAGTTATCCAACGCGGGTTACATGCAAATTCAAAGATAAAGAAGGTCAAATTGTTTTGGATCAAATACGCACGATCGATAAAGCAAGGCTCGTAAAAAAGCTTGGTACCATTGATTCAAATACCCAGCTGGAAGTTATCTCGGTTTTGCAGCGTCTGTTTGCCTTCTGATCCCGGCTTATCGTTGGCTGCATATCTGTCATTCTGTTAAAACACAGCACAACAAAAGGATGCACCGGGCGGCTCAAAGCAGCCGGTGATCCTTGGCGTCGGCTGAAATCCTGATTGGTCTCCCGGAAACAAAGAGAGTACGCACCGGAGGTGGATGGGTGGGGGCTCTGGAGTGGACATTACAGCTCTTCTTGCGAATGCAGCCCAGGAGAAGCCTGGAGGGCGCTTAAGCCCCGTACTGTCTGAGCGCAGCGGAGCTTTGCGGAGCGGAGCGAGTTTACGGGGCTGCCCGCAAGGCAAGCCTTGGCTGCATCAAAAAGGGCTGTCTGGCCACGGAAGAGTCCCCGCCCATCCACCTCCCTCCCATCACAAATTATTCCAGACAGTCATCCTTTTATGATGATCCCGACCGGGCAGTGGTCGGAGCCGTTTATTTCCTTTGTGATGAAGGCATCGAGGAGAGAGTCCTTCAACGACCTGGAGATCCAGAAATAATCGATGCGCCACCCGATGTCCTTTTCACGGGCGTTGAACCGGTACGACCACCAGGTATAGTTTCCGGGCTCCTTGTTGAACTCCCTGAAGGTGTCGATGAACCCGTTTTCGACGTACCTGTCGAGGGAGCTCCGCTCCTCGGGGGTGAAGCCCGGGTTGTGGATGTTCGACTTCGGGTTCTTGAGGTCTATCTCCTTGTGGGCCGCGTTGAGATCGCCGCAGAAGATGACCGGCTTCGACGATTCGAGCCTTTTTACGTACGCGAGAAAATCCGCGTCCCACTTCATGCGGTAATCGAGCCGGGCAAGACCGTGCTGGGCGTTCGGCGTGTAGACGTTGACGAGGAAGAATCTGTCGAACTCGAGGGTGATGATCCTGCCCTCCCGGTCGTGCTCGGGGATTCCCATGCCGCAGGAAAACGAGAGGGGCTCGATCTTCGAGAACACGGCGGTTCCCGAATATCCCCTCCGGTCTGCGCTGTTCCAGAACTGCAGGTATCCGGGAAGATCGACCGTGATCTGCTCCCGGGAAGCCTTGGTCTCCTGGAGGCAGAGGACGTCCGGGTCGATCTTTTTAACGACGTCGAAAAAGCCGTATTTCATGGCAGCCCTGATCCCGTTGACATTCCACGATACAAGCTTCATGCAACCCCCTTCAAGAACCGTCCTCATGATCTGTTTTCTTTTTTACTCCATGGAGCGGGCTCGTGAAAATAAAAAACCGTTTGAGCGCCTCTTTCTGGAACGATGTGCTCGCGGCCTCTCTTTGCCATCATGGGCCGATGCGGCATTATAAGTACTCAGGAGGCGATCATGAAGGATCTGCTCCATGCTGCCGTGATTGCAGCTTCGCTGGTGCTCGGCCTCATCTCGAGCGATCGTGCGCAGGCTTACTATGACAGGAATTATCCGACTGCAGTGTATGAACGTGATGCGGCTGAGCCCGGAGGGGGAGGGTATGCTTCCACGCAGTATGATGCTCAGGCTGCGGCTTATGCCGCATATCAGGAAAGAGAGTGTGAGAAAATAGCCGATCGGCTCGAAAAGTATGCCGGGCACGGATACCTCTACGCCCAGTATGCCCTCGGAACGCTCTATGACGATGGCGGATGCAGGAAGAGGGATTATGCACAGGCTGCCAAATGGTACCGTGACCCTGCCCTGCACGGATATCCAGAGGCCCAGTACAGGCTGGGGGTGCTCTATGCAAAAGGGCTCGGCGTGACCCAGGATTATCTCGAGGCTGCCGCATGGTTCAGGAAAGCTGCCGTGCAGGGGAACGCCTACGCGCAGTACGGCCTCGGACTGCTCTACGACAACGGCAGGGGCGTTCCGCAGGACGACGCGGAGGCATTCAAATGGTACAGCAAGGCGGCCGCGCAGGGCATTCCCGAAGCGCAGAACAACCTCGGAACAATGTACCAGGAGGGCAGGGGCGTTCCGGAAGATGCAGCCATAGCAGCCGGATGGTATGAGCAGGCTGCCAGGCAGGGCAACGTTTCGGCCGTGTACAATCTCGAGTCGCTCGATTACGGCGATCGGGAGAGGAAATATCCATACCGGCAGACGCCGGGCGTCTACTGATCGTTCATTGGGTGTGAGCCGCCTTTAAAGATTCCGTTGACCAATCACGTGTTATGGTTATTATTGGAGGATATTTCATGAGGGTGATCGATCAATGACGCACGTGGCCCTTTTGCGATGCGGGAAATACTCGCTGGCCGGGCTCAAGGAGGTTATCGACGAAGGCATCGGGACGATCGGGTTTCCCCTGCGCTCGTTCCGCGGCTCAAAGGTGGCCCTCAAGCCCAACCTTCTCACCGCTGCGAGCCCCGAGAGCGGGGTGGTGACCCATCCGTGCTTCTTCGAGGCAGCGGCGCAGCTCGTCATCGATTACGGCGGCAGGCCCGTGCTCGTGGAGTCGCCCGCCGTCGTGTCCCTGCACAGCGCCGTCCGCAAGGCAGGCTATGCCGAGGTGCTCAAGCGTCTGCAGATCGAGACGGCGGACATATCGGCAGTCGCAAAGCTCTCCTATCCCGAGGCAGGGAAGTTCAAAACCTTCGAGATCTCGAAGGCATTTTTCGATGCGGACCTGATCGTGAATCTGCCGAAGTTCAAGACCCACGGGCTCACCTATGTGACCGCAGCCGTCAAGAACCTGTTCGGCGCCGTCCCCGGAATGAGGAAGTCGCAGATGCACCTGAAGTGCCCTGACAGGGAAGAGTTTTCGAGCATGGTCCTCGACCTCTACGGCGCCTTTCTCCACGGCTTCAATCCGCCTAAAGCGCTCCTCCACGTGATGGACGCCGTCACCGCCCTCGAGGGCGACGGCCCGGGCACGGGAGGAGCCCCGAAGGCGATGAACGCGGTCGTCATCGGCGCAGATGCCCTCGCCGTGGACTGGGTCGCGACCCGGGTGAGCGGGCTCGATACCCGGCTCTCACCCATCCTCGTTCTGGGCTTCAGGAGAGGGTTCGGGGTGTCTTCGGAAAGCGAGATCGAGGTCCTGGGCGGGAAGATAGAAGAGATGCGCGTTCACGGTTTCGTCCCTCCCAGGGGTGCGGGCGCGACCGGGATGCTCGGGATACCCGTGATCCGGAAGACGCTGAAAAGGCTCTTCACCCCCAGGCCCGTTCCTGTCGAAGGCCGGTGCAGCCTGTGCCTGAGGTGCAGGACGATCTGCCCGGCGCAGGCCATAGCCGGGGCGGAAACAGGGCAGGGCGTGCCCCGTTTCGATTATGGCAAATGCATCCGGTGCTGCTGCTGCATGGAGGTGTGCCCTGAAAACGCGATATCGCTCAGGAAGGGCGGGCTCCAGCGGCTGCTCGGAAGGACCTGAAGAAAAGGATTTTCTGGAAGAATCGATTATTGTATTGTATTCTTGAAAAGTTCCCTTATGCCGGAGAAAGGGGGAGACGTGAATGAAGGCCCGTCGAGAGCTTGAGAAGGTGTTCGCCGAGATAAAGGACTGTCATGAGATGGCCTCCTTCTTTGAAGAGATATTCACTCCCAAGGAGCTCAAGGACCTCGAGCTCAGGTGGGAGCTGCTCAAGGAGCTCCACGCAGGACAGACGCAAAGGAGCATCGCTGCCAGGCACAAGATAAGCCTGTGCAAGATCACCCGGGGCTCCAAGGTGCTGAAGAAGCAGGGCTCCATAACGAAGAGGCTGCTCGATTCCTGCGCGGAGAAAAAGGGGAAGTGAGGCTCTTTTATCGATCGGGCAACTAATTCTCCGAATCGCACAGGGCTTCTTTCCAGAATGTTATTCGGTGATTAATGTGCCGGATCGGTAAGCCTCTGATCGGCAGGTGAGCCGGGGCTCAAGGGCCCTGAAGGCCGGAGGGGACCATGGACGACAGGATCGGCGAGAAGTTTCAGAGATATACCAAGTACGAAAGAAAGCGGATGCCCAGGGGGTCGCTCGACCTGAACCGCAAGCCTGCCATGTACAAGGAATACCCCGATGCGAGGAAAATCAGCTTGAGCCCCGTGGACCGGTGCGGCGACATGAGCCTCCACGAGGCGCTCCTCAGGAGAAAGAGCCTCCGGCGGTTCGTCGAAGCCCCGGTCTCGCTGGACAGCCTCTCCTGTCTCCTGTGGGCGTCGAGCGGCATCCAGAGAAAGGAGATGGGCTTCGCCTTCCGCACCACGCCTTCGGCCGGAGCCCTCTACCCCATCGAGACCTACGTCGTCGCCAACTGCGTGAACGATATCGGGCAGGGGGTCTATCACTACAACGTGAGGCACCATCTCCTCGAGGAGCTGGCGCCGGGAGACTTCAGGGAAGAGGTCGCGGATGCGGCGCTGGGCCAGAGGATGTGCGCGAGCGCTGCGGTCTGCATCCTGTTCACCGGGCTGTTCGAGCGCTCGGCCTGGAAATACCGGCAGAGGGCATACCGGTATGTCTACCTCGACGCCGGGCACATGGCCCAGAACCTGGCCCTGGCCTCCGCGAGCCTCAGCCTCGGGTGCTGCCACATAGGAGCGATGTTCGACAATGAGATAAACGAGATCATCGGGGTGGACGGCACCCGGGAGAGCATCGTGTACATGAGCGTGATCGGCCACCCCGGTGTGTATGTATAAAAAGCCCTGGGCTCTTTCAAGAGAGGGTCTATGGGGAGATACTCGTCTTGATTTCGAACCCAAGGCTCAACGGTAAAGATAGCAGCCTGGAACGGGAAGTCAAGATGTCCTGCGTCAGCCTGGCGGCGATCCAGGCCGTTGCCTCCGCTACCGTTTGAGGAGCTCCTGATACGCCTTTTGCAGCTCCATGAACCTGGCTTCGGCAAGCTCCCTGGCCTGTCTGCCGAGATGCGAGGCCTTGTCCGGGTGGTACTCGATCGCGAGGTCCCGGTAGGCCCTGCGGATCTCATCCTTCGAGGCGTTCTCGCTCAGGCCGAGCACCGCGTACGGGTCGCTCTTTCCGGGCCCGTCATCCTGCCTGTCCCGATCACCGGAAGGGCTGCCGCGAAAGGGGCCACGGCCGGGCCGCTGTCCTTTTCCGCGGAAGATCCCTCCCGGATCGGGCCGTGCACCGGCCGGAGAGAGTACGGAGCGCCATACGAGGAAGAGCACGGTAAAGTCGTCGAGCCACCCCCATCCCGGAATGAAGTCCGGGAGGAAGTCATAGGGGCTCAGGACGTAGATGAGGCTGAGAATGATCAGGACAATCTTCATGCGTAGCCGTCAGACCTCGATGGCCGTCTTGTCGGCGAGCTCTTCTGCCGTGACGGCCTCGGCCATGATCCTGCCGATGGTCTTCGTGAAACCGGCAGGGTCGTCCACGTGTCCGCCCTCGGAGACGAGCGCCAGGTCGTAGAGGAGCCGGGCGTAGTCCTTCAGGATGGGATCGTTCCTGTCCTTCTCGAAGACGAACTTGATGTTCGCGACAGCGGCGTGGTCGACATTGATCTCGAGCACCCTTTTTGCGGCCTCGGTCTTCTGGCCGGTCGCCTTGAGGATCTTCTCCAGGTAGGGGCTCAAGTCGTGCTTGTCTCCGGAAAGGCAGGAGAGCGACTCCTTCAGGTGCGTCGACGCCTTCACGTCCTTGACCTTGTCTGCAAGCTCGTTTTTCAGGAAGCCGAAGAAGTCGCCGAACTCGCTCTTCTTCCTGTCGTCGATCTTCCCGAGATCGAGGTCGCCCTTCTCGGCGCTCGCAAACTTCTTGTCTTCGAACTGCCTCAAACTCTGCACCACCCACTCGTCGATCGGGTCAGTCATGAGCACCACCTCGATGTCCTGCTCTTTAAGCCTCTCGAGGTGCGGATTGTTGAGGAGGACATCGGGATTCTCGCCGGTGATGTAGTAGATCTCCTCCTGGTCAGGCTGCATGCGGGTGACGTAGTCTGAGAGGGAAATGTATCTGCCTTCGGACTTGGTGGTCCGGTACCGCAGCAGCTTGGCGATCCTCTCGCGGTTTTCATGGTCGGTCGGGATGCCGATTTTGAGGACCGGTCCGAACTCGGCATAGAACTGCTCGTATTTCCCGGCCTCGAGCCCTTCGAGGAGCTCGAAGATCTTCTTGACGAGGTTTTTCCGGATGTTCCTCACGAGCGAGTCCTGCTGGAGGATCTCGCGGCTGATGTTCAGGTTCAGGTCCGGCGCATCGACCACCCCGTGGACGAAGCTCATGTACTCGGGCACGAGCTCCCGGCAGTCGTCCATGATGAAGACCCGCTTGCAGTAGAGGTGGATGCCGTGCTTTTTCTCCCGCATGTAGAGGTCGAAGGGGAGCTTCGACGGGATGTAGAGCAGGGCGTGGTACTCGGTCGTGCCTTCGAGCTTCAGGTGGAGGCGCGCGAGCGGCGGGTTCCAGTCATGGCTGATGTGCTTGTAGAACTCGTCGTACTCCTCGTCCGTGACCTCTGACCTGTTCCTGGTCCAGATGGCCTTCATGGAGTTGAGCGTCTCTTCCCGGATCGCCTTCCTCGTGGTGGAGCCGATGGGTTTCCCGTCCGCGTCCTTGAGGAGCTCTGCATCGGGAATGGGCTCTTCGTGCTCGACGTCCATGACGACGGGATAGCTCACGAAATCGGAGTGCCGCTTCACGATGCTTCGGATCGTCCATTCGTTCAGGTAGTCGGGCTCGTCCTCCCCGCGCTTCTTGAGCGTCAGCGTGACCGATGTCCCCCGGGAGGCCTTCTCCGTCTCCTCGATGGTATAGGAGCCGTCCCCGGCCGACTCCCACCTCGTGGCCGTCTCTTCGCCAGCGGCCCGGGTGACGAGGGTGACCTTGTCCGCCACGATGAAGGAGCTGTAGAACCCCACGCCGAACTGGCCGATGAGCTCGGGGGCGAGGGTGTCCTTCTTCTTCAGCTCGTCGATGGCGTCCAGGAAGGCCTTCGTACCGCTCTGGGCAATGGTGCCGATGTTCTCGATGACCTCGTCATAGGTCATGCCGATGCCGTTGTCCTCGACGGTGATGGTGCGGTTTTCCCTGTCCGGGATGATCCTGATCTTGAACTCGGTGTCACCCCCGAGGATGCCGGGCTCTGTCTGCGACCTGAACCTGATCTTGTCGATGGCATCCGATGAGTTCGAGATGAGCTCTCTCAGGAATATCTCCGGATGCGAGTACAGAGAGTTGATGATCAGCTTGAGGAGCCTCTGCACCTCGGTCTTGAACTGACGTGTCTCTTTCCTGTGCTCCATGGTACCTCCGTTTTTCTTATGCTCAGATTAGCTAGCGAATATTCCTCAATTACATAGGTGCTGGAGGCCGCTCGTTCAAGACCCCCCTTCTCTGTGTCAATGAATTACAATCTGCTTAACACAATCATTTTCCGCCATCAATATATGTGAGGGGTGATCTTCGATCCTCTTGAACTTTCCTGTGGATTGGGTTATGTTCCCTGGCCTGAGCACAGCGAGCAGGGCATCTTCTGGGAAGGAGCTTGAAATCCGTTGGAATTCAATTCGTGCATGAAGCATAAGCTCGTGAGAAAGAGCGTGCGTGAGTTCGCAGAGGCGGAGCTCGGCCCCATCGCCCACGAGATCGACCGCGAGGCGCGCTTTCCCCTCGAGGTCGTGGGAAAGATGCAGGGCCTGAACTTCTTCGGGCTCCAGATCCCGAAACGATACGGCGGCGCCGGCATGGACAGCATCAGCTATGCCATCACCGTCGAGGAGATCTCGCGGGTGAGCGGCGCCGTCGGCCTGTGCATCACGGTCCACAACAGCGTGGGCGTCTACCCGATTTTGAAGTTCGGCACCGAGGAGCAGATCGAGCGTTTCGTTCCGAGGCTCGCGAGCGGCGAGCACATCGGCGCGTTCTGCCTCACCGAGGCCAATGCGGGCTCGGATGCGGGCGGCGTCGAAACCAATGCCTTCTTCGACGGGAACGGGTATGTCATCAACGGCACGAAGATCTTCGTGACCAACGGGGGCGTCTGCACCGCGCCGCTCATCTTCGCCGTCACCAACCCGGAGAAGAAGGGCAGGGGAGCGAGCGTGTTCATCGTCGAGAAGGGCACGCCCGGCTTTACCGTGGGCGAGATCGAAGACCTGTGCGGCATGCGCGCGAACCCTGTCTCGTCGCTCTTCTTCGAAGACTGCCGCGTGCCGAAGGAGAACCTCATCGGCAGGGAGGGAGACGGCCTGAAGATCGCGCTCATCGCCCTCGATGCAGGCCGGATCGGCATCGGTGCCCAGGCGGTCGGCATCGCCCAGGCAGCCTACGAGGCCTCGCTCAAGTACTCGAAGGAGCGCCAGCAGTTCAGCAAGCCCATCTCGTCGTTCCAGTCGATCCAGAACATGCTCGCGGACATGGCCACCGAGGTCGATGCCGCGAGGCTCCTCGTCTACCGGGCCTGCGCGCGCAAGGACAGCGGGCACGCCTTCGGCAAGGAGGCGGCCATGGCAAAGCTCTATGCCAGCACGGTGGCGTCCCGCGTGACCGGAAACGCGGTGCAGATCCACGGCGGGTACGGCTACAGCAGGGAGTACGACGTGGAGCGGTATTTCAGGGATGCGAAGGTGACCGAGATCTACGAGGGCACGAGCGAGATCCAGCGGCTCGTGATCTCGAAGTCCATTCTCGCTGAGCCGGTGTAAGAGGATGATGCGATGCTGAAGATGATCGTATGCGTGAAGCAGGTGCCCATGGTGAGCGAGCTCCCGTGGGACCCGAAGACCGGGACCTTGAGCCGCGAGGAGGCCGAGGGCATGATGAACCCGGCCTGCAAGTACGCTCTCGAGGCGGCTCTGCGGGTCAAGGAGGAGCACGGCGGCCACATCACGGCGATCACCATGGGGCCTCCCATGGCGCAGGAGGTGCTCCACGAGGCCCTCGCCATGGGCGCGGACAGGTGCCTCATGGTCTCCGATCCCCGCATGGCAGGATCGGATACGCT
>Ga0116185_1004436_pt1 | contig 11436 bp, 16 predicted proteins | sample AD_JPNNA7_MetaG_FD_89754 | JGI IMG/M metagenome (GOLD analysis project Ga0116185, IMG submission 89754) | Active sludge microbial communities of municipal wastewater-treating anaerobic digesters from Japan - AD_JPNNA7_MetaG | ecosystem: Engineered > Bioreactor > Anaerobic > Digestate | place... | reverse complement strand
GAAGAGTTCACCTATGTTCGCAGCTCCACCAAGAATGATCTTCCCTATGTTCGGGATCAACCCAAGAATGCCGGCAAGGAGTTCGTTTGTTGCTTTGAACCCGGTATCAATTGCAAGGAGTAACCATGATATACCTTTTGCAAATACTTCTGTTGCGCCGCCTTTCCCTCCGGTTGTCAGACCACCAACAAACCCCCCTGCACCACCTTGAATGGCTTTACTGAGTGTATCCGTAATCCCTGCACCAGCACCGAAGATTTGACCCATTATATTACCAATCTCGTTTAGGGGGATGATCGCTTCAGGACCTGCTTCACCAAAAATACCAAGTGTGGGTTTTGTGACGACACCGCCTTCCTGGAACAATTTTACAGGCTCTCCTGTAAGGATTTGGTCAATGATGGGTTTTCTGGAACCCTCAAATCCGCTGGCCCCAGTCCATGACCCAGCAGTTGATATTGCTCCTTTTCCCCCGCCTTCATACATGGGTTTGTTACTCTTGACCCAATCTGCATACGCATTTAACACACCCTGTCCTATCCATGCGACTATAGTTGCAAGTATTACAGGGATTGCAAGAGCCCCAAACCGAGCAAGCATCCCCCCACCAGCACCAGCACCTAATACACCAGCGGTTTCAGCAGCAGCCTTTCCAGAAACTGCTGCAGTCGCTGTGTTTAATGCTGTTGTGAATGCAAGGATTGCAGATGTCGCATACGCCAAAACAGTAGCAATAGCAATTGAGCCGGTAATAAACGCTCCTATAACGGTAATGAGGTTCCTGAACGGTTTAGGCAACGATGCGATCCAGTCACCAAACCTGATGATCCACATCGTTAATTCTATCATTGCGGGTAACATTGGGAGAAGGATCATGTCGATGACATATCCTATAGCGTCTCCAAGCATCTGGATGTTTGCAGAGACAATCTTAGAGTTTGCACCGAGGATACGTAACCAGTGCAGGTCGATGAGAACGCCAGTCAGGAATTTCCGGTATTCTTTGTATCCGAACGTGAGTTTGTTAAGCCATTCGGCGTTCTTCTGGCGGGACGCGACCTCCTGCATCGTGGACTTCCGGATTTTTGCTGCGGCATCTATCATTTCTGTGCCGAGGTATTTTGGTGTCATTGCATCAACAATATCTTTCGTGACACCAAACGATTTATACGGTTTGACTTTGGCAGGAGCTCTGTAAAGAGAACTGAACAGGTCGGCGGTTTTCTGTGCTTCCTTGTTGAGTTTTACCTGGGCCCCGTGAGATTGCCTGTATCCTTTTGCCGCATCGCGGAACGCTTTCTCTTCGAGTTTACGTCGTCTCTCTTCTATACGGGCTAATTCTTCTTCTTCGGTTCTTCTCTTACGGGCTCTGTCGAGTTCGATGTTGGTGCTCTTGACGTAATCGTTGATTTTCTTGATGGCTTCCTCTACCGTTTCTTCTCCCGTAAGCTCAAACGAGACTTCTATCTTGCGGTCAAGGTCGCCCATTGTCTACCGTTTACGCCTGAACTCTTCGTTGATTGCGGCAATGAAGAACAATTCTTCCTCGTTTGTCAGGTTGAGTTCGGATGGTGTCCTGCCAAGCAACCTGCATACATAAAGGAGGAACTGTCCATCATCACTCTCCGCGAAATTTTTTGATCTTCTTCTCCAGGTTATAAGCCTCGTTGAATATCTCACGCATGATTTCAGGGACGGTTCCTGTCTTCTCGTCGAGATACTCCCACGTTTCAGGTGAATTGAACGGTGGGTCTACACAGATTTTCGATAGTATCCGGTATGTGTGTTCTTCCGTCGCTTCGATGTCGTTATACATGCTTTCGAACTTAGCGATCTCTTTCCGCAGGTTACGCGGGATCGTCGGGATGACTTTGAGTTTAATGCCGAACACCTCGATCTCGCGCGGTGCGGTCTTGAACTTCGTGAGGAGCGCTTTGATCTCCTCGTTTGACTCTGTGTCCTGAGACACCATTTCGTCAAGTTTCTTGATGCGGTCTTCTGTGAGAACCACGTTATACACCCTGTACCTGTTTATGCGTTTGCGTATGTAAGTTGCATTAATTTGCCTTTTCCGGCAAGGCTTCTTGAGATGAACTCGTTTTCACGGAGTTCAAACGGCACGTCGTTGAAGTACACGTCATAGATGGTTGCCGTGAGTTTCTTAGCGCACGTTGTATCGTATACGGTTGCGGTAATGTTGAACAACGCACATTTTGCACGGGCACACCCGGTATCGAGAGTTGTTGCCGTTGTCGAATAACCGCCTGCAAGGACACTGTTAAGGACGTAATCGTTCTCGGTATCCCACATGGCGAATTCACATTTCACATCCACAGAGTGCTGGTACTTAGCGACTCCCTGCCTCAGCAGTGACTCCATACCATAGAGTTCAGCAGTCTCGAAGTGAGGTGTGAAACTCACGTTCCTGAGTGCTGCAACCGGAATCGGGGTTCCCCCAATGGTAAGTGTCAGGTTTGCCGAGTTTGCAAACCACGAATAGTTGGTCATAGTTCCTCCTTTTCTAACCTATATGATAGATTAATATAAAATACTTTATATAATTTCATACGATCGTCGTGCATGTCATCTTTGCAACCCAGAAATGGATGGTTGGCATCCCCCCTGGTGGTAACCAATACCCGAAATCATACTTGATCTTCTTGATATGGGCCATGCCTGTAGTACTACCGAAATAGTCGCCGTGGTATCGGAATATGTCACGGAACGCATACGCATAGTTGCGGCACGTCCTCAGGTCTGACTGGATTGATGTCCGGTTATCTTCGTTGCCTTTGTAATAACAGACAACTGTCATGGAGAACGTGTGTTTCCCTTCAGGACTGCCCATGAGGAGATCAATCGAATCCCCGTCTTCAACAAGTGGGATAACGTATGCCACGGGGAGTTCCCCGCGTTCTGCCGGGATTGCGGGGTGTTCATCCCACTCGTATATCCTCGGCGGATACGTGAGACCGAGATCAGTTGCACTTGCTGTTATGAGTTCTTTCAACCCGTCAACCATTGAGTTGAACGCAGTTGCGGTTATCATAACCCTTCTATCTCCTGCATTGTCCTGTCATACCCGTGTTTTATCGCGGTGTTCATGCGTTCGATGAAATCGTAGATCTCGCCCGGAGCGCCGTGGACGCGGTGCGGGTTGATACCTTTGACGTATCGTTTCACGAATATCGCATCGTAATATCTCCAGTAGAACCGGAAAAACTTTTTCTCTCTCGGCCTGATAACTTTTTGATACGGTCCCCATAATCCCGTGCCCTGTAGGTATCCGGCTTGGGGGGTAGTGTTTGATATAACTGATGTCTTCGTGTTGATGCGCTGGTATACCCAACTCCTCTGCATTGTTCCGTGGTGGTAAGGGGTATAGCGTTCGAGTTGTTCGCCCATATTTCTCCTGAACGCATCGTGGAGCGAGTCGATATACTCGTCCAGGTTGTCTTTTGCAAGTCTCTCTTCCGGAATAGTATATCTGACCTGTATCCTCATACCAACCCCATGAGTTTGTCGATGTCGAACACTCTGCCGGCAGCAACGAGCAACGCGATGACGATCAGGAAATACCAGAGTTTGACCCATCGGTCTTCCTGAGAGTCGAAGAATTTCTCCATACTCTCTTTCATAGACTTGATGTCAGCCCGCATCTCGAATATATCGCGTTCCACGCTCCCCACCCGTCTCTCGATAACCTGGCGGTGAAGGTAACATTCACGCCGGGTAACAGGATCGTCTGCCTCCAACTGTTGGTGCATGTGTTCTTCCATATCACCACCATGATGGTCCACCAAGCCTGTGCCTCCTGTATTTGTGTAAATCCTGTTTGATCTCATCGGTCAGGATAGTGTCTGTAAACTCGAACATCTGTGCATAGTCTCTGATTCCCGTCTGCCTGATTGTCGTTGATTCCTGTGTCTTCTTCTTTTCGAGAAGGATGTTCCGTGCTATCCGGAGGCATATTAACCGGATCTCGTTCATCTGGACTGACCCTTCAGGGTATCCACCCCAATACACGAATCTGACGTTGTTCCACCCTTCCTGCGGGATGTTGTTGTGGAACCGTACCATCGTGAGTTCGTTTCGTGTAGCAACCGTGAAATCTCCGGACGTGGCAGATGTCCGTGCAGTGCGTTCAACCCAGTATTCTGTCCCTGTGCTCCCTATGTCTTCAAATGCCTGGATACCCGTCCCGTATTCCGACAGGTAGAACGTCGTGTCTTCTTCGAGATAGGTATACTTGTCGCCTTTCGCACCAACTCCGGAACGGTATTCAACCATCTCGTGAGGTTCAAACGACTGGACCCCGCAATACCTGTTGACGAGTTGGGTAACAAAATCGACTACCGTTGAGCAGTAAAGAGACCATTGGGTAGCAGTCATGGTGCTGCCGCCCTGTTTGAAGTCGGACGACGCAAACCCCGTGTATTGTTCTATATCAGTCTGGGTGAAATATGCCATAGGGATTGCCTCCCTATGACTTGCTTATTGTCGCCCAGGCGGTACTCGCATGGTTTGTTTTGATATATACCGTTCCGTATGTCGTGTTGATGTAAAGACTCCCGATTGCGTAGTTCGTTGTTCCCGAGATATACACCCCGGTACTCCATGGCGCTACAACGGTTCCCCACCCGATAGCCATTGTGCCTGACCCGAGATACAATGGTGACGTGGTTACCCTTGCAGTTCCCGTGACTGTCTCGTTCCCTGTTATAGTAACGTTCCCTGTCTGGGTGAGAGCTCCTATAAGGGAAATGTAGTCCGATTCCAGCGTTACCGTGGAATCGTCATCGCTTTTCTTGAACTTCCTGTAAAACCAGCTCATGACGGACTCTCCCTAAAAAGTGGTTTAGAACCACTCCCCTTTCGGATCACGCCCGAGACTCAGGTAAGTCATCATGATCTTGCCTGTAGTGCTTCCATTGAGAGTCAGGACGTTCATGACGAACAGGTAATGGTTATCCGTGATCTGGGCTGCAGTTGTCCCGAGAGCGCCACGGGTGACGGTCAGGTTACCCGACGTGGAGTTATACCCGCTGTCCTGCTGGACATACATGATCTCACCCGTGTATGGGTTCATCACGAAATATCCTCCGGACAACCTTTCATCGGAGACAGCACCGTCATAAGCAATTGTTGTTGCGGCGGCAGCATGAGTTCCGTTTGCAACTATAGTTCCATACCCCCACGTTTCGGCAGAGTTGTTTGATCCTGATGCGGCGTTTGTGATAACCCTGACTTCAAGCGGGAGAACTCCAGCCTCGTCAGTAAACATAACCGCGTCGTTCTGTGCTGCCTTGGTAAAGACCGCGGTCTTCACGATAGGTGCGACCACAGTTGCTGCTGCGGTTGTAGATACAAGTGCGTATGCCATTTTTCGTCACCTCAGATTGTTATCCCGAACAGCCCGCCGTGAAGCGAACTTGTTCCATCGATGTCAGACTTGTCAATCAGGGTTTCAGCAGCAGAGATCACGAACTTATCGCTGGTGTTGGTGTTGGCAAGCTCCTCATATGTATCCTGCCAGAGAACGCGCCGGGCAAACAACCGGGTATCCATGAGGAATATGCTGCCGTATGCGCCGGTTGACATTCGGAGGAACGGGTGCGGTACGAGAGAGATACCGCCGACGTTCGGGAAGGTCAACGTGAGTTTGCTGACACCTGGGATGAGTTCCTGAGATTCGCCGTTATACCTGAAGTATTCAACAAGTCCCCTGCGGATCAGACCAAACGTCTGGTAATCGCAGATTGCAATGTTAGGTTGCATCCCGAACTTGACCATGTAGTTATAGGTCTTGTCGAGATACTGCATGATCTCACCATACGTGTCAACAGAAGATCCAGACACGTCAATCCAACACTGGTCGCCAGTATCGGGGTTGCCAGACGTGTTGGCAGTGATGAGTTCATACATACCCTTATATTCAAGAGTGTTTGCCGGTGAGAATGCGTTCACCGTGCTGGTAACGTCACGGGTCACACCGAGCATAGCCCTCTCGCGGAGTGCACGGAGTGCGTCCTGAGCGGTATCAATCCTTATAGCCTTCAGGTCACGCGGGGGGATCTGGGCAAGACCTGCAAGCTTGACTGCCTTGGTAAGTCGCCCGACAGCATACATGTACTTAATCGTCTCTGTCCTGTTGTGGGCAACGATGTTGGATTCCTGGAGCGACGGGTCTTCGCTCCCGAACGCAGCCGACCCGAACTCATACGGTCCGATGACGTCCCACGATGCAGTCTTACCCTTGTTTGCCTCGACGGGAATGAGTGCCTGAACCGGGTATGGACGTTTATAGAGGTAAGTCACTGCCTCATCAGCGATCACGTGCATGAGTGCACTGCCTGCAACAGACGTTGTAGACTCTGCCTTCTGCACGATACCCTCGACATATTCCCGGGCGGCTTTTTCGAGTTTCTCGTTGACCTTTGCCTTGTACTCGCCAAACTCGGATTTCTCCATGTACGACGTGTCGTTCAGGTAGAAATCACGGATGACCTGGTCGAATACGGGGTTGCCCTGTAACGGGACACGAACGGTGATTCCTCCCTTCTTTAACTTGTCCTGCAACATCTTGGTCTCGTATGCAAGGTTGACCGGAGTTCCGTCGGGTATTCCCCCCCAATGGATCTCGCCAAACAGGCTTGCATCTTCAGACGAGATTGCGCCGAACCCTGCCTTCTCGACGATACCTGTGTATATTCCTGACACTTAGATTACCTCCTTCAGAATGTCAAGGTTCCCGAGCCTCGGGTTAGCCTCGATTTTCTCGCGGGCGATGACAACAACGTTTCCGCCTTTCTCTATCTTCTCTTTCTTCATCTTCTCGACAGTCTCCCTGAGTTCGGAATATGCCTTCTCGATGGTCTCGAACCGGGCGTCATACGCCTTCTGGATCTCCGAGATAGACTTCCGGATCTCGTCCTCCATGACTGCCTTCACGACGTAGTCAGGAGTGGGGACTGGTTCTGCCTTTACCGTCTCAACAGGTTCTGCCTTTTCAACAGGTTCTTTGGTCTCTTTGTCTTCCATTTTTTCCTCCGATTTCATTGTTTCATGCACTTTCTTGTCGGATTCGACAAGTTTTGCCAGAGTCTCTTCGATTTTTGCCAGTCGTGCTGATATATCCGACTCTGATTTCTTGCATTTGACTGGTTCCTTTGTTTCCTCGGGCTCTTCTGGTTCTGCCTTTGTTTCAGGCTCAGGCTCTGCCTTTTCAGACGGCCATTCGCCTGTAATCTTCTTGTGCACCGATGCACAATAGGCTTCGGGATTATCTTTTGACTGGTTCTGAGAGACACATTCTTTAAAGTCTTCGTATTCGCCAAACGGCGTACCATCACCCCCTTTTGCAACTTCGAGATACGTTTTCGGGTTGATCGCGTTGTCGCCGACCACGCTGATAGAATAGAGTTCCAACGCCCGGGTAACACACGGGGATTTCCTCAATTTAGGTGGTAACTGGCATTCCGGAGTACCTTCAACGCGCCTTCCGAATATACTGAACTTGTTGAGTTTGCCTTCCTGGATGTCTTTCCAGACAACATCGTTCTCCGGAGTATCGAATATACTGCCTTCAATGTAGAGAGCGCCGTTCTCGTCAAACTCAGCGCGTTCCACTATACCTACCGGTCGTTCAGAGTGCTGAACGTGGAGGATAGGATGTTTCATGTAATGGGGAAGTGCGGCTTTGAGGGCTTCGGCGAGGATCAGTTCGTTTTCTTTATCCACTTCGGGAAAAGAAGCGCACCCGCGGATTTTCCTGCCGGTACCCAACGAGGAAAAGTTAAGATTGGTCAGAACGTGGACGTCCTGACCCTTCTGAATTATTCGGGTGCCTGATGCGTTCGCCGGGCCTGTACCATTTTCGTGGGTCAAAATGCTCCTCCCATGTCAGTATATAGTAACTGTTCGGATTAGCGTAGTTTGCGTACCACCACGCCTCGTGACCCATTCGTGAACGGAACCACGGATTGTATTGGAACAGTATACATTTTATTCTCTCTTGGTTTATAAAAGCGTTTTTATATTTCCAATCCGGTTCATACTTTTCAACGAACTTTGACCTGTACCAGAGTATCATGAGGTTCGGGTTTTTACCGAGTTCGTTCAGGCCCTTGAACGATTTCATGTTCTCTTCAATGTAATCAAACAGGGGATGCTGGATGATCTCTTTATTGTTGAACACCTTAAGATAATCAAGCATCTGGATGAGCCTGTCGTCAACGCTGTCCGGATCAAATGGTGGGATCTCGTCCATTCACGCATCCCCTGCATGGACTTTGAGGTTCAGTATCCCTTTCTTCCTACCGAACCAGTTCTGTGGGTCATACATCGGGTCGAACACGAACTTCTCTCTATTGTTGATAACCCAGTCTATCACGAAATCCACACTTTTCCTCCAGAACTCGCGTTTCTCATACCCACGGATAACGCAGTTCCAGATAGCCATGATCCATGGACGTGTCCGGTCACGCCGGTCTTCGGCATTCCACCAGTCGCGGGCGTTCCTCAACATCTGTAACCGTTCTTTCTTGGATTTACCTTTCCACCCATACATGTTGTAGATGAAGAAGAACAGTACCCCACCTATCCGTTCGCTGTATGCCGAATCCTGCCGGATGAGAGACAACACTTTCTTTCCGGCCTTTTCGAGGAACAGGCTTTCAAACGGCGGGATACCCTCTTTGACTGCCCAATCCCAGTATTCTTTCCACAACGTGCGGTAAGCGTCCATGTTACTCGGGTCGCCTTCGTTGTTCTCATTGGTATACCAGGCGTCGTTGATAACCAGGTCTTTCAGGATCTTGAGTTTGTGGCAGTTCTCCGTTGCAATCGCGTCACGGATGAGGTTCTTGTTCTGGATGTGGAATATATATGCCTGTTCGTCAACGGTCCATTTGTTGTTTACTTTCATGGTTCACCTTGGGGAGTGGTAGAGAATTGGGAAGAGAATTACAAATATTCCTTACGGGACACGCGGTACAATGGTAATAACATAACCTGTCTGTCATAAAAAGAGTTAGTTTTTCAGGGATTCGTAGAACCCTTTTGCCTTTTCCCAGATCTTCCTGAACTCCTCTTCAGTTACCTTGTCGTCGTAGACTGCAGAATTAATCTCATCCATGAGTTCCGTGAACCTCTGGAGACGTTCTTTCATCTTCTGGTACTGGACGTTCCCTGCAATCCACCCGAGAACCATTGTCCCGAGGAGCGCGAGAACTGTCAGGATGGTGTCGACATCAAGCGTTACCATATTTTCACCAATAATAATATAAAATTTGTTGTATAAAAGGTTGTAGGTTTATTTAAACCTGAAGATTTTTTTTAAAAGTTCTTCGAGGAATTTCCTGATCCTGTCTTCTATCCGCATCTCGGTGAAATTGAAGTCAAGCGTGATGTTCGGTTTCTCTTTTGTCGGTGTGACTTCAACAGTGTATTCTGGTTCGATATACCTGTTCATGACAGGTTTGACGTTGATATGACAGGGTTTCCCGAGCAACCAACTCGTCTTGGCATTCGTTGTATTCTTGTGCTGATCCTCGTCAAACATGATGTCGCAGGGAACGTTCGCCCGGATTGTTATTACGCCATACTCTTCTTTTGCTACCAACACGTCTTCGTAGTCTATAGGAGCATACGCTTCACAATATGCTTTCCTATAATATTTCTCCGAGAACCCAGCAATCTTCGACCAACCCCCGCGCCATGAATGGAGGACATAAACGTAGTTCTCATCATACCCGATAGCGCACATTGCGTGTGAACCGATAACCTCCCCGTTCGGGTCAGGGAAGACCCCCTGTTTTCCGTTGGCCTCTATATTCTCATAAAGGTCGATGGCTACCAGAGCACACCCGTAATTGTATATCGCGTCTTTCAGACCTTCCCATGTAGTGATTGCAGCATACCCGTCAAGTTTGTGATCTTTTGAGAGTTCGAGAAGTTTGGCGTCGTCCGCTATAGGATACTGTAACGGCGCACACCGCGCGGTTTTCGGGGTGTTCCAGTCTTTCTCGAAGTTGTATCCCTCATCTTTCCACGTGCGGACGGCCCCACGGATATAACTCCCAGAAGGGACGGTTACGTTCTCTTTTATTCTGGACCGGTAATACAATCCCTGTGCAGATGGCGCATACTCGTATAACTGGTCAACCAGCATCGTGCATTGTCCCCAGACTTTTATAGGGATATCAAATGTTGCCTTTGAACACTCTTCTTCACTTGGTTTCGGGTCAACAAGTTCCAATTGTTTTAACCATGCCGCATACCGTGCTGAAAACCCAACGCACGTCCCCCTGTCGCCTTGATCAAGTTGGGGGAGATATTTCACAAAAGGGTTCATGAACTTAGGTGGCCGGGTTCCTCCCCCCTGGAGTTCCTGAATGTGTTCGTAACTCCAGTCCATGTACCGTTTGGGTTGTTTTAACGGTGGATCGAGGACGTATTTCAACCGATACATACCACCATACCGTTCCACCCACCCGTCTTTTATGAGGACGTCGATACACGCTGAGATCTCTTTTTTACTGTATTTTCCAATCTCTGACTGGATTTCGGCAATGGTTTTTGGTCCCGTCTTGAGGGCTTTGAATATCTTGATCTTAAGTTCTCGTCTCACTCTTCTACCTCCAATACAAGGTTATACATTTCTGCATACTTCTTAATCGACTTCTCCCAATTAAAGTGTTTTGCCATTCGCCGGCGTGAATGGTGGGTGCGTTCCTGCACTTCGTGGATGATCATCTGTGCGATTGTTCTTGATTTGTCTGTCGGATGGTCAATCCAACACCCACAATCTTCGTTGAACACAAAATTTATCCGTCCGGGGAAATCCCCGGTCAGCACTATCCGGGTCATTCTTTTTCGATATATGGATTCAGGTCTTCCTCTTTTGGTTCAGGTTTTTTCACGATTCCAAGCTTGTCCATCTCGGCAAGGAGCGCGTTTATCTCATTTAGTTCAATCTGTCGTTCTGCTGTGTATCTCGCTATATCTGCGAGGATTGCGGCTTTCTGTCCTTCAAGGAAATCCCGCGTAAACCGCATAGTGACTTTTTTTACTGTCTTTTCAGTCTCGAGCGTGTAATCGTCAATTTTCTTTGCGTTTTCGTGAATGATTTCAACCATACTTTTAACCTCCTTGTTTGACTTAGATTATTATAAACCCCGACGAATAATTTGGTTTTCGTATAGCGTTACTATGGATTATGTTTGGTTCTGGTATGGCATACTGGCAGGTTCTAACACCATCGAAATAACTATCCCCTACAGCAGAACCGCTTGAGTATAAGTATACATCAGTATATCCTGCACTTGTTGAACCATAGGATAGATTATCATACCTGTATAACTCCTTGTAGTTAGTATCAAATACAGAAAAACCCCATTTTGATGACTCTAACCTGAATTGGAATTTATACCACGT
>Ga0116185_1004433_pt1 | contig 11442 bp, 10 predicted proteins | sample AD_JPNNA7_MetaG_FD_89754 | JGI IMG/M metagenome (GOLD analysis project Ga0116185, IMG submission 89754) | Active sludge microbial communities of municipal wastewater-treating anaerobic digesters from Japan - AD_JPNNA7_MetaG | ecosystem: Engineered > Bioreactor > Anaerobic > Digestate | place... | reverse complement strand
CGAAGAAATGGATAAGTCCATATTCGCACTGAAAGGTTATCGTAATGCGTCATAATGAGATGCATCACGCTTCTGTCAAAACGACACACCATTTTTCAAGCACTTACGTGTAGGAAAGATTAGGTCTCAAGTTCGTTAGTGGGCGTGAAGTCACCTTTTACGTGAATCTGCCCAGTTGATTTATCAAATTTTGTATCAAAGGGGAAGAAATCTTTCATGAGATTATACACATGCTTACTGTCTCTTCCTACAATGTACGCATAACAACCATCCCTGTCTAGTAATGAAATCGGATTATTCCCGCAATACACATAGGGAGAGGCAAACTGCTCTGCTGGATCTACCTGATAAAAGCGCATGAGAGTGCTATCGTATAGCCTGGCACGGAAATTATGCAGACCCGTCTCATCGTCGTATTCACGACCAGTATAGCGGTATGTGCTTTCTTCCGAAACTGTGCTGTTCATCGGGTTCCCCCAAGCATCGTAATCATACGAACTGATGGCTTGATTATTCTCATTCATCACCACTCTCGTAGATCCCAAATGATCCTTGAGCATAAAATATGTCAAGCTTTCATTTCGCTTAGCCACGATCCCCTTGGGTCCATAGATGTAGTGAGTCACGTTGTCATTGGAGTCAATGATAGTGAGGGGATTGCTCGTAATCGAATTGATGTAGATCTTTGATGAGTTCCCCATCCCGCTATAGACTCTCTCCCCTGAGGCATCATAATCATAATCTATGATGTATTGATTGTTTACGGCTATGGACGAGACGAGATTTGACCTGATATCGTAATCCATGAGAAGATTCTTATTGAGTTTAGAAGATGACAGGACACTGCCGTTGGCATCATAAACATAATTGCTATGGTTAGTTATCTGATTGGCGCTTTGCCTATTGCTCCCATATACGAAACTCACTTGGTTAACCTTATTTGTGCCGGGAAGAAAGCTGTAGTTGTAGCTCCTGAACTGAGATGCGGTAGATCTTTCTGAAGCCATTATATTGCCATTGGCATCATATTCAATGGTAGTATGATTAAGACCTTAGCTTCTTTACATCCTTAAGGAAGTGCTTACGGCTTGCCAAACTATTGGCAATCTCCTGATCGGCGAAAGTTATAGTCTGCTTTTCCATGATTAGCTCCTGTGTGTTGATGGAGCCAATATAATAGCTGTATCTAATCTGTCAAGAGTTAGTTACATATACCTTCTGTCCACTTTTATGTGCAACGGTCTTTCTGAATCAAAACGTCCTTAAGCCACAGAAAGATAGCTACCGGGTTACTGCCGGGCAAAGAAAAACCCGCATCGCCAGGGACGCGGGTCAATATTTGGGATGGGGGAGAGGCTTTAGCTTTATTCCTCTCCAGTTTCCGTTTCTGTAACTTCCTCTTCTTCTTCCTCGCCTTTCACATAGACGCTGATATCCACGGAGCATTTGGCAAGTTCGGGATAGAAGTCTTCGATATATTCGCGGATGGTGGTCTCGATATCGGTATGTTTGTCAATTATCTCTTGCGAGAAACCGGCTTTGATGGCCATGGTGTTGAAGGTGCGGTTGACGCTAAGCTTGGGTTTCTCACCATAGACATTGTTCAGGAATTCCGGCAGGGATTTGGAAAGCTTTACAATGCCATTGATCCGCTTGTAAGCCTTAAAACCGAAAGTCGCGGCAAGAGCTGTTCCGCCAACCAGTAGAGCTGCCTTAAAAATCTTCTTCATAATTCGTTCCCCTTTTATTTATAAATTGATTTAATCTTACCCCAGCTACGGTTTTGCACCGAAGCAGGTTGCTGTATGCTGATGTCTCCAGCGGTGATTGGATTGAGCGAAAACTCGCCATAACCAAAGACCACCACGCCAACGATCTGAGAATATTGCACGCCGGCCGCGGGAGAGCTAACCGCTTTGCCTCCAAAACTGCCTGTCACGACGCTGCACTGTCCGCTGCCATCGTTGACCATGAAGCGGTTGTTTCTGCTTTTACCGCTGGAACTGGAGACGTTGATCAGCCGGGCATAGACACCTTCATAGGCCTCCGCTTCAAAAGAGCTGGCAAGCTGTCCGGTGCTGATGGTAACTGGATTGGGGAGGCTGCGGTTGGAGTCGAGTAGCCGATAATCGCTTAGGTCCTGGATGCAGGTCATACCAAAGATTTCAGATACAACGCCGGTAATGCGCAGATAATTGCCGACTCTGGGGTTATGGCGGCTGTCGTTGATCAGTATACCTCGCCAGGCACCGCTTACCGGCTCGGAGATAAAGTAACCTCCGCTGCGGTAATTGGTGGCGGTCACCACACCCTCCACAGTAACGGTCTTGCCCAAATAGGGGGATGGATAGCAGTTATCCGCGCCCCTTGAGCTCGTGTACTGAATGTCATATATAGTTGTTGCCCCGATCCCTGTGCAGAGAACAAGCAGCAACAATAAAAGGTACTTCTCTAATCTCATTTTTACCTCATCGCTACAATTAAAAGCTTACGGGATAAACTGTCAAGCAAAAAATCCACCATTTTTCTTGTCTGGTTCAAAATCCTGGTGACTGCAAAGTAACAACGAAATCTGCAAATTGTGCAGCGAAAACTGCAAACTGTCGCATCGTAGGGCATCCTTGCTCATCCTTTCCAAGGCCACTTTATGTAATTTCTGACAGGATTTCTGCATATCGAAAGATGCATTGCATTGGGTTGATGAAAATGTTCAAATAGGTTCATGAAGATTTTGGGATTGACAGCAGGAAGCATGAGCTAGACTTTGTTAGTTGAGGATGAGATGATCACCGATAATGAAGAACTAAAGAAAAGACTCGATGATGCGCTAAAGCGGATCAGTGATCTGGAGGCTGAGAATACCAGGCTGAGAGAGTTGGTCTCGAATATTACTCATCCAACTAACTTGAATACTGAGCCCTCAAATCAAACTGAAAACTTGCAAAAGCATAGCACTGAGTATTCACATTCAGTTAGTGCAAGTTCTATTGATACACTCATCAACAATCAATCCAGTCCGGAGGGCAAGGTACAGCTCTTTCGCAGCTTATTTCAGGGAAGAGAAGACGTGTTTGCAATCAGATGGGTTGGCAAAGATAACAGGTCAGGTTACTCACCAGCTTGCTATAATGATTGGCAACACGAAGTGTGCGGTAAGTACAAGAAAATCCCTTCTGCGAAATGTGAGAACAGAAAGCTAATTCCACTGGATGATAAACAAATCTACCGGCACCTGAGTGGTGAAATCGTTATTGGTGTCTATCCCCTGTTAGAAGATGATACCTGCAGATTTCTGGCTATAGACTTTGATAAGAAGGGATGGCGGGATGATGTAAGGGCATTGATCGATGTCTGCAATCAGTACCATGTTCCTGGTTATGTTGAGATATCCAGGTCTGGGAAGGGCGCCCATGTGTGGTTTTTCTTTGATGAAAAGATATCTGCAGCTCAAGCCCGTAGATTGGGAACTGTTTTACTTACAAATGCTATGGAGAATCACCACCAAATTGGCTTTGATTCATTTGACCGCATGTTCCCCAATCAGGATACCATGCCCAAAGGTGGTTTTGGCAATTTGATTGCATTACCTTTGCAAAAGAAAGCCCGGGAAAATGGGCATAGTGAGTTTGTAGGTCAGCAGCTACACAGGATTGATGATCAATGGCTTTTCCTGTCACAAGTAGAGAGACTCAGTAAACAAAGGATCAACGCAATTCTCGCAGAGTTACCATCTTGTCACGATTCGATGGGATTATCCCAGATAAAAACATCTGAAAAGGATGAAACCATGCCATGGGAAACGAAACAAGCCCAATCTGAGGAGTACAAAGATTTACCTTCTCAGGTTGAGATTGTCCTGAGTAACATGATCTACATTGAGAAAGCCGGACTTCCTCAGAAGCTCATGTCAGATATCATCAGGCTGGCTGCCTTTCAGAATCCGGAATTCTACCGCGCTCAAGCCATGAGAATGCCAATCTACAACATACCCCGGGTTATCAATCTATCCTCAGAAACAGATGAATACCTTGCAATCCCAAGAGGGTGTCTTGAAGATCTCTCAAAGCTTGTGTCAAATCTTGGCATTATGCTGATCCAGAAAGATCTGAGATTTCCAGGAACACCTATCAATGCAACATTTGCTGGTAAACTAAGTAGTGACCAGCTCCTTGCCGGGACTGCGTTGCTCAAGCACGATAATGGTATTCTCTCAGCTACCACGGCATTTGGCAAGACTGTTGTGGCAATCTGGATGATAGCCCAAAGGAAGACTAATACTCTGGTTATCGTACATCGAAAGCAGTTGATGAACCAATGGGTAGAGCGGCTGAAGTGTTTTCTGCAAGAACCGGAGATAGGGCAAGTCGGTGGAGGTATAGATAAGAGAACTGGCAAGATCGATGTGGCTATAATTCAGAGTCTTACTCACAAACACTCAGTAAAAGAGCTTGTTAAGGATTATGGCATGGTGATTGTGGATGAGTGTCATCATATCTCTGCCTTTAGCTTTGAGCAAGTTCTTAAGTCGGTGAGGGCAAAGTATGTCTATGGGCTGACTGCCACCCCAATCCGTCAAGACGGGCATCACCCCATTGTGTATATGCAATGCGGCCCAATCCGGTATAAAGTAAATGCAAAATCTCAAGTTCTGCAAAGGCCTTTCGTTCACAGGGTAGTTTTTCGCCATACGGATTTCTCCATGATAAAACGTGGTGAGGATGCTGAGATCAAGATCACAGACATTTATCAGGCCTTATTGGAAGATAATAAAAGAAATGACATGATTCTGGATGACATTATTGCAGCAATCGTGGCTGGGAAAAGTCCACTTGTACTAACAGAGAGAACTGCTCATGTGGAGTTCTTTGCTCAGAAACTTGCGGGCTTTTCAAAGCATGTGATCGCACTTAAGGGTGGCATGGGCAGAAAACAGCTGAAAGCGGTCATGGATAAACTCCACTCCATTCCAGACAAAGATGAAAGAGTAATTATCGCAACTGGAAAGTACAGCGGGGAAGGCTTTGATGACAGCAGACTGGATACCTTGTTCCTTACCATGCCCATATCCTGGAAAGGTGTACTGCAACAATATGCTGGAAGGATGCATAGGGCTCATGATAACAAAACAGAGGTTGTGATCTACGATTATGTCGATATGAACGAACCGATGCTTGCGAACATGTATAGAAAGCGATTGAAGGGCTATGAGGGTATGGGTTATGCGATCCGTGACAAATGAGTGTTTTTATGGTTGGAAGCGAACCCTAATCTGCCATCCAGCTATATGGCAAGAAAAGATGGTTACTGGACTTCTTAACCATTTCTATGCGGGTATCTGCGGGGGAAAGCGTAATTTATCGAGACTACTGCATTATATGGGTTTAACCAGCCTGGATGGCTCCAATAATGGCCTCAGCCATAGGAGCCTTGGGTTTGTTCCAGGTGAAAGTGATAGCAGATCAACAACTGGCAGAAGGCGGAGTGGTGAAGCCAGGGTTTTTTCGAGGTAAAGGGACATCAACCAGCGACAGCAACCTGGTGGCGATATCTGATAGTGAATACATAGTATCCGCCAGACGGGTAAGGGAACTGGGGCTTCCTCTGTTTGATGCTCTGAATTATAGCGATGGGGAGACAATCAAGATGGCTTTGGCAAGGTTGTCAAACCGCTTAATCAGACAGGACAATAATGCGTTGGTAACACCAACCAACCGAGGCACGGGATATAGTTCAGGGGGCCATGTATCCGTATCGCAAAACGATAAAGTTTATGCACAGAAGGTGGTTCTCGTTTGCGACGGCAGGGAATTAGCGAGGGCAGTGGTTAAGGGAAATAAACGAATACTCTCCACGTAGATTTTCAAAAGGCTGTCATTTTGACAGGAGGTTTGACAATTATTAGGGGGGTGATCAAGAATTTCCAAAGGGATTGTCCAAAGTGACCAAAGGGTCTGTCAGGGAATAGGATTAAAACAGTTTATCTGCAGTTTCCCCGTTCAGAATTCTATTGACTAAAAATGTTCTCATCATAGTTGGGAACAAGAGATTGGTTTATGATTCATAAGATACTTAAAGATACAAAAGTCGTTCTGGCTTCAGCCAGCCCCCGCCGTCAGGATTTATTGAAAATGCTGGGATTAAACCCGCTGATGATACCCTCCAGGGTTATAGAGCAGGTCACAAATCAACCCGCGCACATACAGGTAATCAAAAACGCTCGAAATAAGGCCAAGTCAGTAGCTAAAATGCTTGACGCGCAGAGTCTGGTAATAGGGGCGGATACCATTGTGGTGGTCGATAGGCAAGTGTTGGGAAAACCAGCGGACAAACAGGAAGCTAAAGCGTTCTTGCGAAAACTTAGTGGTAATACTCATAAGGTTTACACCGGTTTGTGCCTCTGCCTGAATATGACTTGTAAATGTGCCTATGAACGAAGCGTGGTTGAATTCTCCGAGCTTACGGATACGGAAATTGATGACTATATCGACACCCAGGAACCCGCTGACAAGGCTGGCGCATACGGTATCCAGGGCTACGGCTCTCAGTTCATCAAACGCATCAACGGCTGCTATTTTAACGTAATGGGGTTTCCAATCAACTTGTTTTACAGCATGTTAAAAACGATTTATTCAAGTGATATAGAAACAAAAACAAGGTAACTGAGATACTATGAAACTATTCTGGAGTGCCAGATTCTATATCGATGGAAGTTTTAACAATCCTATCAAGGCAGTATTGGTGGATCGTGGCAAGATTGTCAGTTTACTTGATCATGTTCCTGCATCCACTACCAACTTTTCCTGTATAGACTTGGGCGGAGCCTATGTTTATCCTGGTTTTACCGATGTTCATACCCATTCCTTTTCCGGAGGTTTATACCTGGATGGAATAGACCTTTCTCCAGCCACCTGCCTGCAAGACGTTTTCGACTTGATTTCCCAGGCTTCCGGGTGCAAGGATACTGTCTTTGCCTGGAGGCTTGATGAGAGCTTACTGACTGAAAAACGCTTTCCCACCCGGGCTGAGCTTGATTCTGTATTGCCTCATACCCCGCTATTGATCAGAAGGATAGATGGCCATTCCTGCATGCTCAATTCAGCCGCTTTGCGTGTGTATCCTGGCTTCCTCCCGGAAACCGAGATATTGAAAGGTGCGGAAAACGACATTGTCGTAAACTGGTTCCATGACAACTGCTCGGCTGAGACGATTATCAATGCCTATCACCGCGCGGCCCGGGAAGCCATGAAAGGCGGTTTTACCACTGTTCATACCATGATCGGTGACGCTCAACAAAGCTTACAACACTTTGATCTGGTGAACAAGAACCTTGAGCAGTTTCCCATCCGCTTCGTTCTGTATCCGCAAAGCTTTGATATCAAAGCCGCATTGGATAATGGTTGCACAAGGATTGGAGGTTGCATTCTGGCGGATGGATCGATCGGTTCGCATACCGCGGCCCTCTCGGAACCTTATCTTGGCCATTCAGGCAAAGGCATTTTGTATCAAACAGACGATTTTTGGCAAGGCTTTGTCAGTGAAGCCCACAAAGCAGGCCTCCAGATATGCGTGCATTGCATTGGGGATGCCGCCATCCGGCAGATCAACTCCGCTTACGCGAAGATCGGCAGAGATCAGGTTCTGGAGCTCAGGCACCAGTTGATCCACTGCGAAGTGACGCCGGATGCCCTGGTAGGGGAGATCGCCCAATCAGGAGCCACACCAGTTATGCAGCCAGCCTTTGATCTGCTTTGGGGCGGTGACGATGGATTCTATGCACGGAACCTGGGCTTGGCCCGCAGCAGGCAAATGAACCGCTGGGGTAGCTTTGGCAGAAAGGGAGTCAGGGTCTGCGGTTCATCAGATTGGTACATCACTCCTCTCGATATCGGGATGTCGATTCACTCCCTGGTCAATCACCACAATCCTGATGAACGTGTTTCAGCCCCGGACGCCATCCGCATATACACAGAAAACAACGCCTGGATCAATCACGAGGAGCATGAAAGAGGTTCGCTCAGGCCGGGATTCATTGCCGATTTCAGCGTGTTGGACACAGACCTCACTGCGGATTTCGACTTCAGACAAGTGAAAGTGACAAAGCTTGTAAGAAATGGTGAGCTTATTTATGAGAATTGAGAAGACGAATCTGAGTTCACACGAGATTTCGCTGATCCTGGCCCAAGAGATAGACCTGCATCCCCGGCTTGAGATAGTCGATATCCTCAAGCTTCTCATGCAGGCTTGGTCTGGGCCCACTCATCTCACACCTGACTTTGAGCAGGTAAGATCCTCCATCAGTGCCGAGCTTGATCTTATGCAACCTGGCGGGGTGCCTCATATTCAGGATATTGGCTGTGGCAGGGGATTTCTGAGGGTCGATCTGGCTTATCTGCTCCAGGCGGATAACGCGCGGCAGCTTGACAAAGAGATCGATCTGCTGGCAAGGCAGGTCATCCTCTCCCGCTTGAACGTGGAACCCACTCCAAAAGAACTGAGCAGAGACTGGTCTGCTGCCCTTCCAGCGATTCAGAAGCTCTATCCCATTAGTAGCAGCGAAGCCGGATTTGCCAACGAGCTAATCAGCTCAGGCAGGCTGTTCAGCCATTCCCAAAGCTATAAAGAGCTGTACAATCCTCATTACAGGGTTGTGCACAGCAGCATCTGCAATACAAGTGAGAAACACCTTAACCAAGGAGAGCTATAACATGGCCGAGACCCGTGTACGTTTTGCCCCCAGTCCCACAGGTTTCCTGCATATCGGCGGTTTACGCACAGCTTTGTACGATTATCTTTTTGCCCGCAACACCGGCGGTAAGTTCATTCTCAGGATCGAAGATACCGATCGTTCCCGTTTTGTTCCCGGCGCGATAGAAAACATCATTGCGGTTCTTGCCAGGCTCGGCCTGCGGCCGGATGAGGGGCCGGAACTGGGGGGGGATTACGGTCCTTACATCCAGTCGGAGCGTTTGGCTATCTACCAAAAAGAAGCCAACCGTCTGCTCGAGGCAGGACATGCTTACCCTTGTTTTTGTACCTCTGAAATCCTTGCTGAAATGCGTCAGGAGCAACAAAGCAGAGGCGAATTCGTCAAATATGACCGGCGTTGCCTATCCCTGTCGGAAGAGGAAGTGCAAGCCAGATTGGACAGGGGTGAAAAACATGTGCTCAGGCTCAGGATGCCTGACAATCGTCGCTTCATTTTTGAGGACATAATCCGCGGCAAGGTGGAAATTGACTCCAGCCAGTCAGATGACCAGGTCTTGATCAAATCCGACGGTTTTCCAACCTACCATCTGGCTGCCGTGGTGGATGACCATTACATGCGGATTTCCCACGTTATCCGGGGCGAAGAATGGCTTTCCAGCACGCCCAAACACATCTGGCTCAATGAGTGCCTGGGCTGGGATGCTCCCCACTGGGTGCACCTGCCCCTGATTCTCAATCCTGATCGCACCAAGCTCAGCAAACGCATGAACGATGTCTCGGTGGAAAGCTACCTGGAGAAAGGATATCTGCCGGAAGCCCTGCTCAACTTTGTCGCCCTGCTGGGATGGCATGGAGCAGACGACAGGGAAATATACAGCCTGGATGAACTCTGCTCTCAATTCTCGCTGGAAAGGGTCAACAAAGCCGGAGCGGTTTTTGACCTTGCCAAACTGGACTGGATGAATGGATGGTATCTGCGCAATCTGCCTTTGGATGATGTGATCCGTAAAAGCATTCCCTATTTTGCCTCCTCCGGCCTCACCCTGCCCTCTGAACAAGCTCTTTCGCTGATCGTTAACGCCGCGCGAGAGCGCTGTAATCTCCTTCCCGAGATAGCGGAGTATGGCAGGATGTTTTTGGAGCCAATCAGCCTCGGTTCCGCGGAGCGTGAACTGATCTCCACTCCAGAATCGCAGAAGGTTCTGCGCTGGTTCCTCGAAAGCTTAAGCCACTTGGAAGAAGTCAGCAAAGAGGAGTTGGACAGCCTTGTCAAGCATGGTATGGCGGAACTTGGTTTGAAAGGAAAACTTTTTTATACTCCCCTGCGGATAGCGCTTATCGGCAGACAACATGGGCCTGATCTGCATACCATCGTATCAATCCTGACCCATAAAGTGACAATAAACCGTCTTCAGGAGTCCATCGAGACAAATGGATAGATGTAATATGCGCAGATTTACTTTGCTATTGGTTATCATACTTAGCTGGTCAGTGCTGCTGTTTGGAGTACCAAGAGAACTGGTTGTAGTGGAACTGTTTACCAGCACTACCTGCACTGGCTGCCCGGGAGCGGCCACCGGAGTGAATGATCTTATCCTGAACGGACACCATGTGGCTGTGATGACAAACCACATCAACGATCCCTTTGAAAACCTGGCTTCTCTGGGTAGAAGGGCTTTTTACGACAATCCAGGGATGCCGGCCGCGTATTTTGATGGACTTGATCCTTGCACAATCCCCAGTGGTATGAATTCCCTCTATCCAGAGTATCTGCCCAAAGTCAATGCCAGAGCAGCAGTCCCTTCAAATTATATCTTGGAAGCGGCCGCCCGCGTGAATGGCCTCAGCTACGATACAATGATCACCATCCACAAGGCTGAAGCAGACACAAATACTGCCCTCACATTACACGCGGCGGTTATCGAGTCCTCCATCCCCCATACCTGGATGAATCATACCACTGTTGAATGCGTTAACCGGGCCATGTTTCCAGATTATCAGGGCACAACGCTCGAAGTGGACAGCTTGCTGGTTGGGGAACGGTTGAGTGTTCCACTCACCATCATCTTAAAAGAGGATTGGGTCAGAGAAAACTGCAAAGTGATATTCTGGCTGCAAAATCCTGAAACCAGGGAAATACTGCAGGGAAAGCAATACAGCATGGCAGAGTTGGCGGGTCTGGCGCTGCAAACTCCCCAAGTCGATATTTCGTTTATGAACGGTCTCTTGCATTTAACCTGGGAACCAATTCCAAACGCAAATGAGTACCACATCTACAAATCTGATGATCCGACCGGTCCCTTCATTCTTTACGACAGACTGGAACAGACCGAATATAACGACCGGGTGCCGAATGGACAGGGAGCAGCCTTTTACAGGGTTAAAGCAGTTGCGCAACCGTAAAGCCGCCTTCAATATTTGCCAACTCCAAATTATGTATTTGAGTTTAATGAAAGTCAGTCTGCCCTCATTCGACAGAGTGAGCTAAGTCTATATTTTCCGTAGGTCAACCTTATAATTTATAAGGATGACCTAAGGATGATGGCACAAAATGCAGGAGCAGCAAGGGACGGCGCTATGAAGGATTATGCGGAATATTGACGTTGTTATTGGTGAATGTCATACTATATTGTTTGCGTTTTACTTTTTCCTTAGTGAAAAGGTGGAAAGGTGGAATGGTGAAAAGGTGCCCCGATACAAGTCTCAACCGACCCCCGAAAAAACCACCTACAGACT
>Ga0116185_1004430_pt1 | contig 11445 bp, 5 predicted proteins | sample AD_JPNNA7_MetaG_FD_89754 | JGI IMG/M metagenome (GOLD analysis project Ga0116185, IMG submission 89754) | Active sludge microbial communities of municipal wastewater-treating anaerobic digesters from Japan - AD_JPNNA7_MetaG | ecosystem: Engineered > Bioreactor > Anaerobic > Digestate | place... | reverse complement strand
TTCATAATAGCTAAAATAATTTTAGTATTGAAATTTGAATTATGTTTTACTAGAATATTAAAAATAGTCTGAGTATTGTATAACTCTTCTTGAGTATAGCCAGCATATATTCTTAAAGGATTTCCACTTACAATCTGTCTCACTAAAATTCTTGGTAAAGTAAAAAACCTTATTTCTCTTGGTGCGCCTAACCAATCACCATAACTTAAATATTCTTTTCCTCCCCATTCGACAAAATATCTTTCAACATCGCCGCCGGCTAATAGTTCTTTAAAACTCTTATTCTTCTTAACAGTTGAATGAAATTCTCTGTCTTCGATTAGTTTTTTAGAATGACCTCTATACTTATCGTAGGGCGTAATACCTAGTGAAAAATCACAAATTTCTTCAAGAGGAATTTTATCTTTTTCAATCTTCGCTATTAAGTTAATTATATCTTCATTTGAAAATATATCAAATGTTAATAGTTCGTGAGATTTCCACTTATTCTGATTCAGTTTTTTAATTTCCTTAACAGATTTATTTTCAATTATATCAATAGAACCTTTTCTGTCATAAATTAAGCATTCAATAAATTTAGTTTCACTTTGTGAAATTATTAGAACGACACTCTCTGCTTTTACATTCTTAAAAACATTATCTGGCAACCTAATTATATTCTTAACATATAACTCATCTAAGATTATCCTTCTTAATTCTTTATAAGAACTTTGGTAAAGAATTGAATTGGGAACTATATATCCTAAACAACCAACTTTAGATAAAAGTTTTAAAGCTTTCTCAAAAAAGGTTGCGTAAATATTCATTCTATTAGAAGTAGAATTAAAATTTTCAAAATAATATTTTACTTCAACAGGATTTATTCCCTTGATATCGATCCACGGCGGATTTCCAACAATCGCATCAAAGCCTCCTCCTGAGCCTGTCGAAGGATTCATTACTTCAGGGAAGACGGTTTCAAAGTCCATTGGTTTGAGTTTCAACTCATCGAACCCCACCCAACCCTCCCCTTTGCCAAAGGGGAGGGCGAAGGAGGGGTTCAGAATATCAGTGCCGATGAGAGAGTTACCGCAAACAATATTTTTATTCAGATCCGGCAGAAGCTGTTCTTTAAACATTACCCAGCTATCATTTGCAGTTGCAGTAGTTTCATCTTCAAGCAGCTTTAAGTAAAGAGAAAGCTGAGTTACTTCAACTGCCTGCTGGTCAATATCAACTCCGTAAATGTTGTTTAAAAGTATTTTTGTTTTCTGCTTAAGCGAAAGATGATAACTTCCTTCAATCAGAATACATCCATCCTTTTTTGCCTGTTCAGGGTTATTAACATACCATCGTTTATGATAGTCAAGCAGCCGTTCAAAAACAGTAATAAGAAAAGAGCCGCTTCCGCATGCAATATCTGCAAAACGCATCTTCGCAATTTCTTTCGGAGTCTTTCCTTCAATCAGGTTCCCGATTGTGTTATCAACTATATAATTGACAATATACTGCGGCGTGTAATAAACTCCGCCAGCTTTTCTTACTTCAGGTTTTTCTTCAATGGTTACTCTTTTATCGGTCGCATTAACAACCTTTCCGAGAAATCTTTCATAAATGGAGCCGAGAATGTGAATCGGAATTGCATCAAAATTATACGGAGTGTTTTCGTGAGAGAGTTCTTCGCAAATAGCAGAAAAAGTTTTGTCATCCGGCTCAATAATGTTTCGTGTATCAATCAGACTTTTCTTAAATACAACTCCATTGTATTTTGCATCGAGAGTTCTTGAAGCGCGAATAAACTTTTCCCAAGCAGAGCCCGCCCCACCTCTCCCTTTGTTAAAGGGAGGGAGCGAGGGAGGGTTCGAAAACTGGCTTACATAGTGTTCCGGCTCAATCAGTTTATCTTCAAGAAATTTTATAAAGACCAAACGGTCAATTGTTCTTTGAGTTGCTTCGGTAAGCTCTTCGCTTGAAAGATGAGTGTTATTTTTCTTAAATGATTTTGCAAGATTGTTTCTTATTTCATCAAGCTCTTCGAGAAAAGATTCATCAATTGTCTGAGCAACAGCTTTTAATCCTTTAGCTTTTTTACCGCGCGGTTTGGGCAGACTTTCTGCATATTTTTCAATTGAGTTATCAACTACAGCTTCGCGTGAAAAGAGATAATAAATCTTTGCAAACTTTTCTTTATCAGTATAGTCTGTATATAGAAATTTTTCAAGCTTATAATTCAGTGCATCATTTATGTTTGGTCTGAACCTGCAATCAATAATATGAAATTCCTCAAAATCAGTAAGCACAGCAACAGGAGTTGAAGCATTCCAGCCGTAACGGGCAGTCTGGAAATAATAATCTTTATTCTCAAGAGCGTGTGCAGGTTTCTTTGCTTCGACAAAAAATTTAACCGTTCGGAAATTAGGAGCAATTGAAAAAGAATAATCGGCACGTTTTTGTGCTTTTGCAATCAGCACAGGTTTCTCGACTCTTACTTCCTGTTCGTAAGGATTTTTCTGAATATCGTGTCTAACATCCCAACCAAGAGCAATAAAAAATTTATTGATAAAATCATTCCTGACATCTGCTTCTGAATAGGTCGGATTAAGATAGTGCTGTTCGTTTGTCTTAAAATCGTTTACGAGTTCAGCAATAGTTTGGTATGCGGAATCAAATGAAGAGCTCAACTATAAACCCTTTCTGTAATTAAATGACAGTTAAAAATAACAAAAGAGTTAGTAAGAAGTTAGAATAAATAATTTTTTTAAGAAAGGGTTTCAATTTCCCTCTCCTTACTAAGGAGAGGGATAAAGGGTGAGGTTATTTTCTTTCCACAGTTTAAAATAAAAAATCCGGCGAAAGCTTATCTGAGACTCTAATTCCCAAAAAAGCTTTCAAACCGGATTAAATATTTATCTATTATCTATAACTAATAAATCTGATTCATAGTTATTATTTCATCAGTACCATTTTCTTAACTGATCTGAAATCTCTTCCATCGGTACCTGTTGCAGTAACAACATAATAGAATATTCCGCTTGCCTGATTAGAAGCATCAAATGATACTTCGTGGAATCCGGCAGATAATTGATTGTTCAATAATTCAGATATTCTTTCTCCGAGTGAATTGAATATTTCGATTTTAACTTTTGAATCAACCGGCAACTGGAATTTAATTGATGTAACAGGGTTAAACGGATTCGGATAATTCTGCATTACTGAAAAATCTCTTGGCAATCCTGCATCAATCATAACAACATTATAATATTTTGATGTTCCGTCAAAATCAACTTGTTTCAGACGATAATAGTAATTACCGATTTCTATATCAGTATCAATAAAATTATAATTTGATTTCTGTGTTGTAGTTCCATTGCCCTTAACAAATCCAATCGAAGCAAAATTTTCTGAATCTCTGCTTCTTTCCACTTCAAAACCGGAGTTGTTTGTTTCGGTAGCAGTTTCCCAACTGAGCAATACTCCTGCATCCAGTCTTTCAGCAGTAAACATTGTTAACTCAACCGGTATAGGCTGCGAGATAGTAAAATTAACATTTGATATATCAAAGAAAATATTTCCTGCTGCTTCAACTTTAATTCTTGCAGTAGTAACCTGATTATCAGGAATAACCACATCTTCGCTGCCGTCATTTGGTGTATTGGCTGCCAAAACTATTGGCCAGGTATTTCCTCCATCGGTTGAAAGTAAAATATTTACATTTGCACAATTAACCGGTGCAACGTTTGTATTTGCAACATTCCATGTAACTGTTTGTGTTGAAAGAGCTGACCAGTTAACATTAGTATTAGGTACAGTAACTACGAACGGACCTGAATTTCCATCAACACTGAATTGGAACTGAGCACGATCTACACCGCCGCCGCCCATTTTACTATCCCGTACTGTTAATCTGAAAGTCATAGCTCTTGCATAAGTCGGAAGAAGTTCGCCGATAACAGTTGTATTGTTTAACAGATTTTGTAATCGTGGAAAAATTCTCGTAGGCGAATTAGTCGGATTCCAGCTTCTGAAAATCGGAGCATTACCAACCGGTGAACCAGGCGCACCTGCCGGACCAAGATCAAATTCTTCCCAGCAATAAGTTAAAGCATCTCCGTTAGGATCAACTGCTGAACCTGTAATAGCAAATGGTGTACTTTTGGGAATATAAAATCCGCCGACAGGTACAGTTACTATAGGAGCAAGGTTGCCAGTATTTGTTGTTACTGCACATCCATTTCCGTTTCCAAAATTTGTATAGTTAACAATTTCATCAAAACTTATTGTATGGAAATAAGGATCGCTGTGCGGTTGAAGATCCTGCGGATAACAAATTCCTGCATATCCCATAATAGTAGAAGCACTTCCGGGTTCATAAGCTGTAGAAGCATTTCTATTAGTGCCGCTACAAGAACCGGTTGTTCCGTTAAATGTGTGGTTTGCGCCAAACTGATGTCCCATTTCGTGAGCAACATAATCAATATCATAAGGATCGCCAACCGGAGCCGGTGAACCTGTTACTCCACCTGCTTTACTGCTGGTACAAACACAACCCAAATATGCTACACCGCCGCCGCCGGTACTAAAAACGTGTCCGATATCAAAATTAGCATTTCCGATAACTGTAGATAAGTTACTGATGTTTTGTCCTAACATCGTACTTCCATTGTTATTTGTATAAGGATCTGTACCAGCATTGGTATAAATTATCAGATCATTATTAGCAATGAGTACCATCCTAACAGCAACTTCTTTTTCATAAATACCATCAACACGGTTAATAGTTGTTACTACTGCTGCTAATCCGAGTGCAACTGTTCCGCCATGATATGCAGTATATTCACCTGTTGCTGCATTTGCCAAACGGTAAGTTCTTAACTGAGGACCAGTTGGAGTAAGAACATTGTTTCCTTTTAAATATTCAAGTTCATTTAATTTATTTTCTTCATATAATAATTCACATTCAAAATCTGCATTAAACTTTACATAATCCCTTTTATAATAAGATATGTAATTATGAATATCACCGATTGTGTAGGGATCAATAAAAACTGCTCCGTTTGGTGAAAGAACCATTGCATGAAATCCGAGCGGAGTCAGATCGAATCTCATTGTTGCATATTTGTCATCAATCCCATAAGCTGAATATGTCTTTATTTCAGGATATTTAGCTGCAAGTTCGGGTTCCATTATGGGTGATTCGAAAATAACAAATTTCTGCATTGTGCCATCAGGGAACGGAAGTTCCATAACAACATTTCTGCTGGCAGCATCAATTGTAAACTCCATTGGAGCTGTTTGCAGAAGATTTTTCATTGCTTCCACATTTAATTGTACAGTGCGGTATTCTCTGGGAACTATATCTCTTTCCCTTAACAATTCAATTTGTGATTCGTTAATATCTTTCCAGTAATTCTCGGAATTAAATTGAGCAGAAGAAAACGATGAGAAGAAACTGAAAGAAAGCAAAAGGAGTATTAGGAATTTATACATACTTACCTCTTAGATGTTTTTGGTTAATGGATTATATACTCAAACATTTTTATTAAAAAAAGTTACAATTATTATTTTAGATTATCAATAACCGTATGTAGAAATCAGCAAACCATCTTTTCCATAGCTCTTGCTGGTCTGTAATCTTCCATTATTGAAAAAGTCTTCTTTCATCATCGTGCCGTCATCATAATATGTTTTAACCCAGCCGGAGAGCATACCATTGACGTAATTTTCAATTTTTTCGAGTGCACCGTTTCTGTAATATGTATTTCGTTTGCCTGTTCTTTTTCCGTTTATAATTGTTTGTTCAGATTCAAGTAAACCATTATTAAAATAAGTTTTATAATTTCCCTCAAGCCTGTTAAGATGATAATTACCAATACTTTCAAGGTTTCCGTTTGGGTGATAAGTCAGGCAAATACCGTTTTTAAGATTATTTTCATAAATTGTTTCTGCTTTAAGCACTCCGTTTTCATAATATGATTTTTCATTGCCCCGTTTAACACCATCTACATAATCCGAAGTAACTTTAAGCACTCCGTTTTCATAATATTCAAATGATCTTCCGACAATATTATCCTTCTTGTAATTCCATTCTTCTTTAAGAAAACCGCTTTCATAAAATACTTTCAAAGGTCCGTCTTTTAGTCCATCAATAATATATTTTTCTTCTTCAAGTCTGCCGGAAGGATAATAAGTTTTAACAAGTTCTTCTTTGGATTCGACTTTACCTGTATAATCATATCTGATACGATTTATCAATTCATCATTTACGTAAGTATCTCTGACCCGGATATTTTTCATTTTATCATAAATAAGCACATCGCCTTGTAATTTATCATCAATAAAAAATGCTTCGAGTGATACTGATTTATCATCGTGATATATTTTTGTAGTGCCATGTTGTTTACCATCAACAAATCTTCTTTCGATTTCTACATTTCCGTTTTTATAAAAAGTCTTTGAGATGCCTTGAAGAACTCCATCAACATAAACCCACTCGCCTTGTTTTTCGCCGGTATTGTAGTATGTGTAAGTTATCCCCTGAAGAACGCCGTTACTGTATTGCTGTTCAGCCCAGAGTTCTCCTGTTTCGTAATACCATCTGGAAGTTCCTTCTTTTTTGCCGTAAATATAATCCCACTCAATACTGACTTTGCCATCAGGAAAATACCAGATTGAAATTCCTTCCTCTTTTCCGTTAACATAATTCCAGTCTTTCCAGAGTTTTCCATCAGGATAATATTCTTTGTAATGTCCATCCAGAACATCATAAAGATATTCACCTTCAGTTTTAATAATTCCATTTGGATAGTAGGTTTTAATTACTTTACGATAGGGATTATCCTGTGCAAAAGAAAAAAACTGAAATGACAGCAGACATATCAGCGATAAAAATATTTTATTTAAATAATTGTTATATGTTTTCATCAAGTACAAAGAAATCTTACTTTTTAAGATAATTGATTAATAGGTAATTCAAATGGTAAAAAGTCAGCATTAATTTTAGTGAATATATCTTCCGATTATTTCAGCAATCAATTTAATCTGTCTCATCATCTCAGCAAATTGATCAGGCAGTAATGCCTGAGGTCCATCGGACAAAGCTTTTTCGGGATCATAATGGACTTCTACCATAATTCCATCTGCACCAGCAGCAACTGCTGCTCTTGCCATTGGCAGAACTTTATCCCGCAGCCCGGTTGCATGCGACGGATCTGCAAAAACAGGAAGATGACTTTTCTTATGAACAACTGGAATTGAAGAAATATCAAAGGTGTTTCGTGTATAAGTTTCAAAAGTTCTGATTCCTCTTTCGCAAAGAAATACTTCAGAATTTCCATTTGCCAGAATATATTCAGCAGACATCAGCCAGTCTTCAACAGTAGCTGAAAATCCGCGCTTAAGCATTATTGGTTTTTTAACTGAACCAAGTTCTTTAAGCAATGAATAGTTCTGCATATTTCTTGCGCCGATCTGAAAAATATCTGTGTATTTATAAACAAGATCGATCATTGAATTTTCAAGAACCTCGGTAATTACAAGCATACCGAAATGATCAGCAGCTTTTCTTAAATACTTCAATCCTTCTTCGCCTAATCCCTGAAATGCATAAGGTGAACTTCTGGGTTTAAATGCACCGCCTCGTAAAATTTTTACTCCGCTTTTATTAACTATCTGAGCGATATTAAATATCTGCTCTTCACTTTCAACAGAACAGGGACCAGCAATAACATTAATTTCTTTACCGCCGATTTCAACATCTTTTATTTTAATAACAGTATTTTCTTTTTTATAACTTCTGCTTGCAAGTTTAAATGGCTCAGTAATTCTGAAAACATCTTTAACACCTTCCAAAATTTTTATTTTTCTTGTATCAAAATTCGGCTGCACACCGATTGCACCAAGTATAACTCTTTCTTCACCTACGGATTTATTAACAATAAATCCATAATCTTCAAGGTGTTTAATAACATTTTCAAGATTATGATCCGAAATTCCTTGTTCTAAAATTACAATCACTTCTTCTCCGTATTTAGTTCTGAATGAAAGTTTTTCTCACCGGCTCTGATTTCAAAATCCAGATAATCATTTTTAGTCGGGATTGGACAGGTGTACATATCACTATAAGCACAATAAGGATTATAAGCCCGGTTAAAATCTATTTCATAAATGAACTCGGGATCAGGATTCGGGGTAAAATCCAGATATCTTCCGACATGATAAGTTTCATTTCCGGTTGTCTTATCAGTAAATAAAATTGAATAATATGTCTTTCCGCCCGATACAAAACTTTTATATAAGTTTAACTTATAATCATTTCCTTTATAATTAAGAATAAAAAAACCTTCCACAGAAGATTTTCTTTCTTCGCCGCGTGTTCCAAAAATTATTATCGTATCCGGCTTTTCATTCTTGTATAATTTTGATTTAAAAATAAACTCTGATGTAGGTTCAAAATATTTTAATGGCTGCTGTTTAGCAGTTGTATCTAAATTAAAAGGTGATTTTGCTTCATAAGTAAATTCCCAATCCTTATTTTCTCTTTCCTGTTCCAACTTGCTTACATAAAGTTCATCTAGTTTAAAAACATCTGCTTGCTTACCGCAGGAAAATAAAATAAAAACTATCATTACTGCCGGGAAAAACTTTTTAATCATTTTCTTTCATCTTCTTTTTTAATTCACTTAATTTATTTAAAGCTTCCAACGGAGTGATTTTATCCAGCTCCATTTTTTTAATTTCACTTCTCAGTTCATCATCTTTAAACTCAAACAGATTGATCTGATTATCGTTGCTCGATTTTAATTTTTTAAGCCGTTCTTTTCTTATTTCATACGGAGTTAATTCTTTACTTTCAAGATTATTAAGAACTTCTTTTGCACGGTTAGTTACAAATAAAGGTAACCCAGCCATTTGTGCAACCTGTATTCCGTAACTATGATCTGCTCTGCCCGGATTTACTTTATGCAGAAATACAACTTTATCATCATACTCACGGACCTCAACTTTATAATTTTTTATTTTAGGAAACAGTTCAGCCATTTCATTCAGTTCGTGATAGTGAGTTGCAAACAATGTTTTTGCAGTGATATCCGGATTTTCGTGTAAATATTCTGTAATAGCCCAGGCAATTGATATTCCATCAAAAGTGCTGGTTCCTCTTCCGATTTCATCCAATAAAATCAGGCTTTTGGATGTTGCATTATTTAAAATATTAGCTGCTTCCTGCATCTCAACTAAAAATGTACTTTCACCCGCTGTAATATTATCGCTTGCACCAACACGTGTAAAAATTCTATCAACTAATCCGATCTCTGCTTCTTTTGCCGGAACAAAAGATCCGATCTGAGCAAGCAGAACAATCAATCCAACCTGCCGCAAGTAAACAGATTTACCTGCCATATTCGGTCCGGTTAATAGAATAATCTGATCAGTTTCATTTTCAAGCAGCGTATCATTCGGAGTAAATTTATTTCCGGGATCAAGTATTCTTTCAACAACAGGATGACGACCTTGAACAATATTTATCTTATCTGAATCATTTACAACTGGTTTTACATAGTTATACTCATCAGCGCACTGCGCAAAGCTGTTAAAACAATCAAGCATTGCTATCAGTTTTGCATTCTTCTGTACAATCGCCGCTTCATTTGCAGCAAGTGAACGTATCTCATTAAACAATTGTGCTTCAAGTTCATTTATCTTTTCCTGCGCATTAAGAATTTTATCTTCATATTCTTTTAACTCGGGAGTAATATATCGTTCGCTGTTTACAAGTGTTTGTTTACGGATATAATTATCAGGAATTTTATTTTTATGTGTGTGGCTTACATCAATATAGTAACCAAATACATTATTAAAACTTACTTTTAAAGATGGAATACCTGTTCTTTCTCTTTCAGTTTGTTGTAAAGATGCAATCCATTCTTTTCCGTGTAAAGAAATATCTCTTAATTCATCAAGTTCAGGACTGAAACCATTCCGGATAATTCCGCCTTCATTAACTACAGCAGGCGGAGAATCAATAATAGCAGCAGATATTTTTTCAACAATTTTTTCAAGCGGATCAAGCTGTTCAAAAATAGTTTTTATTGTTTGTACCGAAAAATCTTTCAGTTGTTCTTTTATATCTGGAATCTTTTTCAACGAAGATTTAAGCGCAATAACTTCACGCGGATTAGCTCTGCCTGTGCAAATTCTTGAAATCAATCTCTCAAGATCACCGATTTCTCTCAGGCTTTCATTAAGTGTTTTTCTGATTCTTTTATTCTTAAATAATTCTTCAACGCTGTCGTGTCGTTTTTTTATGGGATCTAATTCACGTAAAGGAGCAGATATCCATTTTTTTAATAAGCGACCACCCATTGCAGTTTGGGTTTTATCAAGAATAGAAATTAAAGATCCCTCCCTGCTCCCATCCTGCATAGAAAAAGTTATTTCAAGATTTCTCTTTGTTGAATGATCAAGTATCATATAATCAGCAGGATTGTAGAGTGAAATCCTGTTAAGATGGGTTAAATTAACTCTTTGAGTATCATTCAGATAATGAAGAACTGTTCCGGCAGCAATAATTCCGGCTGAAAGATTTTCAATTCCGAATCCTTTAAGAGTAACTGTTTTAAAGTGATTTTTCAGCAACTCATTTGCAAAATCAAAATTAAAAATCCAGTCATCCAGTTTTGTTATTCTTTGTGACGGACTGATCTTTTCAATCAGTCCGGTTAAAAATTCTTTATCTCTTTTCGAAATTAAAAATTCGGATGGATTAATAGATTCAATCTGATCGCCAAGCTGAGATAACGGAATTTCAAAAGCATAAAATTCAGCAGTAGAAATATCACAAAAAGATAATCCGCAAATCTGATCCTGAATTACTATCGAGAGCAGATAATTATTTTTTTTATGATCAAGCAGTTTATCTGACAGCGTTACACCGGGAGTTACAACTTCAACAACTTCCCTTTTTACAATTCCTTTGGCAAATTTCGAATTTTCCATCTGTTCACAAACTGCAACCCTGTAACCGGCACGAACAAGCTTTGGCAGATAACTATCTATTGCGTGATGAGGAAAACCGGCAAGCGGAGTATCGCCGGCATAACCATTTGAGCGCTTGGTTAAAGTTATTCCCAGCACTTTTGAAGTTGTTTTTGCATCTTCTTCAAAAGTTTCAAAGAAATCCCCTACCCTGAAAAGCAAGATTGTATCAGGATGAGCCTGCTTAATTTTAAAATATTGTGCCATTAAAGGCGTTTGTTGAATTTCAGATTTCATAATTAGAATGTAAAAATAACGATTTTAGAATTCAAATATTGAGATATTTTTCATACCAGTTATCGGGATATTTTGAATCTTAAATCCGAAATAGAAATACAGAAAGGACTATTTAAATATCAAAAAAAGGGATAAATTAGAGAAAAAAATATTCACCAATTGGGTGAAATAAATTTTCAACAATACTTATTCTTCATA
>Ga0116185_1004423_pt1 | contig 11466 bp, 10 predicted proteins | sample AD_JPNNA7_MetaG_FD_89754 | JGI IMG/M metagenome (GOLD analysis project Ga0116185, IMG submission 89754) | Active sludge microbial communities of municipal wastewater-treating anaerobic digesters from Japan - AD_JPNNA7_MetaG | ecosystem: Engineered > Bioreactor > Anaerobic > Digestate | place... | reverse complement strand
TTCTGAAGGCCATTCTTCACTTTGATTAAAAAACATGGTATTCTAATCTATTAATTATCAGTGAGTTAGGAATGAGTTAGATAGATTGTAAATTTAAAATAATCCAACGGATATTTTAAATTTTACAATGGTAATACCGATGACATATATGTTATTTACAATTTATTGGACTAATACATATATGCTTTCGGTATTTTATAACGGAATTACGCTTCTTCTTGGTTTCAAATAAAGATTGTAGAAAAATGTTTAAAACTCATCCAATTGATTTGAAAGAATAAACAAAGTTTTTTGTTATTTTGCTTTTTAAAACAGATATAAAAAATGAATGTCCTTTTATTAGGTTCAGGTGGCAGAGAACATATGCTAGCCATTAAAATATCGCAAAGCAAGCGTTTACAAAAATTATGGATTGCACCCGGTAATGCCGGAACAGCCCTATGTGGTGAAAACATTGCTATTTCACCACTCAATTTTAACGAAATAAAAAGTTTTGTTCTTTCTCAAAAAATAGACATGCTTGTTGTTGGTCCTGAAGACCCGCTAGTAAAAGGGATACGTAATTTTTTTGAAGAAGACCCCCTTTTAAAAGATGTAAAATTTATTGGTCCTGATAGGCATGGTGCGATGCTAGAGGGTAGTAAAGATTTTGCAAAAATATTTATGAATAAATATCATATCCCAACAGCAAGATATAAGACATTTAGGAAGGATGACATTTCTCAAGCAAAAGAATTTTTAAACGCACTAAAACCTCCTTATGTTTTAAAGGCAGATGGTTTAGCCGGAGGAAAAGGAGTTGTTATATGCGATCATCTTTTTGAAGCCGAAAAAGAGCTAGACGAGATGCTAAATCATTTAAAATTTGGAGATGCAGGGAATAAAGTAGTAATTGAACAATTTTTAAAAGGGATTGAATTATCTGTTTTTATTATAACCGATGGAAAATCTTATAAAATATTACCCGAAGCGAAAGATTACAAAAGAGTTGGAGAAAACGATACCGGCTTAAATACCGGTGGTATGGGAGCGGTATCGCCGATTCCCTTTGCCGATGCTGTTTTCATGAAAAAAGTAGAAGAAAAAATCATTATCCCTACTATAAATGGACTTCAAAAAGAAGATATCCAGTATAAAGGGTTTGTTTTTATTGGTCTAATGAACGTAGATGGAGAGCCTTATGTTATAGAATACAACGTGCGTATGGGAGATCCGGAAACAGAAGTCGTATTTCCGCGTATTAAAACCGATATTTTAGAAATATTTGAAGCTATTGCAGATGGCAATTTACACTCCCTTCAATTACAAACAGATAAAAGAACCGCGGTTACTGTTATTCTTACCGCAGGTGGCTATCCCGGAAATTATGCAAAAGGGAAAGTAATTACAGGACTTGAAACATCTTATCCTGATAGTATTGTTATTCATGCCGGCACATTAAAAAATACGGAAAACAACTATATAACAAACGGAGGAAGAGTTATTGCAATTACCTCTTTAGATGATACGTTGAATAAAGCATTAGCAAAATCATATAAAATTGCTCAACATATTGAATATGACGGGAAATATTTTAGAAAAGATATTGGAGCCGATTTATATCCATTTCTGAAGTAACAACATGTTAAGAAAAATATTATACGCAAATAGCTTTCTCCCGATAGTAATTATTATTTTAATTATTATTATTATTTGGCCAACTTCCTTTAATACTAATTTTCAAGTATCCCCCCCCGTTGTAGCATCTCCGTTATATGCTTATTTAATATCATTAGTAGGATATTCCCCCATTATAATTATATTATTAAGTGTTATAATTGTTGTTATTGAAGCATTTTTAATAAATCATATTTTAATAGAGAATGAATTAATTCCTAGAAATTCAACCATTGCAGCCTTTCTTTTTATCATTCTTTCTGGTCTTTTTATTGACTTTATCAACTTAAATCCTGTATTAATAGCAAATCTCTTTATAATTTCTGCCATTTGGCTTTTTATGCGCATATATAATTTAGCGGATGCATACCCTATTATTTTAAATATTGGGACATTAATCGGAATTGCTTCATTATTTTATTTTCCTTCCATCATTTTTCTCATTTTAATATGGATTGGGTTTATTATTTATCGTATTATAAAATGGAGAGAATGGATTATAAGTATTATTGGGTTTATTATACCATATATTTTTCTAATCTCCTATTATTTTGGAGTCAATCAATTGAATACAAGGCTTGAAGAATATATAAACTGTTTGCAAATAATTAATTTTAATTCCTTTTCACCTACCCCATTTGCATTTGTTACTGGCATTATTATAGGTGTTTTATTTCTTTTTTCTTTTTTAAAATTATTACTTGCAATAAATGAAAAAGCAATCCGAATACGTAAGTCAACCTCTTTTCTTATTTGGTATATGCTTTCTTCTATTATCCTGTTTTTATTTAGTAAGAACTATGCGTTATTAGGGGTTTTTATGATTTTAACACCGTTATCCATCATCATTTCCATTTTCGTAAATAATATAAAAAAAACGTTTTGGTTTGAAGGGATACTGTGGGTACTGACTGTTCTAATGATTTCTAACCATATAGGCTTATGGAATTTAATTTAAAAAACGATAATTCATAAATTTTTGATAATTTTATAAAAAATTTACTCATATGAAATTTGGCGTTGTTATTTTTCCGGGATCAAATTGCGATCATGATATTATTTATACTTTGAAAAATGTCATGAAACAGGAAGTTGTTAAGCTATGGCATAAAGATTCCGATTTACAAAATTGCGATTTTATTGTATTACCTGGTGGTTTTTCATTTGGCGATTATTTACGTTCCGGTGCCATTGCTCGATTTTCTCCCATTATGGAAAATGTTATCAATTTTGCAACCAAAGGAGGTTATTTAATGGGCATTTGCAATGGTTTTCAAATTTTATGTGAAGCCGGTTTATTACCAGGCACGTTACTCCATAATAATAATCAGAAATTTATTTGTAAAAATATATTTATAAAATCGCAAACTAAAAACTCTCTCCTTACGGCTTCATTAGACCAAAATAAAGCTTTAAAAATACCTATTGCACATGGAGAAGGACGTTATTTTGCAGAAGAAAAAGTTATTTCTGATTTACAAAAAAATGACCAAATTCTTTTTACCTATTGTAACGAAAATGCGGAAATAACCCAAGAAGCAAATCCGAATGGAGCTATTTTAAATATTGCAGGGATTACAAATATTAAAAGAAATGTTTTTGGCATGATGCCTCATCCGGAAAGAGCTGCAGACATAGAATTAAGAAATACAGACGGAAAATTGATTTTTGATTCGATCTTATCCAATATCGGAATAAAAGTTAATTAAGTATTTCATGCCACGGGTATTATTTATTGCGGCCCATCGCCCTAACCGTTCTCCTAGTCAAAGGTTCCGATTCGAACAATATATTCCTTTTCTAGAACAAAACGGGTATACCTGCGATTTTTCTTGGTTGGTTTCTCCTAAGGATGACCTATTTTTTTACCAAGAAGGTTATGCGATAAAAAAATTACTTTTTTTAATAAAAACTTATTATATCCGACTTCAAGATATCCTAAAAGCAAATCATTACGATATTATTTTTATTCAGCGGGAAGCGATTATGTTTCGATCTGTTTTTTTCGAAAAAATACTTGCTAAAAAAACAAAAATTATTTTCGATTTTGATGATGCTATTTGGTTAATGGATATTTCCGATGGAAATAAAAAATATAAATGGTTTAAAGACCCTTCTAAAACAAGCAGCATTATTCAGCTATCTCATTTAATCTTTGCCGGAAATAAATACTTGGCCGATTATGCATCTCGCTTCAATAATAATATAAAAATAATACCTACTACCATTGATACAGACTATCATAAAAAGGTAACAGACATTAAACCGAAAGAAAAAATTTGTATTGGATGGACCGGAAGTATAACTACCATTAAACATTTCGATATGGCTGTTCCTTTTTTAATTAAACTAAAAGAAAAATTTGGCAGTCAGATTTATTTTAAATTAATTGGAAGTGAAACGTATTCGAATGAATCTTTAGATTTGAAAGGAACCAAATGGCAACTCAATACAGAAATACAAGATCTTTCAGAAATTGATATCGGAATAATGCCATTACCGAATACCGAATGGGCAAAAGGGAAATGTGGGTTTAAAGGACTTCAATATATGGCCATGGAAATTCCTACGGTGATGTCTCCTATTGGTGTAAATACAGAAATTATTCAAGATAATGTAAACGGATATCTTGCTTCCAATGAAGAAGAATGGGTGGAGAAAATATCCAATCTCATCGTTTCGGAGAAATTAAGAACTCAATTCGGAGAAAAAGGAAGGCAAACTATCATTGAAAAATATTCTGTTCAATCTACAAAAAAATCTTATTTGGAAAGTTTCAACGAACTTATAAAAAAATAAATATATGCTGCACCCTTTTTATACCCTCGATCTAATTGAAGCTGGATGCGATGAAGCCGGCAGAGGATGTCTTGCAGGACCTGTTTTTGCAGCAGCTGTTATTCTTCCTAAAGACTTTGAGAATAGTGTACTCAACGATTCTAAAAAATTAAACCCTCAAAAAAGATTTGAACTACGAGAACTAATTGAAAAAAATGCAGTTGCTTTCGCAGTCGAATCGGTCTCAAATATTGAAATTGACAAAAAAAATATATTAAATGCTTCTATTTATGCTATGCATAAAGCTATTCAAAAACTATCTACAAAACCGCAATTATTATTAATCGACGGAAACCGTTTTAAGAAATACCTAAGCATTCCTCATAAAACAATTGTTGGTGGTGATGCTTTATTTATGTCGATAGCAGCGGCCTCTATATTAGCAAAAACGTATCGCGATGAATATATGATGAAACTAGATGAAGAATTCCCTTCTTATCATTGGAAACAGAATAAAGGGTATCCTACGGTTGAACACTACGAAGCAATAAATAAAGTTGGTATTTCAAAATATCATCGGAAAACGTTTAACCTCAACCCACAGATAAAAATAAACTTTTAACCGCGTTTAATCCTTCACTTTAATAAATTGTCCTTTAATATCAAAAAATAATTCTTTATAAAGAGAAGACATGTCTTTTTTTAATCTTACAACATATACTGTTTGCTCATCCAAGCTACTTACAAAAGAATCTTTAAAATTGTATCCTTTATAATTTGTTTTAATATATTCTAATAACAAAGAAGGCAGTTCTTTTTTATCGATTAACTCAATTATATTCGGATCGTTATCTAATTTAGTAATAAAAACCTGATCTAAGGTATCCGATTCAATGTTAATCTCTTCTTCGTTTGTCGTGTTAATCATTTCTTTTCGAATAAAATCTCCACTATACGTATAAAACAACGATATAGAAGAAGCTTTCTGAAAGCTTTCTTTTTTTATTGTAATATGATAATAAATGGGTACATCCGGTTCTTGCAACATTAATACATTTTTAATTCTGTAATTGTTGTAATTCTTTTTAATATGACTAATAACCGGTGTTGGCAATTCTTTTATGGCAATATTAAATTGAGTAGTAATCCACTTAAGCGGCAATACATAGTTGGCTTTTCCAAGCTGTTTTTCTTGAATAAATGAAATAACATAAACCCCACTATCCTCCTCTAACGATTGAATATTGGCATCAGGATAATGCTTCATAAAATCATTCTTTAAAGAGTCTGAAATTTCAAAAGAAGGAGCTACTTGTGAAAATAAAGATACAGACATAAAAAGGAAAGAAAAAAATACAAACTGTATTTTCATATCAATATCTTTTAGATAATCAAATATAGTAAATATTTACTAAAAACAAGAATTATAGAATATTCTCAGAATATTGATGCAAAATAAAATAAGTATTTTCTTTCCAAAAATAGGATAAAACTATTCTTATCTTTTTATCGTTTGTGAACGATCAGGTCCTAGAGAAATAAAGGTAATGGGGACATGAACCTTTTTTTCAATAAAATCGATATATTTCTTTAAATTATCGGGAAATTGTTCAAAGGAAGTAACATTTTTTAGTGGATTATTCCATCCGTTTAACTCAACATATTTAGGAATAAGTTCGCCCGGATTAATTTCATAAGGAATATAATCTAATCGTTTTCCTTTGTATTCATAATGGGTGCAAACATTAATCTTGGAAAATGCATTCAGCACATCTGCCTTCATCATAATAAGCTGACTTACGCCATTAAGCATCATAGAATATTGTAAGGCGGGTAAATCGAGCCAGCCACATCTTCTAGAGCGACCGGTTGTTGAGCCATATTCGTTTCCAATTTTTCTTAACAATTCTCCTGTTTCATCGAAAAGTTCTGTTGGAAAGGGGCCACTACCAACTCGGGTACAATACGCTTTAAAAATTCCATACACTTCGCCTATTGCTCTAGGAGATACTCCTAAACCGGTACAAACACCTGCACAAACGGTATTAGAGGAGGTAACAAATGGATACGTACCGAAGTCGATATCGAGCATGGAGCCTTGAGCACCTTCTGCTAGTACCGATTTATTTTCTTTTAACTGATTATTAATAAATATCTCGCTATCGATAAAAGGTATATTTTTTAAAACAGCTATTGCTTCAAACCATTTTCTTTCATAAACTGCAAAGCTATCGTTATCAATTTTATAATCAGCATAATCAAAATTCATATTTTTGATTATTTCCAGATGACTGTTTTTTAAATTATTATAAATTTCAATAAAATTTATTTTTTCAATTTCCCCGACACGTATGCCTTTACGTGATACTTTATCGGTATAGGTGGGGCCTATTCCTTTTAATGTAGAACCTATTTTTAGTTTTCCTTTTGATGCCTCTTCTGCGGCATCCATTAAGCGATGTGATGGTAAAATTAAATGTGACTTCCTAGAGATAACTAGGTTTTTGGTAACATCTACGTTTCGTTCCAGTAATTTTATTATCTCTTTATGAAAAATAACCGGATCTATTACGACTCCATTTCCAATAACATTTATTTTATTTTGGTGAAAAATTCCTGATGGGATGGTATGTAACACATGTTTTATTCCATCGAATTCGAGTGTATGTCCGGCATTTGGACCTCCCTGAAATCGTGCTACGACATCATATTTAGGGGTTAACACATCTACTATTTTTCCTTTTCCTTCATCGCCCCATTGAAGGCCCAACAATACATCCATTTTCATATTATTTCTTCTTTTTATGATTAGTACATCTGCCATATATGGTAAGTGCATGATGGCTTATTTCAAAATCTAATTGTTTGCTTATTGATTGTTTAATTTCTTGCATTCGAGGATCGCAAAATTCAACCATTTTTCCACATATAATACAAATAGCATGGTCGTGTTGTTTAAATTTAAATGCTCTTTCGAATTGTGCCCCATTTTTTCCAAACTGATGTTTCACAATCAACCCACTATCTAATAAAAGGTCTATCGTATTATATAATGTAGCTCTGCTAACCCTATGTTTTTTATTTTTAATTTTGATATAGAGCGTTTCTACGTCAAAATGCCCTTCTTGCAAATATATCTCTTTAAGGATAGTAAATCTTTCAGGCGTTTTACGATGTGAATGGGTAACAAGATATGAGGTAAAAATTTCTTTTACGGTATCTAATGTTTCCTGATCAATCATAGCATTTATATTATTGTATAAAATTAAAAAAATTAAACAATAAAAGATATAATAATTTCAAATAATACGTAGAAAAAAGTGGAAATTATGTTTTATCAATTCGAATAACCTGCTGAACACCATCTACTTTTTTTAAATTTTGAATAAGCGCATTCAAGTTCTTCGTATCGTGCACATATATCATTACAATCCCTTCAAAAGTGCCTGCATTACTATCGACACTAATAGAGCGAATATTCATATTCAAATCGCTGGAAATTACAGTTGTAATATTGTTCACAAGTCCTATTTTATCAATTCCAATAATTTTAATTCCTGCTAAAAAAGCCAATGATTCGTTGTTTGTCCATTTTGCTTTTACCACTCGATAAGCATATTTTGAGAGCATATTAATGGCATTCGGACAATTGGTTCGATGAACTTTTATTCCTTCATTTATTGTTACAAATCCAAAAACATCATCGCCCGGAATAGGGTTGCAACAAGGAGAAATGGTATACTGTAATTTCTCCATATTATCCCCAATCAATAATGTATCGGGTTTATTTTTTAATTGTGTTGCGATTTTGTTTTGAAGTGAATCTTTTTCCGGAATGGCTTTATCTTTACCTGAAAGCATGGAAAAAGGAGATGTTAAGTATTTAAACCATTTAGAGCGATCTTTTTCCTGAATAAACAATTTAATTTCCTTTACTCCAATTTTACCATTAGCGACCTGACAGAATAATTCCTGAGAATTAGAAATTTTATAAAAATTACTTAATTTGGTAATATTGGTATTATTAAATTCTAATTTAAACTGTTTAAATTTACGCATCAAAATTTCTTTGCCTTCTTCTGCTAATTTTCGAATATCTTCTTTTAATGCTACTTTTATTCTAGATTTTGCTTTTGCTGTAATTACATAATTTAGCCAATCTTCTTTGGGCTTCTGTTTCCCCGAAGAAATTATTTCTACTTGGTCGCCACTTTTTAATTTATAATTTAAAGGAACTAAACGATGATTTACTTTTGCCCCGATACAACTATCGCCCAACTGGGAATGAATATTATACGCAAAATCGAGTATTGTTGAACCAACTGGCAATGTTTTTAATTCTCCTTTGGGAGTATAAATAAATATTTCATCGGAAAATAAGTTTAATTTAAAATCATCGAGAAAGTCAAGTGCATTTGCTTCCGGACTTTTAAGCAGTTCGCGGATTTTTCGTAACCATTCGTCTAGTCCACTTTCCGAATTTCCTGTTTCTTTGTATTTCCAATGGGCAGCATATCCTTTTTCAGCAATTTCATCCATCCGTTTACTCCGTATTTGCACTTCCACCCATTGCCCTGTACTACTCATTACCGTTGTGTGAAGAGACTCGTATCCATTCGCTTTCGGAATCGATATCCAATCACGAAGTCGGTCGGGGTTGGGTCTATAGAAATCGGTTACCATAGAATATACTTTCCAACATTCTGCTTTTTCACTTTCTACAGGCGTATTAACAACAATTCGAATGGCAAATAAATCGAATACTTCTTCAAAAGGGATTTCTTTCTTTTTCATTTTCTCCCAAATGGAATTAATCGATTTCGTACGGTGTGTAATAGAGAAATCTATTTTTTGATTATTTAATTCTTTCTTTATTGGATTAATAAAACGGGTAATAAAGCGGGCTCTTTCTTTTTCCGATTCTTTTACCTTTTGATATATATTATCGTATATTTCCGGTTCGGTATGTTTTAATGCAAGATCTTCTAATTCACTTTTAATCGAATATAAGCCTAGTCTGTGTGCTAAAGGAGCATAAAGATATAATGTTTCGTATGAAATTTTTAATTGTTTCTGTGGCGGCATTGCACTTAACGTACGCATATTATGTAGCCGGTCTGCCAACTTAATTAGAATAACGCGAACATCATCTGAAAGCGTTAATAGCATTTTTTTAAAATTCTCTGCTTGTAAAGAAGGAGAATTATTATCAAATATTTCAGCAATTTTGGTAAGTCCATCAATTATTCTAGCTACTTTTTCGCCGAACAAACCACGAATATCGGTTAAGGTATAATCGGTATCCTCCACAACATCATGTAATAAAGCACAAACAACAGAAGTTGTTCCGAGTCCAATTTCTGAAGCAGAAATATAAGCTACCGCTATCGGATGATAGATATAGGGTTCTCCCGACTTGCGACGCATGTCTTTGTGAGCCTCTACCGCTAAATTAAAAGCTTTGCGGATTAATTTTTTATCTTCGGTTGATGAATTGGGCTTACAAACCTTTAATAAATTTTTATATCGCTTTAAAATTTCTTGCCGTTCTTTTTCAAGATCAAACGCCTGCATATTTATTAATTTTACACAAAAATAAGCTAAAATTCAACAGAAATCAATTCATTTATTTTTACTGTATTTCCGTTTCTATTTTTAACATTTACCCATTTTTCTCCAAATATGGGAGAGAAACGAAGTATTTAAATATTTTTTTCTTTATACTTTTTATATAAGGAGTATATTAAGCCATCAGATAAACCGATTCTAGGAACATTCACATATTCCGATTGGGTTGTGTTCATAATAGCTAGAAAGATTTCGGCTGCCGGCACAATAACATCGGCTCTATCGGGACGAAGCCCCATTTTATCAACACGTTGCTCAACTGTTAAACTGTTCAGTTTTTTTAAACCTTTTTTTAAATCTTTCAAACTCAGCGAATAATCTGCTTGTGTACTATATAATTTTGATAATTTATTTATATTCCCTCCGGAACCTACTAAATACAATTTACCAAAGTCGTTCTTAAAGAGATTCAACCACGTTATCATTCGTTGCCATTCTTCAGCTTGAACTTTGTTGTTAAGCATTCGAATGGTTCCTATTTGAAATGATTCGGAATTAATTAAAACATGATTTTTTAAAACAGAAATTTCTGTGCTTCCGCCACCAACATCAATATAAACAGAAAATGAATATTTATCCTGAATTACCAGATTATCGATAGAACAAACCATGATCGCTTCTTCCATTCCATCGATAACCTTAACCAAAATTCCGGTTTCTTTTTTTATTCGTTCTAACACATGTATATTATTTTCTGCTTCTCGCATGGCAGAGGTGGCACAAGCAATATAATCGACCGGTTTATAAACGTCTATCAACATATTAAATGCTTTTAGGGTTTTTAATAGGTTCTCTATTCTATTTTCGGAGATGGTTCCTGTTTTAAACACATCGTCACCTAGTCGAATGGGTATTCTAATTAATGATGCTTTTTCAATTCTGGGAACCCCATCGGTTTCAAAAACATTGGCAAAAAATAATCGAACGGCATTAGAACCTATATCGATAGAAGCAAATAGCATAATATGTTGAGATTAACTGGTTTAATTTTTAGTTTTTAGATAATTATATATTTCTTCTTGCGAACGTACTTTATTTTTGCCGGGAGTCGATTTATAATGATTGTACTGATTATGATGAAGTAATCTTGCTTTTGTATTATCATTTAATTGAATCGTTAATATATTTTTTAATTCTTTTTGAATGGCTTTATCTTCAATAGGACAAGCTACTTCAATGCGTAAATCAAAGTTCCGTTTCATCCAATCTGCCGATGATATATAGTATTTTTCATCCCCTGCATTACAAAATGCAAAAATTCGGGAGTGTTCTAAAAACTTATCTACAATACTAATGACTTCAATATGATCGGTTATTCCCGGAATACCTCCTTTTATAATACACGTTCCTCTTGCAATAATTTTTATTTTAACGCCTAATTGACTTGCTTTAATTATTTTTTTG
>Ga0116185_1004422_pt1 | contig 11466 bp, 2 predicted proteins | sample AD_JPNNA7_MetaG_FD_89754 | JGI IMG/M metagenome (GOLD analysis project Ga0116185, IMG submission 89754) | Active sludge microbial communities of municipal wastewater-treating anaerobic digesters from Japan - AD_JPNNA7_MetaG | ecosystem: Engineered > Bioreactor > Anaerobic > Digestate | place... | reverse complement strand
GGACGTCTGCGCGCCTCGGGCGTGGCGGGCCCGACCCTTATGAGCTACGCCGAGTCCGGCGTCCTGTACGATGATCTGGGTAATCCTAATATTCATGACGACTACACGCTGTTGGCGGCGGCGAACAGTGCCTACTCGATGTACGAGAGTTACGCCACGGTGCTGCAGCGCATGCGCGGCGCCAGCGGCATTTACTACCAGCGCGCCCTGTTTACGGTGCAGATGCCGGACGGGCGCTACGAAACCTTTGCGACGTATGTCGTGGAACAATAGGCGCGGCGCGCCCGGGGCGCGGCGCCACAAAATGGAGTACAGGCCATGACGGCCCCGAGACAGAACGCAGGCAACGGACACCGGCGGACAGCGCGGGGGTTCACCCTCGTCGAACTGCTGGTGGCCATGGCGATTCTGTCCATCCTCACGCTGGCCCTGTTCATGCTGTTCCGCGCGAGCCTCGGCGCGTACCGGAGCACTAAGAGGGCCATGGACGCCAGCGAGGTGACCCAGACCGCGTTCCGCGTCCTGGAACGCGACGTCGTGCAGGGCTTCGCCGCCAAACACTACGGCGACGCCTCCAGCTTCTTCGGATGCCCCTACGGCATGACCATGATCTGCACCCTCGAAGCGGCCGACGTGTACGCGTACAACACCGCCCGCGTCTCCTACGTCGTCCACAGCTTTGCGGGAGGCAGCGTTGTGGACACCGTCACGGACGGCCCCGACGAATACCTGCTCACCTTCGGTCTGATCCGCTACATCGAGCCCGGCATCGACACGCTGAGCAACTACCCCGTCGAGTGGCCGGATTACACACAATCCACATGGGACCCTGAATGGCCCGACTACCCCTTGTGGTATGAGCTAAACCAGATCTACCAGCAATTCGGGCCTGACCCCAACGCTGGCGCCGGAGCAGACTACAGGCAGGTACCTGCTGCCGAGTTCGAGGCGATGATCGAGGCTAAGAAACACGAACTCTGGCTGGCCATGCTCGGCGATCGCGAAGAACCCTTCGGCGACCTTCCCCGTTTGTGGGATGACCCTACCGCGCCCGGCACCAACTGGGGCGGCGGGCCTTCGTTCGCCACCCTGTGGGATGGCAAGTACCCCGAAGATTACCTTATCGCCGAGGGAGTGGTACAGGCAAGGCCGCAGACCGAATTTCCGGACGGCTACTCTACCGTCATGTACAACGGCCAGAGCGTGAAGTTGGGTGACGCATTCAATGATGTCCACTGGTTTGAATACGGTTACACGCCGGGCGAGGTGGAGGACCTGGCGCGGCTGGGCCTCGTGCAGATGCTCCCCTTCTGGCACGCGGTGAACGACTCTAATCTCGGGGTCGCTCCCGATACCCTTTCGGGTGAACCCGGAGACATCAACTACCCGTTTATCAATCTCTACGGTTCGCCGTTGTATCCGTACCCCCCGAGTCTGGTGGCGGTCAATATGCCGTTTGCGTTCCGGGCGCCGAACCTGGGCGAACGGCACTATGTGCGTCAGTTATCGCACACGTTTCAAATACCCGTGGGCTACCGGCGGCCCCTCATGGCAGTGGAGTAGCAGTTGAATGCGCGCGGCACAGGGTCCCATGGATGTTCGGGGCATGCGCGGCACTGGCTGGCACGCAAGGAAGGGAGTTGACATGCGCAGACGACGCGGCACGCGCGGTCAGGCGCTGGTGATCGCCATTTTTATCCTGGCGTTTCTCACGGCCATCGCCATCGCCTTGTTCACGAGCACGCGCCTGCAGCTCCGCCGGGCCCTCAACCTTTCCAACCGCATCCAGGCGGCGCAGGCCGCCGAAGCCGGTCTCGCCATGGCCCAGGCGTTCCTGCGCCACGACGGCTACATGCACACCACCGCCACCTCGTACGATTTCGCGTTCAAGACCTATTTCAACGGCGCGGCATTCGCCGGGAAAGCATGGGCGTTCCCCGGCGGCGCCCAGTCCGTGCCCACTATCCCCAGCGACGTGGCCGCGGCGCTCGGTGACCGGCTCTACATCCCCCGCATACAGGGCGCCGATCCCTACGATTTCACCGGCGCGTTCACAGTCGCTCAGCCGTACGACGGCAGCGGCCTGACGCCGCCCGAGCAGGTTCACGGCTGGGCCGACGTCGACAACAACGAGGACGGCTACAAGGACTCGATATGGCTGCCGCTCCCGCGCGACCGCTTCTTCCTCGATGACGGCATCGACAACGACCTCGACGGCCTCATCGACGAAGGGCCCCCGGGCCATGCCCCCGAACGCGCGATCTTCATCTACTACGGCGGCGACGACAACCTCGACAATGACGGCGACGGGAATGTAGACGATAGCAACGAGCAGAGGCTCTTCTGCACCGCGCTGATAACCGACGGCGCCGGCACTCCTCTTCCTTTAGGGGATATCGAGGTGCGGGTGAATCCCGACGCCCCCAATTTCCCGGAACCACTCCGTCCTCTCGTCAGCGCGTCAGACACGATCACAGTCAGGATTATAGACCCGTTTCCGGTGCCCAATCCCAACAGCGACGTGGACGTCCTCGACAACGACTACGACCTCGTCGTGAACGGCAACCAGGAGTATACGTTCGCCGATCCGGACGGAGCTTGGCAAGCAATCTCGGAATGGAACCTGGACAAGCGCAAAGAAAACATCGCGCTGGTTCTAAACGCGTATAACGACATTGACTATGAAGCTTATCTTGGACCACCCCCGGGGCTTGGGTTCCCACCCGGCACACATATCACTTCTACGGGCGAGCCGGTGTGCGATGTTGTGGGCCGGGTGGCGGTGCACATCGAGGACGCGTCCGCCAAGGCCAATCTCAACATCATCAACGGCTACGCGCCGCAATACGCGAGCTACAACGAAGACCGGATGATCGCGGGCACGGGCAGCCCGCCCGGGGCGCCCATCGCGCGGAATCTGAACCTCGGGCTTGACCCCAGCGAGTGGGATGCCCGCATCCTGCCGGATACCGGGGCCGCGATATCGGGCTACATGGCCCAGATGCGCACCGGCGCGCCGAGCGGTCTGCAATTCTCTGTTCAATACCCTCCAACAACCCCACCGGTACCTGCGCTTCCGCCCAGTAGCGCGATGGCTTATGACGCGGGGTTCCCCGGCTACGGCCGGGTTGACGACAACGGCAACGCCCTGTGGGCCTCGCTCTCGGGCATCGATTGGGACGGCAACGGCTGGCCCTACGACGGAATCATTCCTTACGTTTATAACAGTGCCGCCCCGGGCGTCTTTCAGTTCCCGAACCTCCAGGGAATTGACGAGCCCCAGGAATACTCCCCCTACCGCCCGCCGCGCAATCTCGTGGCAGAGAGAGACACCGTTGACAATGATTCCAACGGCCTGATAGACGAATTCGGCGAACTCGGCGACTGGTACTACCGCACCAACCGCCAGTTGCCACTGGTGAGTTCTATCGGCGCGGTGACGAGCCGCAAATTGCGGCCGCTGACCATCTCGCACAGCTTCATCCGGGGCGACCGGTTCAGCTATTTCGACGGGGACGGCGAGTTGCGCGAGGAACCCGAGATTTCGGGTCTGCGCCTCGACTACAACTACGCCCTCGCCGATCAGATCAAGAACATGCTCTTGCAGGACTGGGGCTACAACATCGGCAATAGCTTGGATCCGCTGGGCTTGGCTGGGGAAACCCAGGATTTCGCGGCAGGGCTGCTGCGCGAGAACGTGGCAGTCAGGCCTCTGGCGATGGGCGGGGGCATTACTTTCGGGCCAACGGGCATCCTCGGGGGCGAAATCGCCGATGGCGCGGCATTTCCTCGCAATCGCTTCCCGGCGGACAAGGGCGTCCGCGCACTCCAGTTGGCCGTGAACCTCGTCGACCGGCGCGACCCCGATCATGCCCAGTACGAACTCAGGGGGACCGCCAATGACCTCTGGTGGGAAGGTGTAACAGACGACAACGACGTGAGAAAGATCGAATACACGGCTGCGGGCATCGAGAGCATCCGCATCAACGAAATGATGGTGCGTCCCGTGCGCCGCATCGAGGCCGAATGCATGGTAGATCCCGCGGATGAGCCGCCTCCGCGACCTCCGTCAGACGGGCCGACAATCTTGTTTCAATACCTCAACCCGAACAGGTTTGCGTATCCCTCTGTCCCCGATTTCGACTTAACGTTTGAGAGCTTTGACGATCATCTGGGCGCGGGCAAGGTTCCTGCAACCTTTCTTGTTCCTGACCCTCTAAATCCCGACGATACTAGAATGTCGGCGTGGCAGCGTGACGGAGGCACAAACCCGCTCTTTTTGGGCAATCAGGCGTATGTGACCACGACGCGGGCATATCTCCGGGAACAGAGAGTCCCCAAGACCGACCCCTTGCTCGGCCTGACCGACGCCCCGCCGGATGTCGTGCAGTTCCTGTTTGCCCCGGGCGCCGGTTTGCCTCCGGGCCGCTACTACTTGCTGATCAGCACGACGGACGCCAACGGCAACAGCACGGTGCCTGCCGCATATAACCTCGAGTACGTGGTCAAATACTGCCAGCGCGTAGAACCGGACCCCGACCCGGCAACGACGCCCTACCCGAGCTTCAGCGGGAAGACGGCGGACTGGGACGACGTCATTGACGACGTGTACGAAGAGTTTTACCCTGCTGATCCCGAGTTGCCGAATCCGGCGGTTCCGTGGCAGCAGCTCGATCCGTACACGATGGGCGATGTCATCAAAGCGGCGGACGAGAGGCAGCTCGACGGGAAGATCTTCCTGCCCACGCGCATGGTGAAGAGCCTCGCGCCCCCCATCCCCGGATACGAGCAGGATGATGCCTACACCGTCGAGGTTCCGCCAAAGGCAGGGGATCCGGCGAACCAGATCTTCCTGTGCGTTGCGTTCAAGATGGGCGCTATCGAACCCCTCGGGGGGAAGATTGCGATCAACTTCTTCGAGTTCAGCCAGGAACCGGACCACGAGTGGATCGAGCTGACCAACATCGCCGAACCGCCCGACTATGCGGATCTCACAGACGGCAACCTGTGGGACGCCACGGCCCCCGCCGAACGCCCGCGCTGGGCCGAGAAGGCCTCCGTGGACGTATCGGGCTGGACAATCGAGATCGGCCTCGAGGGACGATCGGATCACACGACCCTCCGCATTCCCGAGGGAACCTACATTGCGCCCGGCGGCTCGCTCCTGGTCGGCGTGAACAAATACGACCGGTTCGACCCGTTCGCGCCGCCTTACCCTGCTCCTGGGATTCCGTTAATCTACTACAACGGGATCGGGCTTGCCACCGGCACCGACCCCGCGTGGCTGACGCTTGTGACCGCGCCGCCTATCCCGAATCCGATGCTTACGCCTGCGCTTCAGAGCGTGTTTGACCGCGGCGCGGCCAACCCGGATTTCGTAGATTTACCTGACACATTCTGGGATGATTGGCTGCCGTCGACTTGGGACCCCGACCCTGTCACGGGCTTCACGGGGCCAACCAAACCCTGGGACCGCATTGTCGAGGCGGAGATCATCGCGGGCAGCGCCGACGAGAATGTCCTCGATTCGGGCGGCGCCGGCCTCGCCGACGTTGGGCTGGGCACGTTCACTCCCGACCCCTTCGCGGGGTGGGTGCCTAACGAGCTCGTGGGGACGTTCCTGGGGCAGGGAACGTTCTACTGGCGTATCATCGCGAACACTCAGGCGACACTCACGCTTGAGGAATACCCGAACGAGTTCGGCTTCCTGGCGAACGGGCCATGGCGTATTATCATCGAGCCGCCGCGGGCCCAAGGCCGCTTCGCATTGCTCACGGACATGCACGACCTCGCCAGGCTGCTCCTGCGCGGGGGCATCCTGCCCAATTATCCCGAGCACGACGGCATCGACAACGACGCTGATAACTCCTTGCTCAGCACTGACCGGATAGACAGCGACGGGGACGGCGTTATCGACAATGTGAGAGAAGGTTTTGACGAGGGACGCCGTGAAACCTGGCTGAGTAACCCTGCTCAACTGACCGCGCCCGGGCAATACGGCATCTGCTCGCTGCGGTACGATTACATAAAGTATCCTGGGGATCCGTCGGCTATCCCACCCGACCCCATTGTGCGCGGTTGGTTCGACCTGCGCGATCCCGATCTCACCGCGCCAACTACCGTGCCCTATCCGCCTTATCTTGGCTCGTGGCAGGACCATCCCGAGTGGAAGGCGTTCGTCGAGCGGCGCATGTTCCCGGGCGACCTGGTTACCGTTACCCTCTACGAGAGCGCCGGTCCCGAGAAGAAGATCGTGGACCGCGTGACCTATTCCGAGAAGGACGTGGTCAACCGGGCCATCGACGATGTGCTCGAGTATCCAGAGCTTTACATGCAGGTTAGTGACGACCCGGCGGACCCACTCCAACCAGTGACTATTGGCCTGAATGTTGACGGAACCGGGTCGGTCTTGTTTAACGCGAGGCCCGTGCTTGACCCGCGGTTCCCGACGATGTGGCCTGACGACACCATGGGGGTGGATTTCTACCGTTCGATTCCGCGCAAACACCCGTTCTACACCGGCGACCGCTTCGGCGCGATCAACCGGTGGACCGCTACCGACGGCGCGTACGACGACTGGGCCCCCAGCTTCGGGCCGTGGACGGGTCCCGCGACCCACTGGCTCGATGTGGCCGGCGGGCCCGTCGAATACGGCCACGCCTTCTCGGGCACGCCGCTGCGCAAGAACGTGTTCGAGAAGCTGCTGGAGGCCGACCCCACGGCGCCTCCGCCCGACCCTGGTTTGCTCGGACCCGTGCTGGACAGCCGGTTTGACCTCGCAGGCGCGCTGGAAGGGTGGTGGGGCCTCAACTGGCAGACGGTCCGGAACCGCGCGTACTCGTCGATGGAGCAGATTCTCGAGACGCCGCACCTGATGATGCGCGAGGAGCTCTCGACCGCGGGCGCAAGCCCCAACCGGGCGTTCTCGCAGAACGTTGCCGAGCGGGCGCTGCTGGGCCAGCCCGAGCTGGACGCGTACAACGCGGCCACGGACTCCTACGGCGCGCAGAACACCGACACCATCGCCCTGGCCACCAACATGACCAGCGATCCCCTCGTGCTCACCTGCGCCCAGGCCGATTTCTATCCGCTGTTCCCGAGTCCGAAAGACATCGCCGAAGCGGTAGCGGCGGGCGTGAATTACCACCGCTGGGTGGCGCCGGCGCCTCCGGCGCCGCGTATCCTGCCCAATCCCTGGGCGCCCATCTTCCTGCACCCGCTCGACCAAGGGGTAAGCGAGATTCCAGGAAACGACGCCGTCCCGCCCTTGGTTCCGCCCTATTGGCGGCCTGCTTTCAACGCCATACCTCCTTTGGCGGGATGGCGCGTCCAAATGAACTTCCTGCTGGCGCAGCCTCAGAATTTCCCGCCCGGGGTGACCGCGGCCGACCTGCTCCAGCGCTGGCCGTTATGGAAACGGCCGGTGATGTACGTGTCGGGCAACATGCCGGATTTCGACCCGGCCATGTCGCGCACACCCCTTGAGGATTCCACCGTGGTTGACACGCTGCTCCCGCGGCCCGCGTATGGGGAACCGAACTTCACGGTGTGCCCCGCCGAGGCGTTGTTTGTGTGGGATGCCGACGACGGTCTGGTGGACGGCGAATACGACGTGTACGTGGTGACGGCGGGGGCCGAGCTGAACCTGCTCGATTGGGGCCAGGAAATCGCCTCGACGCGCGCCAACCTGACCGCTCTCCTAGAACCCGCGTTCGGCGGCGAGTTCCTCGATGCGCTGAACGCCGAGGGCGTCTACCTCCGCGACCTCGCCGTGGATATCGAGTTCTTCACCGACCGGGGGCTGGACGTCTGGAACGAGATCACGGGCGTGCCGGTTCCCGGCCAGGATGGGGTGCGCGACGAGGGCTACGGCGACGGCAGGGTGTGGGAGGACGTCAACAACGACTATTTCCCCGAACCCGGCGAACTGCTTCGCGGCGAGAACCAGGAATCCGTCGGAATGCGGTATGGCGCGGTGCCCAATCCCGAGGGGGTCATCCACTACGGGATGGTGAAGGTCGAGAACAGCTACCTCGCGCTGTTCCTGCGGAACTGGGCGGCCCCGGGCAAACTCAACCGGTTCTCGCGGGTGGTGCTCGCGCCGCGCGCCCGCGCCCACGGCCGCATCAACATCAACACCGCCGAGATGATGCCCACCAACGGCGGTCCGTCTAACCCGGCGAGCCCTGCGTTCAATCCGCTGTTGGGCATCCCCGGCGTGCTGGCCGGGTATGACGCCTTAACGGGCGCGTTTACGTTCCTGGCCGACACCGACAATTACGGCCCGGGCTCTCCGGAGGTAACTGCCGCGCGCGTCCTTGCCGCGAACATCGTCGGCGGCCGCTACGTGTGGGAAGACGGGCGCTACTACCGGTCGGTGGGCGATGTGGCGGCCTATTTCGCGGAGACGTTTGGGACGCCGGAAAGCGGGGCCCCGGCTCCGCCGCTGATCACCCCTGCCAGCGGCGCCGATTCTCAGGCGCAGTTCTTCGAGCGGGTCGGGCGGTATGGGCGCATGGCCAACCTGATCACGGCGCATTCGGACGTGTTCGAGATCAACGTGACGGCCGAGTCCGGTTATATCTCGGTCGAGGACCTGAACAACGACGGCCAGCGCGACTGGCGCAACGATTTCGTAACGACGGCTCAAAAGAAGGTTCGGACCATCTATGAGCGCTAAGCATACACAAACCGCGGGAACGCTCTCGATTGCGGCGCACGGGCCGCGCGGCCCGGTTCGATGCCGGACGAACGAGAGATGTCTCGACTATCTCGCGGCGGGCGCTCCCGCCCTGCGTGCCGCGAGACCGGAGACGGGTCTATGACTGACATGACGCACTACCGGCGTGTCCGATGGCTGGTCCTGGCGGCGATGCTCACCGCTTTGCCCGCGGCCGCGCAGCTCGTCCCGAATCAGCTCGTCGTGGTGGACGTGACCGAGGCCCCGGCCTACTGGAACCTTTACGTGGCCGACGTGACCGAAGCCTACAGCGACGTGCAGCTGGCCATCAACGACGCCGTCACCTACTCGCGGGACGCGGGCGAGCCGTATACGGTGCTGGTCGTGGCGCGCAACAACAGTCTGCCGTGGACGGGCGGCGTGACCATGCCCGCCGACGCCGATGTGCGCATCCTCGGCTCCACGCGGTACAGCGGGTCGGACGTCTACGAGCCCGTCCTCGACGGCAACGGCCTGGACGTGATCACCATCAGCACCACAACCGCGAATTTCATAAACGACACGTCCAAACTCTACAGTCCCCGCATCGAGGGGCTGCATCTGGTAGGCGGCGTCAACGGCATCCGCATTGCGGGCGACTATACCAGTCCCTACCGCCCGACCATCAACCGCTGCTGGATGGACGCGCACCCCAATCATGGCGTATCCATCGAGGGCAACAACGCGTCGGCGCTGCTCATCAACTGCAGCATCTCGGACAACGCCATCGACGGCGTGCATATCGACACCAATCCGGACTCCCCAGGCACCTTTACCGATATTATTCATTGCGCAATCATTGGCAACGGCCAGCACGGCGTCTGGGTCAATCGGAGCTGGGCGGTCAGCAGCGGCACCGAGCCGCCCAAGTATGCCCGCGTCCGCAACAGCATCGTGTACAAGAACGCTACCGCCTCGTCGGAACCCAGCGGCGGCGGCCTGGTCTGGTCGGGCGGGATCGCCATCATCCCCGAGTGGGACGTGATTACCGGCGGGGCCAGCGCGGCCATTTACGGGAAGAACTTGAGCGAGGCCGGCGCCGATACCCGGGTGTATTTCGGCCCGCGCGACATCGGCGCGGACAATCCCCCCGTCCTGTTCAATCCCCTGAGCGCTCCCGACCGTCTCGAGGGGCTTGTTCCGCCGTCGTACAACAGCGCGCCGGGCAAGGTCGATGTGCATATCGTGCGGGCGTTCGGCACCGAAGACGAGCGCACGTACACCCTGCAGGACGCGTTCACCTACGTCGAGGACCCGGCCGTAGAGCCTCAAGTGACCCTGGTGACCCCGTCGCACGGCCCGCCCGAGGGCGGCAACTGGGTGCTGGTCGAAGGCGTGCGGTTCAACGTCGACGGCGAGGTATGGTGGGATTTTAACAGCAACGGGCTCATCGACGGCGGGATGACCCGCGATTTGGGTCCGAACGGCGTGGTTGGGCCCAACACCTTCGCGCCATACAACCCCGTGCCGGTATGGATCCCGGACCAGTTCCGCGACAACTACCTGGCGCAGGGCGGGACCCGCTGGCTCATCACGTCCAACACGGTCGATACGCTCACGCTTGCGGGCCCGACCGCCGCCCTCGTCGACGGCGCGTGGTCCATCGTGCGGCCGGGCGACCTCCGGGCGAACGAGCGCACGTGGCTGTCGTCCGCGCTGCTGCATGTGGAAGCGCCCGCTGCCCCCGGTTGGTATGATCCGATCTTTCACAACAGCGCTCCCATGGACGTGCTGGTGCGCAACCTCTATCCCTCCGGCGCGCATACCGACAGTCCCGCCGGCGACGAGAACATGCGCGAATACCGCTACCGCGGCGAAGATTCCACGGCCACCGTGGGCAGCCGGCCCGATATCGTGCAGGTCATGCCCAATTTCTACCGCCGCCTGAACACGGACGCAGACCCCGGACAGATCTTCCGCATCGACATTCTCGGCTGGAATCTCGCCGACGGATGCACGGTGCGCATCGGCGGCGAGATGTGTCCGTACGCGTCGGTTTCCACCCTTGTCAGCGGTCTTCCGGAAGGCGATTGGCGGAAGATCATCGACGTGCAGGTGCCGCTCGCCGAGTTCGGCGCAGGCGGCTCGTACGACGTCGAGATCACCAATCCCAACGGCCTGTACGACATCTTGCCCACCGGGTTCACGTATTTCGCCGACAGCACCCCGTTGTTGGACAACGACCCCGAGCTGCCGTTCCTGTCAACCGACGAATTCGAGTGGTCCCCGTCGAACTTTATCGACTACAACTCGGGCGCGCTGATCAATTCCGCCGCGCTCACGACGCGCACGCTGTACGGCGACAGCTTTGACGCCGGCCTCCGCATCACCTTCGACGATCTCGGGGGCAACACCTACACCATCGACGATCCGCTCAACAATCCGGGCGACGCGGGGGCGGACGGCGTGGCCATGCCCAACGAGAACGTCGAACAGCACGTAAAACACACGCAGCGGTTCATCGAATTCGCGCTGCCTGCGCGCCCCGACGACATCACCGTCGCGAACGCGTTTATCGACCGTACCGGCGGGATGCCCTACGTACCCGCGTTCAACACCGCCGGGCTGGCGGTCGCGATCGAAAACGTGCGCAGCGCGGACCTGCAGGACACCTACGGCCCGGGCCCCGTGAACGATTACAAGCGCACCAGCTCCCGCTTCTTCTGGATAAACGATCCCGACGTGTACTTTGAAGTGGTTGGCGCTACGCTGAACTGTGCGAACAACAGGGCCATCCTCACCGTTGT